>JAEEGJ010004179.1_pt1 | contig 50213 bp, 43 predicted proteins | sample 8958761 | NCBI WGS metagenome assembly JAEEGJ01 (sample SAMN16246546, study PRJNA631951) | gut metagenome | biome: gut microbiome; feature: rumen; material: RS-attached | host: Bos | place: Iran: Karaj | collected 2018-10
GTTTCAAGAAGGCCGGTATCAAGTATGTAGATTACAAGGATCCTGAGTTCCTCAAGAAGTTCCTCAACGAGCAGGGTAAGATTCTCCCTCGCCGCATCACCGGTACTTCCCTCAAGTTCCAGCGCAAAGTTGCACAGGCCATCAAGCGTGCCCGTTCCATCGCTTTGCTCCCGTATGTAACTGACCTCCTTAAATAATCTGCCTTATGGAAATTTTGCTCAAGAAAGATGTAGCCAATCTCGGTTACGCCGGTGAAATTGTGAAAGTTAAGGCCGGTTATGCCATGAACTATCTGGTGCCCCAGGGCTTCGCCGTGGTTGCCACCGAGTCCGTGAAGAAACAGAACGCAGAAACCCTCAAGCAGCGCGCTCACAAAGAGGCCAAGCTGGTTGCCGACGCAGAAGCTCAGGCTGCCGCTATCTCCGCTGTGACCGTCGAGGTGAAGGTGAAAGTCTCCGAGAGCGGCAAGCTCTACGGCTCCGTCACCACCATGGACCTCGCCGAGGCTCTCGCCGCCAAGGGTCTGAACATCGACAAGAAGGACATCACCATCGCCGCCGAGGTGAAGGAGTGTGGCGAGTACGAAGCTTCCGTGAAGCTCTACAAAGCCATCAAGGGTACCTTCAAATTCAACGTCGTTGCAGAGTAATTCTTCAAACGAAACACCCCGAAAGCCGGATTGCATCAACAATCCGGCTTTTTTCTTTTTTATGACTCCGCGATTTTGTAAATTTGGGCTTCAACCTTCAGACGAAACCACATTATCATGAAAGACCCCAGACAGATTGCATCGGCCTTCGATATCAAGGGCGAAATCAAAGAGATCAAGCCCCTTGGCAACGGCCTTATCAACGACACCTTCCGCCTGTATATGGACGGCCCCGAAGACTATGTCCTGCAGCGCATCAACAACGCCATCTTCCAGGACGTGGAGCTGCTTCAGCACAATATCGAGTGCGCCACCAGCCATATCCGCAAAAAGGGTGGCATGACCCTCACCTTTATTCCCTGCAAAGCCACGGGAAAAACCTACTGGACCGACGGAGAAACCTACTGGCGTGTTTCCGTCTTCATCCGTGACGCCTTCACCTTCGATACCGTCAATCCCGAGTATTCCTACTATGCCGGCAAGGCCTTCGGCGCTTTCGAAGCCATGCTTGCCGATATCCCCGACACCCTCGGAGAGACCATTCCGGACTTCCACAACATGGAACTGCGCGCCCGCCAGCTGCATGATGCCGTGAAGGCCGACAAAGCCGGCCGCATGTCCAATCCCGAGGTGCAGGCCATTCTGAAGGACCTCCTCGTCTATGAGGAAGAAATGTGCAAGGCGGAGCGCCTCTACCGCGAAGGAAAACTGCCCAAGCGCATCTGCCACTGCGACACCAAGGTTAACAACATGCTCTTCGACAAGGACGGCAACATTCTCTGTGTCATTGACCTGGATACCCTCATGCCTTCCTTCGTGTTCTCGGATTTCGGTGATTTCCTGCGCACCGGCGCCAACACTGTTGCAGAGGATGATCCCGCCATTGAGAAAGTGGACTTCCGCATGGACATCTTCGAGGCTTTTGCCAAAGGCTATCTGGAAAGCGCCACCTTCCTTACGCCCATCGAGAAGGAGAACCTTCCCTATGCCGCCTGCCTCTTCCCCTACATGCAGGCCGTACGCTTCTTCGCAGACTACATCAACGGAGACACCTACTACAAGATCAAGTGCCCGGAGCACAACCTCGTGCGCACCCGCAACCAGGTTGCCCTGTTCCACTCGGCCATGAAAAAAGCGGCCGGGATGGCCGCTTTCATCAAGAGTATCTAGTCTTCCTTCTTTTTCGGTTTTTTAGGTTCGTCGCCATAAGAGTCTTTGTACTTGAAGCGACGAATCTTTTGTGTTGCCGTTTTCTCGAAGGGCTCCTTCATGGCATCCACCTCGCCAATCTTGGAGTTCTTGCCTACCGTCTTGTTCACCCAGTCCAGGATGGCTTTCTTACGGGTTTCCAGTTCCTCGAACCATTTGTCCTCGGTGGCCTGGTCCCAGCTGAAGGCCTTGTCGTCGAACTTGACGAGCGCCACCAGCTTGCCGTCCCGCTGCATCACCAGCGATTCTTCCACGCCTTCGATGTTGTTGATTACCTGTTCGATCTCTTCCGGGTAGATGTTCTCTCCGGAGGGACCCAGGATGGTGTTGTTAAGACGTCCCTTGATGTAGTAGTTGCCTTCCTCGTCCCGGCAGGCTATGTCATTGGTGTGGAACCAGCCTTCGTCGTCCATGACCTGGAGCGTACGTTCGGGATCCTTGTAGTAGCCCAGCATGACGTTGGAGCCGCGCACCACAATCTCGCCTTCTCCCGTCTCGGGGTTCACGTTGTCCAGACGGATTTCCACCTTGTAGGCGGGAAGGCCGATGGAACCGACGGGCTTGTGCGGATGCTTCACCAGCAGGTTGCTCACCAGCGGGGCGGTCTCCGTGAGGCCGTAACCCACCGCGTAAGGGAAGTGGCAGTCCCTCAGGAACTTCTCCACGCCCACGTCCAGCTTGGCGCCGCCGATTCCGAAGAAGATGAGCTTGCCGCCGAAGGTCTTCACCATGCGCTTGCCGATGAACCAGTGGAGGATGTGGGGGATGTGTTTGTCGGCCCAGGAGAGGACGCGGCTCTTGTGGATGGTGGGGAGCACGCTGTTCTTTACCACCTTCTCGATGATCAGCGGCACCGAGCACACCACGGTGGGGCTTACCTTTTTCATGGCAGCCAGCAGGATGGTGGGAGTCGGGGGCTTCTGGAGGGTGTAGCAGGTGGCACCCACGTAGAAGGAGTAGATGGTGGAAACATTCATCTCATAGGCATGGGCGGCGGGAAGGATGGACAGGAAACGGTCCCTGGTTCCCAGCGGCTGTGCCTTGAAGGCTGCGGCCAGGTTGGCGCAGATGTTTCTGTGGCTGAGCATGACGCCCTTGGCCTTTCCGGTAGTTCCGGAGGTATAGATGATGCAGGCAAGGTCGTCGGGCTGGGGATCTTTGACCCAGCCGTTGCACTTGAAGTCCTGGTTGTCTTTCTTGATAATCTCGAAGGTCTCGATGTCAATGACCAGCGTGAGCTTGTCACGGCATTCCTGGCTCAGTTTGGGCAGCAGGCGCTGGGAGATGAAGATGACCTTGGACTCCGAGTGATTGAGGATGTTGGTGAGTTCGTTCTCTGAACTGTCCGGGAGGATGGGAACCGCCACGCGGCCGAAGTTGACGGCCGAGAAATAGGCGACAACCCAGTTGGGCATGTTCTGGGAGAAGATGGCTACGCGGTCTCCGTGCTTGATGCCGAAGCGGGTCATGCGCAGGGACAGCAGTTCCACCTTGCGGCGGAATTCCTCGTAGGTGTATTTCTGACCGCCGTCCACATATTGGTAGGCGATGTGTTTGGCGTAGGTGGTGGTGGCGTAGTCAAAGACCTTGTGCAGGGTAGTACACGTGTTCTCGCGGTGGCGATACTTGCGCAAGGCCTTGTACGGGCTCTTGATTTTCTTGGCCATGATTCGGGGATTTGGAATTACTTGGCGGGAATGGCGAAATTTTCTTTGTTCTTACCCGTGAGGCCCATCTTGCGGTAGATATCGTAGATTCTTTCCATATCGGCCTTGGGGTCGTCGGTGAGTTGGACGGGCTCTCCCACGGAGATCTCTTTCTTCCCCCAGTCGAAGTAGCCGCAGTAAACGGTGGCGCCGGTTTCCTTGGCGATGAGGTGGAAGCCGGTCTTCCAGCGGGTGGTGAGGGAACGCGTGCCTTCGGGGGCGATGGCGAGGTGGAACTCTTCCACTTCTTCCATGTGGCCGATGAGGCTCTTGACCATAGCGGTGGCCGATTTGCGGTCCACCGGAACGGCGCCGGTAGCGCGGAGGATGGGGCCGAAGGGCCAGAAGAAGAATTCCTTCTTGATCATGCAGTGGGCCACTTTGCCGAACTGGGTGTAGAACAGGTAGCTCACGATAAAGTCCCAGCTGGAGGTATGGGGGACGCCGAGGACGATGGCCTTGGCTTCTTTCATGGGACCGCCTACGGTTTTCCAGCCCATCTTTTTGAGAAGCCAGCCGCAAAACTTGGCCCAGCGGGGTCCCACGGTGGTTTTGATTTTCTTTGCCATTTCTTTAGATGTTAATGTCTTCCAGCTCCTTTTCACTGCGGAGGTTGTCCATGATGAAATGCTGGCGCTCGTAGGTGTTGACACCCATGTAGAATTCCATGATGGTCTGGATGGACTCCTCGTCAGAGAGTTTGACCGTATCCAGCCTCATGTTTTCGCCGATGAAGTCCACGAATTCATCGGAGGAGATTTCACCGAGACCTTTGAATCGGGTGATTTCCACGCCGCTCTTGAGTTCCTTGACGGCTTTGTCGCGCTCCTCGATGGAGTAGCAGTAGCGGCGCTCTTTCTTGGTATGTACACGGAACAAGGGAGTCTGCAGGATATAGACATGTCCGCGACGGATCAGTTCCGGATAGTATTTCATGATGAAGGTAAGGACCAGCATGCGGATGTGCATACCGTCATCATCTGCATCGGTGGCGACGATGATGTTGTTGTAGCGGAGGTTGTCCAGGTCCTCCTCCACGCCCAGGGCGGCGATGAGCAGGTTGAGCTCCTCGTTCTCGGCCACTTTCTTGCGGCTTTCCTTGAAGCAGTTCATGGGTTTACCGCGCAGGGAGAACACGGCCTGGTTGTTGGCGTTGCGCACCTTGGTGATGGTACCGGATGCGGAGTCTCCCTCCGTGATGAAGATGGAGGTCTTCTCCCGCTGCTCTTCCATGCCCTTGGGGAAGCGCGTGTCGCTGAAGTGGTAGCGGCAGTCCCTGAGCTTGCGGTTATAGACGGCCGTTTTCTTGGCGCGCTCGCGGCTCTTCTTCTGGACGCCGGCAATCTCTTCGCGCTCTGCCTGGGAGGCTTTGATCTTTTCCTCGATCACCGGAACGATGTCCATGTGCATGTGCAGGTAGTCGTTCAGGTATTTGGTGACAAAGTCGTTCACGAAGGTGCGGATGGTGGGTCCGCGGTCCACGGAAGAAGCGCCGTCGGCCCCCTTGACCTGCTTTTCCCACATGTAGGTGGAACCCAGCTTGGTCTTGGTCTGGCCTTCGAAGATGGGCTCCTGGATCTGGATGGAGATGGCGCCCACGATTCCCTGGCGGATGTCTTCCGGCTTGTAATCTTTCTTGTAGAAATCCTTGATGGTCTTGGCGATGGCCTCGCGGTAGGCGGCCAGGTGGGTTCCGCCGTCGCGGGTGTTCTGGCCGTTGACAAAGGTGGCGATGTTCTCTCCGTAGCTGTTGCCGTGGGTGAGGACAATCTCGATATCCTCCGCTTCCAGGTGGATGAGAGGATAGAGCGGCGTTTCGCTCATGTTTTCCGTCACCAGGTCCAGCAGGCCGTTTTCGCTCTTGTAGGCAACTCCGTTCAGGTTCAGGGTGAGGCCCTTCTTGAGGTAGGAGTAGTTCTTGATCATGGTCTCCACAAATTCCATGTGGAAGGCGTAGTCGTTGAACATCTCATCATCCGGAGTGAAGCGGATGAGGGTGCCGTTCTTTTCGGTGGAGGCTACGATGGCGTTTTCCAGGAGGTTTCCCCGGGAGAAATGGGCATAGGAACACTTTCCGTCGCGGTAGGAGGCGACGTAGAAGTCCACGGACATGGCGTTCACGGCCTTGGTGCCTACGCCGTTCATGCCCACGCTCTTCTTGAAGTTGGTGTCGTCGAACTTGCCGCCGGTGTTAAGCTTGGACGTGGCGTCCACCACCTTGTTCAGCGGAATGCCGCGGCCGTAGTCCCGCACGGTGACGGTCTTGTCCTCGATGGTGATGTCGATGCGTTTGCCGAATCCCATGGAGAACTCGTCGATGGAGTTGTCGATGATTTCCTTCAGGAGCACGTAGATGCCGTCTCCCTGGCGGTCACCGTTGCCCAGACGGCCGATGTACATGCCGGCGCGGCGACGGATGTGCTCGTTCCATTCCAGGGTCTGGATGGAATCGTCGTTGTACGTAGTGTTCACTGTTTCTGCCATTCGTAAGCCCAATTCTTTAACCTACAAATGTAAGTAATTTTTGCGGCTTTTACAAAACAAAAAGCCCGCGGCAGAGCGCCACAGGCTTTATTGTGCTTGGTGTGCGGAAGCTTAGGCTTCGGTGATGGCTCCGTTCGGGCAGGTGCCTTCGCAGGCGCCGCAGTCGATGCACTCGTCGGGGTTGATCACGTAGGAATCTTCTCCTTCGGTGATGGCGCCCACAGGGCATACGTCGGCGCAGGAGCCGCAGGACACACAAAGGTCGGGGTTGATCTTTCTAGGCATAACTTTGATATCTTTTAATTGTTGTTGTGTTTTCCAGACTGCGAAGATAGGCATTATATTTGATTTTGAAAAGACAAGTGACTAACTTTGTGCCCATGAAAAGTCTGTTTCTCTCTATATGGGCTGCATTTTCGCTGGCTTTCTCGGCTGGCGAAGAGCCCGTTGCCTGGGACAAGACCGTCCATGACTTCGGAGACGTCTCCGTCCAGGACGGCCCCCTTTCCTGTACCTTTACGCTGACCAATACCGGCACGCAGCCCGTTTCCATCTTCGAGGTCGTTTCCTCCTGCGGCTGCACGGACGTGAAGTGGAGCCGGGGAAAGATCCAGCCGGGGGAGACGGGCACCATATCGGCCACCTATAAGAATGAGGACGGGCCGATGCCCTTCGACAAAACCCTTACCGTTTATATATCGGGAGTCAAAAGACCCGTCGTGCTGCGCCTCCGGGGTGTGGTCCACGAAAAGAAAAAGTCCCTTGCAGAGCTCTACGGAGCACAGAAGCTGGGGACTTTTGGTTTAAAGGAGCGCAGTATCCAGGCGGGCACCTTGAAGCAGGGGCTCAGCGTGAGCGAGACCGCGCAGGTGGCCAACCTGGGCAAAGCCCCCCTCAAAGTGTCTTTTGCCGATGTCTCCGACAACCTCTCCGTCTCCGTGTCCCCGAATCCCATCCCCGCCGGGAAGACGGCTACGCTTGCGATGACGGTGAAATCGGCCCCCGGCGTGTATGGCAGGCATACCTACAGGGCCACGCCCGTGCTGAACGGGCGCAAGGCATCGGCTCCTCTGGAGATCACCGCTTGGACGCAGGAGAACTTCGCCCTCTGGAGCGAGGAGGAGCGCGCGAAGGCCGCCCTTCCGTACTTCGACCAGAGTACCTTCAACTTCGGTGTGGTGCGGGACGGCAAACCCATCGAGGTGCGCTTTACGGTGACCAACCGGGGTAAGTCGCCGCTGCATTTCTTCAAGGCCGACACGGAAACGCCCGCCCTTGTGTTGAAGGGGGGCATGGAGGATGTGGCGCCCGGCAAGAAAGCGACGCTCGTTTTTACGCTGGATCCTTCGCAGATAAAAAAAGGTGAGACCGTCATCATGATCAGTCTCACCTCGAATGCTCCGCTGCGGCCGCTTGTGAATCTTTTTGTGGCCGGCGAAATCAAGTAGTCTTTATTCAGCCTCGGCCGTATTGGCAGGCTTCATCACCAGTTCCAGGAAGTTGCCCTGGGACAGGACTTCCTTGGCGACGGCCTGGATGCTTTCCTTGGACAGGTTGTTCACGGCCGCCTCGTAGAGGGCGTCGCGGTCCTCGTCGTAGATGTATTTGCGCTCCAGGTTGGACATCCACCAGCCGTTCTTCTGACGCTTCTCGGGCAGGTTCTTCTGCTGGTTGAGCTTGGCCATGGCCACTTCTTCGTCGGTGGGGCCGTTTTCGGCCATCTCCTGGAATTCGCGGACGGCAATCTCACGCAGTTTGTCGCAGAGGGCAGGCTTGCAGTCGAACTGGACTTCGAACGTGGCAATCTCGTAAGGACGGCGTTCCATGGAACCGTAGGCGCTGGCGCCATAGGTGCCGCCTTCTTCCTCACGCAGGCTGTTGGTATATTTCATGTCCATTATGTAGGAGAGGGCCTCCAGGGCGGCGATGCGGTCGTAGGTGAAGGGAACGTCGGCGTGATAGAGCTGGAAAACCGTGCTCTTGGGCGTCTGCATGTCCACCTCGATGACCTTCTGGATCTTGCCCATGGCAATGTGGTCCCCGTTGTCTGCGTACTGCAGCGGCTTCTTGCCCTTCGGGATGGAGCCGATGTATTTCTCGACGAGCGGCTTCACGGCCTCCGGGTTGATGTCTCCCACGATGAAGAGGGTGGCGCCGGCGGCATCGGCAAAGAGCTTCCTGTATTGGGCCTCGACGGCCTTCAGGCTGGCTTTTGCGAGTTTCTCCTCGGAGAGCATCTGGTGCCGGGGATGGTTGTTGTACATGAGTTTCATGCTCTCGCTCTCGAACTGGTAGGAGGGCTGGGTCTTGATGTTGGGCATCAGGCTGGTGAGCTGGTTGATGCCGTTGTCCCACTCCTCCTGGTCGAAACGGGGATCGGTGAACATGAGATAGACAAGCTGCAGGGCGGTCTCGAAGTCTTTCACGGTGGAGTTGCCCTCGATGCCGGTCTCGGTGTTGTTGAAGTACGGAGTTACGCTGAGATTCTTGCCTGTGAGCATCTTCTGGACAGTGGTGCCGGAGAACTGGCTCACGCCGCTGTTGCTCTGGAACAAGGAAATCATGTTGATGTCGAAGGAAGCGAGGTCTTCGGCCGGGATGAGGGAGGTGCCGCCATCCTTGAAGATGTCGAAGAGAATCTGGTTCTTCTGCAGGTCGGTGGGATAGACCACGACTTTTACGCCGTTCTTGAGTGTCCATTCAGTGGCGCCATAGATGACGTTGGCGGTCTTGGCAACCTTGGCACCCTTCAGCTTGGCGGGGTCCAGGAAGGCCTCGGGGACCTCACCGCCTTCGGGCGCTGCGATTTCGGAGGCTTCCACCTCTTCCATCACCTTGAGGATCTGCTCCTGGGTGGGCGTCTGGATGCCTTCCTTCTCGGGACCGGCATAGAAGATGACGAGGTTCTTGTGGCCTTCATACAGCTGGCCGAGTACCTGGTTCACCAGGGTGGGATTGACCTGGGCGAACATGGCCTGGATAATCTCGAGCCTGTCTTCCGGTTCCAGGATGGGATATTTGTCAAAGAAGTTTTGCAGGATATCACCGATGAATTCGGAGTTCTGGCGGGTGGCGGCGCGGTTGACGCTGGCCTCCAGACCGGAGAGATAGTTCGTCTTGACACGGGCGAGTTCGTCGTCGGTGATACCGTAGCGCTTGAGGCGCTCAATCTCGGTGTAGAAGGCACGGAAGCCCTCCAGGATGTTGTCGCTCTTAAGGGCTACCTCTCCTTCTACGGCATCGATGTCCTCATAGATGAGTTCGGTGATGCCGAAGTGGCCGCCGAAGAAGGGGGAATCGGCCTTGGAGGTAATATCATTGATGCGCTCGCTCATCACAGAGGAGATGATGTCCTTGATGAGCCCCTGGGCCATGCCGATGGTGGTGGCGTTGATGATTTCAGGGTTGGCCGGGCTGTGCCAGTCAAACTGGATGAACGGGTTTGTATTCTCGGGATCCGTGTGGATGCCTACGCGGGGCTCGTCATGGTCTGCGATTTCCTGGATGGGTTTCTTCACGGGATTCTCCTTGGCGGGGATGACTCCGAAGATTTCCTTGATCTTGGCCTCGGTGCGGGCGACGTCCACGTCACCGACGACGATGACAGCCTGGTTGCCGGGGTGGTACCAGGTCTCGTAGAAATCCTTCAGGCTTTCATATTTAAAGGTCTCCAGGTGCTCCTGCGTGCCGATGAGGGTGCACTGGGCCAACTTGCTGTCCGGGCCGAAGCAGTAGGGGAGGGCGGCTTCCATATTGCGCCAGGATGCGCTGCGGCGCTGACGACGCTCCTCGATGATGACACCGCGTTCGGCGTCAATCTCGGCGGGTTCGTTCAGGACGTAGTGGGAATAATCGGCCAGGATCATCAGGCAGCTGTCCACTACCGTCTCGCGCTGGACGGGCATGTTGTTGAGCATGTAGCGGGTTTCCTCGAATGCGGTGGCGGCGTTGATGTTGCGGCCGAATTCCGCGCCGATGGAGCGCAGGTAATCCAGAATGGCTTTACCGGGGAAATGTTCGGTACCGTTGAAGCACATGTGCTCCAGGAAGTGGGCGAGACCGTCCTGATCGGGCTGGTTCTCCTGGATGGCACCGACGTTGGTGGCCAGGTAGAACTCAGCGCGGCCGGCCGGTAGTTCGTTGTGACGGATGTAGTAAGTGAGGCCATTTTCGAGGTGGCCGATGGTCACTTTCTCCGTGTTGGGAATTTTGGGGGTCTGGGCCAGAGCTGCCTCGACCTGTTCGCGGGTGGGTTCTTGCGCCAGGGCCATGACAACCGTCAAGGCGAGGGCGCCCAAAGTAATGAATAGTTTTTTCATCGCTTTTTTGGGATTAGTTTAAACAAATATCTTTAAATTTGCGATATTATGCTGGATGATAACAAAATTCGTGCTTTTCTTACCGTTGTTGAGAAAGAATCTTTTTCTGCGGCGGCTGTGCAACTGGGCGTTACCCAACCTGCGGTGAGCGCACAGATTGCTTCCCTGGAGGCTTCACTTGGCGTCCAGCTGTTTCTGCGGGGCCGCGAACTGGCCCTTACGCCATCCGGAGAGGCATTCCTCCCTTATGCCAGACGCATCCAGGCCGCGTACGATCTGGCTAACGAAACTTTTTGTTCCGTGTTTTCGAAATAATAAAGAGTGACCTGAGTCAACTTAACTCTTGGGTCACCCTTTTCCAGATCTCTATTTGCTGTCTTCGTAATTCTTGGCGATTTCCCATAAATCAATGCCCTGTTGTTGGCCTAGATTTTCGCCGGAGAAGTGTTCTTCTTCGTGTATCATGATAAGAATTGAGTTCCTAAAGATAAAAGAGTACACGATTGCTGATCTAAAACATGATTTCTTAAATACATCAGTTCTATATGAAATTGATTCGTATAGAACTCCGTTGCAGGTTTTGATTGCAGCTTTTTTATAGGGCCCCCCAAGAATACTCAAGACGCTGTCTTTTTGCATATCAAGTTGAATATTCACTAACATATTGAAGAACTGTTCGTTCTCAATATCAAGTTTTTCGGTGTAGTTCTTTTGTGCAAAACTGGGAACTCCAAGCAGCAGGGCCACTGCTATAGCAATTAAATGTTTCATAATGTTTTAATGTTCTGGTTATACAAATATAAAAAAGGGTTGGAAAAAATCCAACCCTTTTTATTAATATAAGGTCTGCGGTTTATTTGCCGGCGAGACGCTTGTAGGTGTTCAGACGAATCTTGGCGAATTCCTCGGTCTTCTGGAGGAGTTCATCGGCCTGCTCGGGGAACATCTTGTACAGGGAAGCGAAGCGGACCTCGCCCTTGAGGAAGTCCTGGAACTTGCTCCAGTCGGGTTCCTTGCTGTCCAGGCTGAACGGGTTCTTGTCCGTGCCTTCGAGAGCCGGGTTGTAACGGTAGAGGTGCCAGTAACCGCAATCGACGGCCAGCTTCTCTTCCTTCTGGCTCAGACCCATGCCGGCCTTAAGACCGTGGTTGATGCAGGGGCTGTAGGCGATGATGAGGGACGGGCCGTTGTAGGCCTCGGCTTCCTTGATGGCGTTGAAGAACTGCACGGGGCTGGCACCCATAGCCACCTGAGCCACATAGACGTAGCCGTAGGAGATGGCCATCATGCCAAGATCCTTCTTGCGGATCTTCTTACCGGAGGCGGCGAACTTGGCGATAGCGCCCACAGGGGTAGCCTTGGAGGACTGACCGCCGGTGTTGGAGTACACCTCGGTATCGAGGACGAGGACGTTCAGGTTCTCGCCGCTGGCCAGGACGTGGTCCAGACCGCCGTAACCGATATCGTAGGAGGCACCGTCACCACCGAAGATCCACTGGCTGCGGGCTACGATGAAGTGCTGGTATTCCACGATCTTTTTGCAGGTGTCGCAACCGCAGGATTCGGCCAGAGGGACGATCTTGTCGGCGACCTCGCGGGTCACGGCAGGATCCTGAGGGGCCTCGAGCCACTTGGCGGCGAGGGCCTTGATCTCCTGGCTGCAGCAGCTGCACTCGAGGGCTTCCTTCATGATGTTGGAAACCGTCTCACGGGCGCGGTCGGAACCGAGCTTCATACCCAGACCGAATTCGCAGAAGTCCTCGAACAGGGAGTTGGCCCATGCGGGACCGTGACCTGCTGCGTTGGTGCAGTAAGGGCTGGCCGGGAAGGAAGCGCCGTAGATGGAGGAGCAACCGGTAGCGTTGGCGATCATCATGTGGTCACCGAACAGCTGGGTGATGGTCTTGATGTTGGGGGTCTCACCGCAACCTGCGCAGGCGCCGGAGAACTCGAACAGAGGCTGTGCGAACTGGCTGTTCTTCATGTTGGCAGTCTTGTCCACATACTCCTTGTAGCCGACCTTCTTGTTGAGGTAGTCGAATGCGGCCTGGTCTTCCTTATCGTTGATGTAAGGAACCATGGAGAGGGCCTTGTCCTTGGCGAGGCAGACATCTACGCAGTTACCGCAACCGGTGCAGTCGTCCACGGAGATGGCGATGGTGTACTTGTAATCCTTGAGGTTGGCCTTGCCCTGGGCGAGCTTGACGCTTGCGGGAGCGTTGGCTGCCTCTTCCTCGGTGAGGAGGAAAGGACGGATGGCGGCGTGAGGGCAGACGAAGGCGCAGGTGTTGCACTGGATACACTTCTCTGCATCCCAGGTGGGAACGTTCACGGCCACACCGCGCTTTTCATAGGCGGCGGTGCCGGCGGGCATGGTGCCGTCTGCGTAAGGCAGGAAGGCGCTCACGGGCAGGGTGTCACCGGCCTGGGCGTTCACTACATCGGCAATGTCCTTGACGAAGCTGGGAGCCAGACGGTCCTTGTTCGGGTTTTCGAACTTGGCGGAAAGATCGGCCCAATCGGCCGGAATCTTCACCTCGGTATATTCACCTCCGCGATCGACGGCGGCGTAGTTCATGTTCACCACGTTCTCACCCTTCTTGCCGTAGGACTTGACGATGGCTTCCTTCATGTACTTCACGGCGTCCTCGTAGGGGATGATGCCGGTGATCTTGAAGAAGGCGCTCTGGAGGATGGTGTTGGTACGACCGCCCAGGCCGATTTCGGCGGCGATCTTCGTGGCGTTGATGATATACAGCTTGATGTGCTTGCGGCCGATGATGGCCTTCACGTGCTCGGGGATGTTCTTGAGGGTTTCTTCCTCGTCCCAGAGGCTGTTGAGCAGGAGGGTGCCGCCTTCCTTGATGCCCTTGAGAACGTCATATTTCTTGAGGTAGGAAGGAACGTGGCAGGCGACGAAGTCGGGGGTATTCACCAGGTACGGGGCCTTGATGGGGCTCACACCGAAGCGGAGGTGGGAGCAGGTGTAACCGCCGGACTTCTTGGAGTCGTAGTCGAAGTAGGCCTGGCTGTAGAGGTCCGTGTGGGAGCCGATGATCTTGATGGTGTTCTTGTTGGCGCCGACGGTACCGTCGGAACCCAGACCGTAGAACTTGCACTCGGTGGTGCCGGGCTTCACGATGGAAACCTCTTTCTTGATGGGAAGGCTCTTGAAGGTGACGTCGTCCACAATGCCGATGGTGAAGTCCGTCTTGGGCTCCTTCATGTCCAGGTTGTCATATACGGCAACGATCTGGGCGGGGGTGGTGTCCTTGGAGGAGAGACCGTAACGGCCACCTACGATGGTGATGTTCTCCTTACCCTGGAAGAGGGCCTTTACGTCGGTGAAGAGGGGTTCTCCCACGGCGCCGGGCTCTTTGGTGCGGTCCAGGACGGCAATCTTCTTGACGGACTTGGGCAGTACGGCGAAGAAGTATTTCTCGGAGAAAGGACGGTACAGGTGGACGGTGATGAGACCGTACTTGCGACCGCGGCTCTCGAGGTAGTCGATGGTTTCCTTGATGGTTTCGGTTACGGAACCCATGGCCACGATGATATTCTCTGCATCCGGAGCGCCATAGTACTCGAAGGGACGGTAGCTGCGGCCGGTGAGTTCGGAGATTTCACCCATGTAGCGGGCCACGATGTCCGGGATGGCTTCGTAGTACTGGTTGCGGGTTTCCACGGCCTGGAAGTAAACGTCACCGTTCTGGGCGGTACCGCGGGTGACAGGGGAGTCCGGGCTGAGGGCGCGCTCGCGGAACTTGGCGAGGCTCTTCTTGGAAACCATGCCCTTGAGGGCTTCCTCGTCCAGGGCTTCGATCTTCTGGATTTCGTGGGAAGTACGGAAACCGTCGAAGAAGTGCAGGAAAGGAATGCTGCTCTTGATGGTGGACAGGTGGGCCACGGCGGCGATATCCTGGGCTTCCTGTACGGAACCGGAGGCGATCATGGCAAAGCCGGTCTGGCGGCAGGCCATCACATCCTGGTGGTCACCAAAGATGGAGAGGGCGTGGGAAGCCAGGGCGCGGGCGCTCACGTGGAATACGGTGGGCAGCATTTCGCCGGCGATTTTGTACATGTTCGGGATCATCAGGAGAAGACCCTGGGATGCCGTGAAAGTAGAAGTGAGGGCACCAGCCTGGAGGGAACCATGCACGGCACCGGCGGCGCCGGCCTCGCTCTGCATCTCCGTCACCTTAACGGTTTCTCCCCACAGGTTCTTTTTGCCGTGGGCAGCCCACTCGTCGATGTTCTCTGCCATCGTGGAGGACGGGGTGATGGGGTAGATGGCGGCATGCTCGCTGAACAGGTATGCGATGTTCGAGGCGGCATAGTTACCATCACAGGTGATGAATTTCTTTTCTTTTGCCATAGTAAAAAAGATGTGGTTTATATAATTTTTTGATTTTTATTGAATGTCTTACTGAATGCCCTCGACGGTGATGGCCGCCTCGGGGCCGGCGATGCGCTTGACAAGGCCCTGAAGCACGTTGCCGGGGCCCAGCTCCACAAAGTGGGAGGCTCCGTCACGGAGCATGTTCTCCACGCTCTGGGTCCAGCGGACGGGCGAGGTGAGCTGCTTCAGGCAGTTCTCCTTGATGACGTCGGGGTCCTGGGTGGGAGCGGCGGTCACGTTCTGGTAAACGGGGCAGTGGGGCTTGTGGAAAGGAGTGGCCTCGATGGCCTGGGCCAGTTCGGCGCGGGCGGGTTCCATCAGAGGGGAGTGGAAGGCGCCGCTTACCGGAAGACGGAGGGCACGCTTGGCGCCGGCTTCCTTGAGCAGTTCGCAGGCTTTGTCCACGGCCGTCTCCTCACCGGAGATGACCACCTGGCCGGGGGAGTTGTAGTTGGCGGGAACCACGCCTTCGATTCCGGCGCACACCTCTTCGATGGTTTTGTCGGGAAGGCCGATGATGGCCGCCATGGCTCCGGGAACCTTTTCGCAGCACTTCTGCATGGCCTGGGCACGGAGGGATACCAGCCTGAGGCCGTCCTCGAAGTCCAGTGCGCCGGCGGCGACCAGGGCGCTGAACTCTCCGAGGGAGTGCCCGGCTACCATCTGGGGTTTCTCGGCGCAGCTGAGGGACAGCACCACGGAATGCAGGAAAATAGCGGGTTGGGTGACTTTGGTGGCCTTGAGGTCCTCGCTTGTTCCTTCGAACATGATGTCCGTGATGCGGAAGCCGAGGATGTCGTTGGCCCGTTCCATCAATTCTTTATGTGCAGGGTAGAGGTCCTTTCCCATGCCGGGGAACTGGGAGCCTTGCCCGGGAAAAATATAGGCTTTTTTACTCATTCAGTTATGATACGTATATAACCATACAAATATAGCCATTTTCCCCCGAATCCGCAAATAATAAAACGCCGTCCGGAAAATTCGTTTTTTAGCAAAAAATAACTAAATTTGCATTCCCTAAACGGGATGCCCCTGTAGTTTAAAGGATAGAATAACGGATTCCGGTTCCGTTGGTCCCGGTTCGATTCCGAGCGGGGGTACTTCACAAGGAGAACGCTTTGTCGCGCTCTCCTTTTTTTGTCCATGGGAAGATTTTTGTATTTTTATCAAAATTTTTCCAACCTTTTGTGCGGTGGTTCCGTCTAATGGATGAAACCGCTCCTGAAGCGGGAAAAGTTAAACATAAAAATTGATACAATTATGGAAATCGTAGTCCCCATCTTCGTGTGTGTCGTCCTTCCCGTAGCCATTGTGCTTATCGTCGGACTTACCAAGCAGAACGCTACCAACCGCAAAGCGGAAATCATGCTCAAGGCCATCGAGTCCGGTGTCCAGCTTGATCCCGAATTCTTCAAGTCGGAATCCCGCAAACCCAAGAGCATCAAGGAAGAGCTCGTTGAAAAGCTCTCCGGTGCGTGCATCGTCTCGCTCATGGGAGCGGCTTTCCTGATTCTCTGGCTCATCGGCTCGCCGGCATTTTTCATGAGCAACATGATGCCCGTGGCCGGCGCTGTGATGGTAGCTGTCGGAATCGGCCTGTTCATCTCCTATTTTGTCGGCAAGAAAATGCTGGCCAAGGAGATAGAAGCGGAAGAGAACGCTCTGTAACAAGATGAATCAGGAGCGTTTCATAAGCCTGGTAAAGGCAGAGCAGGAGCCCCTACGCAGGTTCCTGCTTGGCCTGTGCTGTGGCGATGATGCCCTGGCCGACGATATCGCCCAGGACGCTCTGGTACGCGCCTATGTCGCATCGGCCGGTTTCCTGGGGCTGTCCAAATTCAGCACCTGGCTGTTCAGGATCGCGTACAACTGCTATATCGACCATTGCCGGAAACCCGGCAGGGATTATGCCGCCCTGGAAAGCAACGAGGCGATGGCGGTTCCGTCCGGGGATACTTCGGATGCGTCTTTCCGCTACCAGCAGCTGTATCAGGCGCTGGAGCGGATTCCCCAGAATGAGAAGGCAGCTATCGTGCTGTTCTACTTCGAGGACAAGAGTATCAAGGAGATATCGGCCATCCTGGGCATTCCTTCGGGGACGGTAAAATATCATCTTTCCAGCGGAAGGGGACATCTTAAAGAATACATCAGCTTATGAAAGACATCGAACAATATCTGAGAGACAATAAACCGGTGGTGAAGGAGAATCCTACCTTCATCCTGGAAACCCGTCGCAGGATGGAGAGCGTGGAGGGAATCAAGGCCGAGGTGGACCGGCAGAGCAGCCGGCTGCACAAAGCCCTTGTGGTGGCGCTCCTGGCAGGCCTCGTCATCGGGGCGGGGCTCACGGCCCTGGCGTACTTCTATCCGGTCGATGCGGAGGGAACATCGGCCCTGAATGAGTTCCACGCTTTTCTGCACAGCTACCGGCAGTATGTGCTGGGGGCGGTGGCGCTGATGGCCATCGGCCTCGGTTGCGTGATGGCCGGCAGGAAGGCGGAGGTGTTCGGCCTAAAGCTGTAGCTCTTTCCGCTTTTGCTCGTAGTAGGCGTGGCGCTTGGGGTTTTCGGGGAACCAGCGCTTGAGAACACGCTTTTCCTGGGTGATGATCTCATGGATGCCCCAGAAGCAGGAGAAGGCTGCGGCGCCCAGGACGGTGGACCAGAGCGAGTCCTTTACGAAGAGGGATGCGCAGGAAAAAATGACGCCGGCGAGCGCCATGACCCACCAGCTCTTCTTTCCATAATTGTATTCCAGTTTGATGACGATGGGGTGGCAGATTCCGATAATCAGGAAGACGGCCGCCCCTACTATTATTCCGTTAAAGTTCATTCTTAAATTTTTTCAAATTTAGGAAAAAAACTCATCCCCGGCAAAAAGTCTTTTGATTTCTGCCCCGAAAAAGATAAATTTGCTGGAAAAGTCCAAATCAATGTCGGACTTTGACAAATTTTCAATAGTAAAATGACACTCGAAGAACAGATTCAGGAAGATATCAAGGCCGCGATGAAGGCCAAGGATACCGTAGCTTTAAATGCAACCCGTGCCGTAAAAGGCGAAATCCTCCTTTTCAAGACCGCCGAGGGCGGCTCCCACGAAGTGACGGACGGGGACGTCCAGAAAATGATCCAGAAGCTTGTGAAGCAGCGCCGCGAGGCCGCCGAACAGTTCGTCGCTGCAGGCCGTAAGGAGCTGGCCGATAATGAACTGGCCGAGGCCTCTGTCATGGAAAAATACCTCCCCGCGCAGCTCACCGAGGCCGAGGTAGAGGCCAAGGTCAAGGAGATTATCGCCTCCGTGGGCGCCACTTCCATCAAGGATATGGGCAAGGTGATGGGCGCCGCCAACAAGGCGCTTGCCGGGCAGTCGGACGGCCGCACCATTTCCGCCGTCGTCAAGAAACTGCTGTCATAGCTTTTTGATGAGCCATCCCAAATTCGTTTTGGTTTCAGACCCCGCCACTCCGCTGGTGGGGACTTTCTTGTTTGGTCTGGTGGACCAGCACCGGGATCTGGTGCGAGCCTACGAGGAAGTGCACGGCTACGTGAAAGTTCACGGCGGCGGCTGGTATCTGAAAGACGATACGCGCCGCAGCATTACCCTGTACGGCGGCTCCGGAGACTACGGGGAGCCGCAGCTGTCCTTCCTGAACCGGATTCCCCGCTGCCTGGAGGGCTACACCTTCCTGTTTACTCCCAATCCTTCGCTGCCTGGCAACATTCTGGAGCTGGACGGCGTGGAGTGGTACTGAGGTAGCCCTTGCGCTTCTCCTCCGGGAACTTCTCGATAGCATAGCGTAGCATGGTGCGCGGCATTGTGCGGTAACGGGGCTCGAGCCAGGCGATGAGGGCCGATTGGTCCCGCTTTCCGGCCTCCCTCAGCAGCCAGCCCACCGCCTTGTGAATAAGGTCGTGCGGGTGGCCGATGAGGATATCGGCTATGTCAAAGGTATCTTGAAGCTGTCCGTGGCGGACGAATGTCATGGTGCTCACCATGCCGATCCGCTGCTCCCACAGCGTCTTTCCGTTCCTCGCCAGGTCGTAGAGCAGGGAACGGTCTTTATCCAGCAGCCATACACCCAGAAGTGGGTAGCAACTGAGATCGACCAGGTCCCAGTTGTTGATGTATGCGGTATGGCTCAGATAAAAGTCTATGCACTCCTTTTGTCTGCCTGGATTCTTGCGGGAGTGGGAAAAGATTTCCACAAGGGTGAGAAGGGCGGCCAGGCGCACCTCGTGGTATTCGCTGACGATACACTCCTCCAAATCCTGGAAGGTGGTCTCCTTCCAGTTCTCCTTCACGACCGCGCGGGTAACGGGAACCTTGATGCCCAGAAACCGGTCTCCCTCGCCGTACTGTCCCGGCCCTGTCTTAAAAAAGCGGGCGAGGCCGGCCACCTGGCCGGGATCGGCATGGGAGAGCATGCCGGCAAGGAGTATGTTCTTTTCTTCCATGGGCACAAAAGTAGATGAAATCGGCCGATTTTCAAAATATCGCTTGCGATAGCCACCTCACCGTCGCAGGTGGGCATTTTTGTGCACCACCTGCCACGCAAAATGGCGACTGGTGCGTTCCAGTGCCGCAGGTGGCAAAGGTTTTTGCCCACCTGCAGCGCCACGGCCTCCCACCTGCAGCGCCACGGCCTCCCACCTGCCACGCCAACAAGCCCGGAAAGAAAATAAATTTGGCGGATTCGGGAGATGTAGGTATCTTTGGGTCCGCATTCTCCGATTTTTCCTAAGAATTGTAAAAACTATTTTGTATGAAACATTGTATCTCCTTTCTGTGTCTTCTTCTTTCCGTATTTGCTCTCCAGGCAAAACCCTATGAGGTGAAGAGTCCGTCCGGGCGGCTGTCCCTCCGTGTTGATTGCGGCGCCCAGACCACCTGGTCGCTTTCCATTGACGGCGTAGCTGTCACCAGCGGCAACCGGCTGGGGCTGGAACTGGCGCTGCCGGGCGGCAGCACCAAGGTACTCGGTGACAAGGCCGTCGTGCGCCGCGCCGTGAAGAAACAAGTACGCGGTACGGTCAATACCCCTATCTACAGACAGGCCAGCATTCCGGAGGAGTACAATGCCCTTACCCTGCAGATGAAAGGCGGATACGCAGTGGAGCTTCGCGCCTATGACGAGGGCGTGGCCTACCGCTTCGTGACCTCCCTGAAGGACTCCCTGAATGTCCGCAACGAGATTGTGGAGTTCCACACCGGCGACGCCATGGATGCGTTTATCCCGTATCAGGCCGGTCGCCGGAGCGACATCTACGAATCCTCCTTCGAAAACACCTACACCTTCGTGAAGGCCGGAGAAACGGCTCCCACTGAGTGCTTCGCCTTCCTGCCCATCCTTACCCGTACGGCAGAGAAAGGCTCCCTCCTTCTGATGGAGGCCGATATCCTCGACTACCCGGGCATGTACGTTGAAACCAACGCCGGCTGCTGGTCGGCCGTGTTCCCGCCCATTCCGGCTGCTTTCAAATATTCCTGGCGCTACAACCAGCGCCGCTCCGACTACGGCGACATCATCGCTCGTACCACCGGTACCCGCAGCTTCCCCTGGCGCATCATCGGCTTTGCCGCCGAGGACAAGGACCTTCCCACCAACAACCTTTCCTGGCTGCTGGGCTCTCCTTCCCGCGTGGAGGATACTTCCTGGATCGAGACCGGCTACTCTTCCTGGGACTGGTGGAACGACTTCAAGCTCATCGGCGTGGACTTCCCCTGCGGTATCAATACGGATACGTACAAGCATCACATCGACTTTGCCTCCACCTATGGCCTCAAGTATGTGATTCTGGACGAAGGCTGGTACGAAGCCCCCAACATGCTGAACCCCATCCCGGAGATTGACATGAAGGCCCTGTGCGACTATGGCGCCTCCAAGGGCGTGAAACTGATTCTCTGGGGCACCGGCGGCCTGGTGGACAAACTGGGTATCGACAAGGTGTTTGACCACTACAAGGCCCTGGGTGTAGCCGGTTTCAAACTGGACTTCTTCGACGGACAGGACCAGCTTACAGTGAACCAGATCACAGCCCTGGCCCAGAGCGCCGCTGAACACCAGCTGGTGCTGGACCTGCACGGCATGTACAAGCCGGCCGGATTGAACCGCACCTGGCCCAACCTGCTGGGCTTTGAAGGTGTATATGGCGAAGAGAACCTGAGCAACGGCAGACTGGACATGCCGCTTTATGACGTTACTTTCCCGTACATCCGCCAGGTGAGCGGCCCCGCAGACTACACCCCGGGTGCCATGCGCAGCGCTGCCCGCGGTGAGGCCGTACGCGTAGCCCGTGCCGGTGCCAGCCAGGGTACGCGCGCCCATCAGGTGGCTCTCTATGTGGTGGTGGACCAGCCGCTGGGCATCCTCTGCGACTCTCCTTCCCTGTACGAGAAAGAGCCCCTTACCACCTCTTACATCGCTTCCATTCCCACGGTCTTCGACCAGACCGTCATTCCCTGCGGCAGCGTGGGTGAATACATTGTGACGGCTCGCCAGAAGGACGGTGTCTGGTACCTGGGAGGCCTTACCAACTGGGAAGCCCGCGACGTAAACGTGGATCTCTCTTTCCTGGGCGAAGGCTCCTGGAAAGCGGTCATCTACCGTGACGGCCCCAATGCGGAGTACTTCGGCGACGACTTCCTGGTGAAGGAAGCCGAAGTATCGGCCCAGAGCTCCCTGCCCATGCACATGGCTCCCGGCGGCGGCTTCGCCGTTATCTTTACGAAAGAGTAGAGCTGAGCGTCTTCAGGGTATTCTCCTTGATTCCGTCCCGGTATTCCTTGGGGGTCATTCCCTTGGCCTCCTTGAAATTCCGGTAGAACGTACTGCGGTTGTCATAACCGACGCGGTACATGATTTCGTCGATGGTATGCTTGGAGGAATACAGCAGCTTGGTGGCCATTTCCATGCGGGATTCCTTGATGATCTGATGGAGGGTCCTGTCGGTAATGTCTGCAAGCTTCCTGTACAGCACGCGTGTTCCCATACCTAGTTTCTCGGCAATCATCGGCGCACTTAATCCAGGATTGGACAGGTTGTCGTCGATGATGCCGAACAGGTTATTCATGAACTCTTTGTCGTCCCGGTGGAGAATCCTGCCCTCGTCCATCACATAGGTGCTGATGGGAGACTTGTAGTATTCCGCAATGCTTTCCCGCTTGTTCAGCATCTTTTCGAGCGCCGCATGCAGGTAATCCATGTTGAACGGGAAGGTGATGCATAGGTCGGCTCCCAGCGCCATGCATTCCTCTTTTTCCTTCACCTGTAGCGAGGATGTGAGGGCGATGACAGGGATCTGTCCGGTCCGTTTGTTCTCCTTCATCTTCTCCGTGAACCGGGCGAAGGTGTTCATCATGGAGGTTACGTCATACATGATGGCAACGGGCATCTGGCTCTGGACGTCGGCGAGTGCGGCATCGGCCGTGCTGTATTCCCGCACGTTATATTTCTCGGACATGAAATACTTCAGGAAGGAAGAGATTTCCTTGTTGGCGCTGATCAGGTAGATCTTGTCCAGGTGGAGGTCCGTCTTCATCTGCACGGGGAACGGGATTTCCATGCCCTGCCGGGGAAGGACGATATCCAGGACCATCGCGCCGGCCTCCCCGTCATAGCTGTGGCCGATATGGCCGTTCATCTGGCGGACCAGCTTGTTGCACAGCATGAGCTCGAAGCTGCCTTTCTCCAGCATGGCCACCGTTTCCCCGTACTGCGCCTCATCCATGGTCACCGTCACGTGCATGAGAAGGCCGCCCTCCTCCCGCTTCCTGAGGGCCAGGCCGATCTCCTTTTTCCCCGAAGCGATGGAAATGCATTTGTAAATGAGGGTGTTGAACATGGTGAGGAAGGCCTCCTTGTTGATGGGAATCACGATATCCTTCTCTATCTCGTGGAGCAGCGTGACGCCCCGGTTGTTGGAGTTGAAGTTCATGATATCCAGCAGCTCGCTGGCAATCTGGCTCACATGGATGATCGTGACCTCTCCCGGCTGGGTTTCGGAGATTTCCTCGTAGTCATTGAGGATCTGCAGGGTCCGGTTAATCCTCGCGATGTTGTATTCGACAAGGTTCACCTTTTCGGCAAGGTTGGCGTTGCTCTGTGTCTGCTGCCTGATCTGCTGGCACAGTCCCAGGATGAACGTAATCTGTACGGACAGCTCCTCCGTGATGGCGCTTGTCGTCTCCTCCTTCACCTTGACAATCTCCTTCTCATACCTTTCCTTCATGGAGACGTACTTGCTCCGGATGTAGCGGATTAACTGATAGATGGCCGATATCGCCAGGAGCAGGTAAATCATCTTCGCCCACCAGCGCTTGTAAACGGGCGGTATGATGTAAATGTCCAGGCTGTACTCTCCGCTTTCGAACTGCGTAGCCTGGTTCAGATATTTGATTTTCAGCGTATAGTCTCCCGGATTCAGGGAAGGGAGGTAGATGATGTTGCTGCTGTTGGTGGTCCAGTTGTCGTCGTACCCTTCAATGGTGTAGCTGAACTGGTAATCCGGGAAGTTGAGGTTGTCCACCAGGGAGAATTCGATGCCGAAGATGGATTTGGAGTAGGGGATTCTCAGCTTTCCGTCCTTCATCTTCAGGCTGATGTGCGAGTATTCGTTGTTCTGGATGAAGTTGGTGATGTGGATGTCCGGCGTATAGTTTGAACGGGTTTCGTTGCCGGCGGAACCCTCGTCAATGACGGTGAATCCGTTGATGCCGCCGAAAAACAGCTTCCCGCTTCCGGGGTCCCGGAAACAGGCTCCGTCTGAATACTCCAGCACGTCAATTCCCGAGAATCGGTTGAAGGATGTACGGTAGCGGAAATCCTCGTCCAGGGAGATGATGCCGGAATTGGTCGTGATCCAGATATTGCCGTTCCCGTCCTGCAGGATCGAGTGGATTGCCTTCCGGGGAACATAGTCGGGAAGGGTGACGGAATCCGTGGCCGGGTCGTAGGCGACCATGCCGTTTCCGGTGGCGAACAACATTCCCTTCGCTTTGGCAGCGTAGAAAGTTTCGTTGACGGCCAGGCCGAAGTCCGGGGAGAACTGCACCACGCGCGACTGGCCGGTCTGGATGTTATAAGCCAACACGCCGTTTCCCCGGCTGGCAAACCAGAGCGTGGAATCATCCTGCATGGCAAGGGAAAACACCGAAGGAGTGCGCCCGAAGGGCTTTACGAAACTCAGTTCCTGTGTTTCAGTGATTTCAGGGACGCCGCCCACCGTCCTGAACCGGCACCGGTAGCATCCCTGCTCGTCCGTCGCCACCCAGAGGACATGGCCGTCCGTCTCCAGCAGATCGTGCACCTTGACGAAGCGCTCGCTCCCCTTGACGGGCTCGATGCGGCGCGTCTTGAAGGAATAGGCCGATAATCCCTTGCCTTCCCCTCCCATCCACAGAAAGCCCTCCCGGCTTTCCCGGATGGTGAACACGGCATTGTTCCCGATGGCACTGTTGTCCGTGGTGAAGCGGTCTGTATTCTTGACGTCAAACACGCCCTGGGGAGAGAAGTGACGGATCCTGTAGAGGCCGTCGCCCTTTGTCCCCAGCCACAGGCTGCCCTCTCTGTCCATACAGATGCTTCGGATGGGCATTTCTATGGAATAGGGCAGGCGGTCATAGACAATACAGGATATATCCGTCGCCTGGTCGCTCCAGCGGATGAGGCCGTTGCAGTCCGTTCCCACCCACACGATGGGCTGGAACCGGTCCTTGACCATGGAAAAGACGCCGCAGTTGATCTCCGTTTTCTCCAGATGCCCGCTCCCGTAAGCGTGACGCATGACACCGCTTTGCATGAAGCTGACCAGACACTCGTTTTCGTCGGCGATGATTCCGGTAATGCGGTCGCTGGCAAGGAGAGGGGACTTGATCCGGGAGATCTGCTCCATCCGTCCGTCCCTCCCGTCCATTTTCAGAATGCTTCCGTCGGCCGATATGACAATGTGGCTGCCGTCGTCGCGGCGGGCCGATGCAAACAGGCATCCGATGCCCGTGTTTTCGATGTTCCGGATGGAGCCGTCTTCCGCGAAGGAGATGAGACAGCTGTCCCCGGCGGTGAGGATGCACAGCCTTCCGTCATCCAGAAGGAACATTTGCTTGATGATTTCCCCGTCTGCGAAGCTGATGTCCGGATAGGTCGTCTGCTGCCCGGTGGCGGTGTCCAGATAGGAGAGTACCTTGTTTTTGCTGATGGAGAAGATGTTGCCATCCCCCGTGACGGCGATGACGGTGGCCAGGGCCAGCTGGTCAAAGAAATCGACCTCCCGGGTAACCATGTCAAGACGTGCGGTTCCGTAGTTGGTCTGCAGGTAGAGTAGCCCGTCCTGTCCGGGAATAATGTATCTGATCTGGTTTCCGGAGAAATAATTCTTCCCGTCCAGCGGGACAAAGTTCTTCAGACCTATCCCGTCCCAGATGTTGAGACCGTCCATGGTTCCGATATACAGATGCCCCAGCGAATTCTGATGAATGGCACAAATTGCATTATTGGAGATGCCCTCCTGCGAGGAGATGGTTTTTACCCTTGTAGCCGATGCCGCAGGGGAGAGCAGCGTCAGCGCCAATATTACAACAAATGCCTTAGCCTTCATAATAGACGTTTTTAGTATTAGCTCTGCAAAGATATTATCATTTTATGACAGGCAAAACATTTTGTGATGCATTTTTGTCACAAAATGATACAAACCTTAGGCGTTAAATTGACTAATATTGCGTCAAGTTTTAAGCACTAAAATGAAAAAACCTGTTTATCTCGCCCTGATTCTCCTGCTTGCCACCGCTGCTGTCGGCCAGGCCAAGAAGTATAAGTCCCAGCGCCCTTCTCCCAGTGAGAGACTTTTCGTCTCCACCGCCGTTGAAGCGAAAATCAAGGAAGTGTCCAAGCTCCTTGAAAATGACAGGCTGGCCTGGATATTTGCCAATTGTTTTCCCAACACGCTTGACACCACGGTCCATCCGGTGGGTGACGACGACACCTTTGTATATACGGGTGACATCCATGCCATGTGGCTGCGGGATTCCGGCGCCCAGGTGTGGCCCTATCTGAGCCTGATCAACGAGGACCCCCAGTTGAAGCAGCTCATCGCCGGCGTCATTCTGCGCCAGTTCAAATGCATCTGCATAGACCCTTACGCGAATGCCTTCTATAAGGAAGAGGACAAGCGGGGAGAGTGGAGCTCGGATATAACGGACATGCTCCCCGGCGTGCACGAGCGCAAATGGGAGATCGATTCCCATTGCTATCCCATCCGCCTTGCCTACGAATACTGGAAGATTTCCGGTGACAGTTCCATCTTCTCCGACCTTTGGGTGAAGACGATGGAAAACGTGCTCAAGACCTTCCGTGAGCAGCAGCGGAAAGAAGGCATCGGCCCTTATTCTTTCATGCGCAGGACCACGCGCTCCTTTGACTCGCTGAGCAACGGCGGAAAGGGGACCCCGGTGAATCCCGTAGGGCTGATTGTATCGGCCTTCCGTCCCTCCGACGACGCCACTACCTTCCAGTTCCTCGTTCCGTCCAACTTCTTCGCCGTCACTTCCCTCAGGAAGGCGGCCGAGATTCTCACCGTGGTGAACGGGCGGGAAGACCTGGCGCAGCAGTGCCGGGAGCTGGCCGGCGAAGTGGAGTCGGCCCTGAAGAAATACGCTACGTATAATCACCCTGAGTTCGGCACCATCTACGCGTTCGAGGTGGACGGCTTCGGGAACCATCTGCTGATGGACGACGCCAATGTCCCCAGCCTGCTGGCCATGCCTTATCTGGGCGATGTCCCCGTGGACGACCCTATCTACCAGAACACCCGCCGCTTTGTCTGGAGCGAAAGCAATCCCTATTTCTTTAAAGGAAAAGTGGCCGAGGGAATCGGCGGCCCCCATGTGGGCTACGACATGGCCTGGCCCATGTCCATCATGATGAAGGCCTTCACCAGCCAGGACGACGATGAAATCAAATGGTGCATCGAAACCCTCATGAAAACCGACGCCGGAACCGGATTCATGCACGAATCCTTCCACGTGGACGATCCCGCGAACTATACCCGTTCCTGGTTCGCCTGGCAGAACGGCCTTTTCGGGGAACTCATCCTCAAACTCATCGGAGACGGAAAGCTCGATCTTCTCAACAGCATCAAGATCAACTAACCATAAATAACTAATTTACTAATCTATTATGAGTGCACACCACGTATCTAAACATGGGCTGATTTCAGCTCTCCTATGTTTAGTGTGCTGCTTCGGCCTTGCGCCGAAGGCAGTTGCTCAAAGCAAGACGTCCCAGACAGTACAGGGTATTGTCACGGATGCTGCTACACATGAACCGGTTGTCGGTGCTCAGGTATGGATCAAGGATTCGTCCTATGGTACCATTTCTGATGCAGAGGGCCGTTATTCCATTAAGTATGAAGGCAAGTACGCAACCCTTTGCGTGTCTTTCTTCGGATTTGAAGATTATTCCGTCGAACTGACGGGAAAGGACCAGACGGCGAATATCGCGCTCACGGCGGGTAACCTTGCCATCGAAGAGACCGTCGTCGTGGGTTACGGTACGCAGAAGAAAGCCAGCGTCATCGGCGCCATCACGACGATCGCTCCTGACCAGCTCAAGGCTCCCACCGCCAAGATCTCCAATCTGCTGGGCGGCCAGGTGTCCGGTATCATTTCTTATCAGAACAGCGGTGAGCCGGGTTCCGGTTCCACTTTCTGGATCCGCGGCGTCTCGTCGTTCTCCGGTGGCAACACGCCCCTTTGCCTGGTGGATGGCGTAGAGCGTTCCATCGACCTGGTGGATCCCAACGATATCAAGGAATTCTCCGTCCTGAAGGACGCATCGGCCACGGCCATCTACGGTGTGCGCGGCGCTAACGGTGTCATCATCATCACGACGCATACCGGTACCGAGTCCAAGGCCATGGTCTCTGCCAAATATGAAATGGGCACCGTCTCGGCCACCCGCATTCCCCAGGTGTGCAACGGACAGCAGTATATGGAGATGGTGAACGCTGCCGCGGGTTACGACTATTATACCCCCGAGGTGATGCAGAAGCATCTGAGCGGCGTGGATCCCGACCTCTATCCCAACGTGAACTGGATGGACAAGATCTTCAAGCGCAGCGCCACCAGCCACCGCGCCAACGTACAGATCACCGGCGGTAACAGCACCGTGAAGTACTACGTGAGCGGCGGTCTCTACACGGAAGGCGGTCTCTATAAGGAAGACTCTTCCGTGAAATACGGTACGGAGATGCGCTACACCAAGTATAATTTCCGTGCGAACGTGGATATCCAGGTGGAGAAGAACACCACCCTGAACCTCAATCTCGCTACCATCTTTGAGCAGCGGAACAAGCCGGGAACCGATTCCAACCGCATCTTCGAGTATTCCCTGCTGGTTCCCGGCGTGCTCTTCCCCGAGAAATACTCTACCGGCGAGACGGCCGGTATGGCTGTGAACCCCTATGCCATGGTGACCGAGACTGGTTATCGCCAGTCCTTCGACAACAATGCCCAGGCCCTCGTAGGTGTGACCCACAACCTGGGCTGGCTCACTCCGGGCCTCCGCGCCAACGCCAAAGTGTCCTTCGACGCCGTGAACTCCCACTGGTTCGACCACACGCGTGCCTATGACTGCTACTATGCCACCGGCCGCGACGACGAGGGTAACCTCATCCTGGAACAGTCCAAGACCGGCAGCCAGACGCTTGAGTACAAGAAGGGCGGCTCCGGTAACCGCCGCCTCTACATCGAGGCTTCCCTGAACTACGACCGTTCCTTCGGCCACCACAACATCACGGGCCTCTTCCTGTTCCAGCAGTCCAGCCGCAGCCTCCTGGGAGACAGCGCCAGCTCTTCCCAGTACTCCCTGCCTTACCGCAACCAGGGTATCGCCGGCCGTCTGACCTATAACTACGCCAACCGCTACTTCTTCGAGTTCAACGCCGGTTACAACGGCTCCGAGAACTTCTCCCCGGGCAAGCGCTTCGGCTTCTTCCCGTCCGTCGCCCTGGGTTACCTCATCTCCGAGGAGCCCTGGTGGGGTAGCCTCAAGAATGTGGTGGACATGTTCAAGATCCGCGGCTCCTGGGGCCAGGTCGGTAACGACCAGATCGGCGGTAACCGCCGCTTCATCTACCTGGGTACCATCGCGGGCTCCGGCTCCGGCTACTTCGGCACCGGCGTCACCGAGCACAAGGGTATCAAGGAAGGCGATATCTCCAACCCGAACGTGAGCTGGGAAGTGGCCGAAAAGCTGGATGCCGGTATCGACCTTTCCCTCTTCGGCAAGCTCAAGATCCAGGCCGATGTCTTCAAGGAGCACCGTTCCGGCATCTTCCTGAGCCGTAAATCCCTCCCTTACTACTCCGGTATCTCCGTCACCCCTTACGTGAACATGGGTGAGATGGACAACTCCGGCTTCGACTTCTCTGCCGACTATCACCAGAAGGTCGGCGAGGTGATGCTCACCGCCAAGGGTACCTACACCTTCGCCCGCAACGTCCTGGTGAACTGCGACGAGGCCGCCTATCAGTATCCTTACCTGAACAGCACGGGCCAGGCCTACTGGCAGCCCTTCGGCTATGTCTCCGACGGTCTCTTCCAGAACCAGGCCGAGATTGACGCCCACGCCGACCAGTCCCTGTTCACCCCTCAGCCCGGCGACATCCGCTACGTGGACTTGAACGGTGACGGTGTCATCAACACCAACGACCGCAAGGCCATCGGCTATCGCGACGTCCCCGAGATCTACTACGGCTTCGGCGGTTCCATCGAGTGGAGAGGCCTGGACTTCGGTTTCTTCTTCAAGGGTGTGGACCACGTTTCCCTGAACATGATGTCCCAGGCCAAGCTCCTGGTGACGGGTATCACTTCCACGGACGGCCGTCCGGAGACTTCCAACATGATCTCCGACCTGTACGGCAACTCCTGGACGCCCCAGAACCCCAACGCGATCTATCCTCGCCTGACCTACCTGAACGAGAGCACCAACAACACGCAGGTGTCCGACTTCTGGACCCGTGACGCGAGCTATATTAGCCTCCAGAACGTGGAGCTGGGTTATACGCTTCCCGCCAAGTGGACCTCCCGCATGCGCATGAGCGCCCTCCGCATCTATGTGCAGGGACAGAACCTCCTTACCTTCAGCAAGTTCAAGCTGTGGGATCCGAACCTGACCGGTTCCGGCGGAACCTCCGTCTATTCCTATCCTACCACCCGTGTATTCAGCTTCGGTATCAGCGCCAGCTTCTAAAATAGAATTTCGATATGAAAAAGATATTTATCCTTTTATTTGCGGCTTCTTTCTCCCTCGTCGCCTGCGACAAGTATCTGGACCGCCAGCCGGATGACGCCCTGACGTCGGACACCATCTGGGAGAAGAGAACCACCACCATGCAATATCTGTGGAACGTCTATAGCTGGATTCCGAACGACGCCGATCCGGCCAGCAACAACGAAGCCTTTGACGCCAATGTCTCCGATGAGACATCGGCCTCTTTCCCCAACGCCCGCTTTGGCCGATATATGTTCGAGACGCAGACTCCGGACGACACCTTCACCGCCACCAAGTACCGCAACATGTACTATGGTATCCGCGAGGCCGGTATCTTCATGGAGAACGTGGACCGCTGCCCGGAGCTCAACGAGGAGCAGAAGACCGAGTATAAGGCCGAGGCCCGCTTCCTGCGCGCCTACTATTACTTCTATGTGATGAAGAACTACGGTCCCACCTTCTTCAACGGCGACACTTCCTACGAGAGCCTGGACAAGGACGTGAACGTAGTGGACCGTACCGCCTGGCAGCCCCTCGTCGATTGGGTCTGCAACGAACTGGACAAGGCTGCCGCCGGCCTTCCCGACGTGCGTGACGCCAGCTCCGAGCTCGGCCGCGCCACGAAGGGTGCCGCCCTGGCCATCAAGGCCCGCCTGCTGCTGTACAGCGCCCGTCCTCTGTTCAACGGACAGGTCTATATCGGCGAGGATGGCTCCATCACTCCTTCCCACATGTATGACAATGTAAAGGACCGCGAGGGCAATCCGCTCTTCAATACGACTTACGACGCCAAGCGCTGGGAGGTGGCCGCCAAGGCCGCCAAGGATGTGATCGACCTTCCTACCTACGCCCTGGTGAACAGCTCTACCAAGACCAACGACCTGGAGCGCGGTCTGGAGAACCTGACGAAACTCTTCGTGGATGACCTGGCCAATACCGAGATTATCTTCCCCTTCATGCGCGGCGGCGCCACCTGGCGTAACAGGGCCTTCCCGCAGTGGATGATTGACGGCGTGGACGGCTGGGCTTCCATCTGCCCCACCCAGAAGCTGGTCGATGCTTTCGCCCAGGCCGACGGCGTCTATCCCGTGAAGACCGAATACTGGGATACGGACGCTTATGCCCAGGGTAAGAACGTGGACGTGGATGATCCCGCCCAGGTCGATACCCGTGCCGCCTATGCCGAGGAAGGTTCCGTGGACATGAAGAACCCGCTCCTGAATGTGACGGTTCCGGAGAAGGCCGCCAACCGCGCTACGCCCGCCCAGTTCTCTAACCGTGAGGCCCGTTTCTACCGTAACGTGGGCTGGAGCGGCATGCAGTGGGTTGCCGGCAACGCCAATGTGAAGACCGACCTGGAGTACTATACCAACGGTCAGAACGCCTGGCCCAGCGCCAACAACGTGCCCCCGACCGGTTACCTGGCCCTCAAGTGGTATGCTCCTTCCATCAACCCGCTGCAGAGCTGGGGTACCATCACCTGGCCCATCGTGCGCCTTGCGAATGTGTACCTGGACTACATCGAGGCCCTGAACGAGTACGATCCCACCAACCTCGACATCGAGAAGTACTGGAATATGATTCGCAACCGCGCCGGTGTCCCCGACATCTTCACGGTCTATCCGGAGATCAAGGGTGACAAGAACCTCCAGCGCAAGTATATCCGCCGCGAGAGAATGGTTGAGCTGTGCTTCGAGTGCATGCGCTATGCCGATATCCGCACCTGGATGACGGCCGAGAAGGACCGCAGCGGCTACACCATCGGCTGCAACGTGAAGGCCGGCAACGACAATATCGACGGTCCCTTCTGGCAGCGCGTGGAGATTGGCAAGGAGGAGTATGGCTACGGCGAGACTTATCGCTTCGGCGCCCGCAAGTTTACCAAGAAGTCTTATCTGGAGCCGTTCGAGACGGCCGAAGTGAACCGCGTTCCGGCTCTGCGCAACGATCAGAACCTGGGCTGGTAATTATTAAATCGAAAGAAAATGAAAAACAGCATAATCATGTTAACGGCACTGGCACTCGTATGCAGCTGCGTGCCTGACCACAGAGATTCCCAGATGCCGGATGCAACCGTGTATTTCTCGGAAAACACCGCGAACAAGGGTGTGCAGCAGGTCCTGGTCTATGACGTCCAGTCCGAGGTGGAGACCCCCGTGTATGTGTATTGCGCCGGTCTCAATGCCGAAACTTCCCATGTTAAAGCGCATCTGACCTCGGACTATATCGAAAAGTACAACAAAGAATACTATACCGAGTACAAGGCCCTGCCTGAGGACTGCTACACCATTACCAAGGCCAGCGATGAGATCAAGGACAGGAATGCCGCGTTCTCGATCAACTACAACGTTCCCAATATCATCGCTTTCTCCCAGGAGCCCGGCGTGAACCTGGACGAGTATGTCGTGGCCCTGGAGCTGGAGTCCGACAAGGTTCCCGTGGGAACGGTCAAGGATACTGTTTCCCTGGGCTATTACATGGCGTATCCGGTCCTCAAGACTGCCACGCTCCAGATCAAGTCCACGGGCCTGTCTCCTGACGGCAACATGACCGTAACGGCCGAGCTTCCCTTCGACAATGCCTGGGACCTGACCTATGACGTGGCGTTCGCCACTCCCGATGTGGAGGAACTGTTCACCGTCAAGGGCAACTCCAAGCCGGCGAAGTATGTCTTTGCCGACAAGTTCCCGGAGGGCACGGTGATTACCAACGAGGACGTGAAGTCCATGCAGCCCGGCACCAACAAAGTTGAGTATGCCATTACCATCCCGGCCGACGGACTCAACTGGGCTCCCGGCAAGGCTTATAACTATGCCGTGCGCTTCAGCAACGCTGTTTTGAATGGCAAGCAGATTCCCATCGAGAACGCGCTGGTTACGGGCTCCGTGAGTGTGGGCGTGGATGTGAAGGCTTCCAACGGCAGTACCACCCTGGGCACGAACCTGGCCCAGTATGGCCTTACCCCGCTGGACGATAAGCAGGGCGGCGGCCGCAGCGGCGAGTACCTGGAGAACATCGTCCCCGGTGGCGGCTTCATCTTCCATGCCCAGACCTCCCAGGACAAGCGCCCCGGTGCCGATTATTCCATCTCCGGCGCCTTCGACGACCGGGTGAGCAACGCGGCGCACGCCTGGATGCAGAACTGGGGCTGGAACGGTGACAACGGCTACGGCGCCACCTCCTTCTCCACGCCTTACTGGCTGCTGGTAGACATGCAGGAAGAATTCAAGATGGGCGGCATCGAGTTCTGGACCCGTTCCGACGGCCGCTACAACATGAAGACGGTTGAGGTTTATGCCCTGGACGACTGCTCCTATGTGCTCAACCAGACCAACCTGAGCTACAAAGCAGAAGATGTCACTTACCTGGGCCGTATCCACTTCACGGCCGGCGGGCAGAATGTGAGCATCTCGCTGGAGCCTGCCACCACCCGCTATATCCTGATGATTATCACGGAGGCCGGCGGCGGCCTGGACTGCCAGGAACTTGTCCTCTGGGGTTGTTGATTGGTGCCCTGAAAAGGGCGAAAGGCTGACTGAATAGATAAGGTTTCAGTCAGCCTTTTTATATCTTTGTAAAATAATACGAACGAAATGAGAATCATTGCATCGACCTTATCTGTTATCCTTTCCCTGTGGGCTTGCACCTGCCTTCCTGCCCAGGTGCCTGTGTCTGTGCCTGTGATCCCTGCACCGCAGGAAGCGCACCTGACGGATAAGTCTTTCAACAAGAAGTATCTGGACCGGATCCAATACGATAGGGACCTGACGCTTCCCGCAGAGGCGTATGTGCTGGAGATCAAGAAGAACCGCATCGTCGTGCGCTCGTCGGACGAGGCGGGCCGATTCTACGCGCAGCAGACGCTGGCGCAGCTCTCATCGGCCGATGTAATGCACTGCGGCGTCATCAAGGATGCGCCCCGCTACGCCTGGAGAGGGTTTATGCTGGACGAAGCCCGGCATTTCCACGGCAAGGAGAAGGTGAAGGAACTGCTGGACCTGATGGCCCGCTACAAACTGAACCGCTTCCACTGGCATCTCTCCGACGACCAGGGCTGGCGGGTGGAGATCAAGGCGTTCCCTGAGCTTACCCAAATCGGTGCGGTGGGGGACTATACTGACGCGAACGCGGCGGCAAAATTCTACACGCAGGACGATATCCGTGAGATCGTAGCCTACGCTGCCGAGCGGCACATCGAGGTGATCCCGGAGATCGACATGCCGGGCCATGCCTCCGCGTTCAACCGTACGTTCCCGGACCTGGCTTTCGGAAGCCGCACGGTGAACCCCGAAAACGAGAAGCTCTACGAGGTTCTGAACCAGGTAATAAAGGAATTGGCCGATATCTTCCCGGGCCGATATCTCCACATCGGCGGAGACGAGGTCTCCGGCGAAGGCTGGAAAGAGCGTCAGAAGGGATTCGAACTGCGCCACTCCGCTGCGGTCCGGGCTGCGGGGAAGACTCCCATCGTGTGGGACGATGCCATCGACAGCGACCTGGACCCTGAAACCACGATCATCCATTGGTGGCGGGCCGACCATCCCGAGTCTCTGGAAAAAGCGCTTGCCTCCGGATATCAGACCATTGTCTCTCCCTGGGATCCTTTTTACCTGGACTACATCCAGGACGCCCGCTGTAAAGAAGGGCACCTGGCCTGGAAGCAGTACGTGAATGGCCTGGACGAGATATACAACTATCCCCTCAGCGCCGATGAACATATCATTGGCGTGCAGGCCAATCTCTGGACCGAACGTGTTGTAACCAGCGACCGCCTGGATTACATGGTCTTCCCGCGCCTGATCGCCCTGGCGGAGAAGGCCTGGAGTTCCTCCTTGGATTACAATGATTTCCTGCAGCGGCTTGAGGGCGAACTCCGTTACCTGGATTTTCGCCAGGTTTACTACTTCGACTTCCGTGACTTCTCTCGTCACCCCGAGCCGTTAAAATAGCCTTTTTGTCATTCTGCGCACCCCTTTTTGTCATTCTGAGCGAAGCGAAGAATCTATTGAACAGACGATAATTTGTTGCTTCCGAAATAATCAATTACTTTTGCAAAAGAAGTTAAGCGATTCTACGGATTCGCTGCACACTGGGCTGACGAGATGATCGTCAGCCTTCTGTTTTTTATTACAGGACTCTTACGCTTATTTGCCGGCCTAAGCCTCGGAACAGTTTAACCAAGGTTGAAAGCTGGATGTCTGCATGGCCTCTTTCAACTCGGGAGATAAAGCTCTTTTTAGTGCCAATTTTATTTGCTAGTTGCTCCTGTGTGAGGCCTGCTTTTTGGCGTTCGTTCTTTAACTGCTCTCCAATAATAAAGGCATCGCACTCCATCTCGAACATATCGCGTTCGGGTGTTCCTATGGCTCCGAAGTCCTCAGTAATAAGGTCTTCAATAGGAGTTATGTCACTTTTCTTTCTCATGGGCGCAAAGTTAACCAATTAGTGAACAAATTCCAATTATTTATACCAAAACTTCCAGACGATTGTCTGTTATCCTGAGCGAAGCGAAGGATATAGTCCCGAAAAACAAAAAATGCATTATGACCTCTCATAAAGCATTTTCCATTCTCTGAAAACTATTCTCTTATTTCTGATACTTCCGGAAATTATACTTCTCCCGAATCTCTTTCTGTATCTCCTCGTCCTGGTGAGTGAAATAGGCCCGGAACCCGGGGCAGAAGTTAATATGCCATCTCCAGAACCTTCCCACCAGTGACTTGGGATTCTGATCATACTTCGCCCTCATCGGGCACGTCTCGCAAGGAAATTTCTCGTCCATATCGGTTTATTATTTTCCCCACAAAGATATGAAAAAAATATGGGCCGATGTCATCCCTGCCGCCGGAGGTCTGTGAGATGCCCGGTCGAAGGGCATGACGGTTGGATGCATTTATTTTGAATGGGAAATGGTTTGGCGCAAGCTTGTTGTAACTTGCGGCCGTAAACCAAACTAAAGGCCTTATGGAAGTGTGTTTATTCGTGATTGTATTCTTTGTTGTGGTGGACATTGTCATGCATATCATTATCGGCATCCTGTCGATAATCTCCGGTATTCTCAAGGAAATAAGTCAAGTGAAATAATTCATGCAAAAGTCTGCACTGAGGCTGCGGCCCTTCCGGAGGTCTGTGAGATGCCCGGTCGGGGCCGGGCAAGACTCCCAAGTTCATGATTATTGTCTTACGATTCTACCGGGCCAAGGCTTCAATCTCTTTCTTTGAAAGGCCAGTATAAGCCAACACTTTCTCCAATGCCCCGGTGCACCCGTGACTGAACTCGAGCACCAGAAAGGCCGTTTTCGTGCTCGAAGGCACCCAAACAACCCAATCTTGCGACAAAGGGGGCGATTGCGAATCTGTATGTACAGCAAAAGTGCTCTGGGAGGGCGATTTTCTGTACATACAGTAGCGGGGAGTGGCTCCTGGGGGCGATTGCAATTCTGTATGTACACCAAAAGTGGTCTGGGAGGGCGAATTTCTGTACATACAGTAGCGGCGGGGTATGAAGTACGGCGGATAGATCCTTCGCTGCGCTCAGGATGACAAAGGAAGCTCAGGATGACAAGGTGCGCTCAGGATGACAAGGGGCGGTCAGGATGACAAGGGGGCAGTGCACCCGAGCGAAGCCGGGAAGAACTTTTTGTCATTCTGAGCGCAGCGAAGAATCTATTCAGATGATTTTAAGATTGTAATAGGGATTCGATGCGGCTCCTCAGGAATGCCAGGAAGTCGGGATCCTCGTGCTTGTGCAGATGGTAGGTCCTTATGATGTCCAGGGCCGAGTAGGGGAGCAGGCTCCGCGTGAAGGTCTCCACGTCTTCGGTTCCTGTGTAGGCGCGGGCAAACGCATCCCAGAACGCGAGCATCTGCTCCCGGGTCATGTGGGTGAGTTCCTGCACCTTGGGGATGTTGCTGTCCTCCACCATCATCTTGTACAGGTGGGCAAGGTCCATCAGGTAGTAGCCCTGGCTTAGCCAGCCCAGGTCAATCCAGTAGTGCCGGCCCTGGGCCAGGATGAGGTTCCCGGGCTGGAAGTCTCCGTGGAGGCACGTTCCCGTTTCCGGCATATCGGCCACCACCTCCTCCAGCAGCTTCTTCCGCGCACCGCTCACCAGCGGCGTGCTCTCCAGCGCCTTCGAGAGGATCTCCTTCATCGGCCGGACATACTCGTTCGTCGCGATGGGCGTATTGTGCAGGGTATGGCCGCAACGGGCCATCAGACGGGCCAGCTCGGAAATGCGATGAGGCTCGTCCGCGCACATCCGTGCGATGGATTTCTTGCCGATGATCATCTCCGCCAGGTACCCGTGGTCCTCCCCGTCCCGCACGATCTCATACACCTGAGGGACCGGAAGGCCCGTCTCATAGGCCGTCCTGGCCGCGTAGAACTCCTGCTCCACTGCATCGGCCCGTCCCATTTCCCGCCTGACGATTTTGAGCATGACCCCCGGGTGGAAAGAAGAGGCATAGGCCTGCCCATTGTAGCCCTCGCCCATTAGCGTCCACTCCCGGAGCTCGATCTGTGGATAGTTTTTCATATGTTATGTTTTTATCGGTGTGAAGATAAGCAGATTCTTGTAAAATGCCAAAGAATTCAAAATGATTGGGATATCATTTATGATTTTGTTAAATTTGCGTTTCACCTGATTCGTAATACTTTGTCGTTTATGACTGGCAGATGCTTATACATCTCGACGTTCAAGGGTTTTCTGGAAGAGAATCCACTGGCCGTACTTGGCGCTCTCCATAATAATTACCATGGAGAAGCGCTTACCACAACTGATGAGGCGTGGAAGGGGGAGATTGATATCTTACGGTGACGGGACGTTTGAGTATTTGAAAAGTCTGGGCATTAAGGAATTGTAAGTGATTTAATATGAGCGATATCGAGCAACTTATTGGTGAATTGCGCCGTTTTAATGAAGAACGGGACTGGGACCAGTTCCACAACGGAAAGGACTTGGCTATCGGCCTTTCTGTTGAGGCGTCAGAGTTGTTGGAGGCTTTCCTTTGGAAGTCTCCGGAAGATGTGAATCCCGATAAGATTCGGGAAGAATTGGCCGATGTGCTGAATTACGCCTTCCAGATGGCCGACAAGTATAATCTTGATATCAAGGAAATTATGCTGGAAAAGATCCGTAAGAATGCGGCGAAGTATCCGGTAGAGAAGGCTAAAGGTAGTGCAAAAAAGTATAATGAGTTATAGTATGAGCAGCGATTCAGTTGTCATAAAAGACTATCCTTTTCCTGGAGCAGAACAGGCAGTGGCCAATAGTACTCATGGCACCAATTGGCCAGTTGTCTATCTGATTTATAATGATTGCGAAGTGTATGTAGGAGAAACCACTAGCGCTTATGTCAGATATAGTCAACATGCTAGTCCAAACGGAAATTACTATGAGGATAGAAAACGCTTGAACAAAATTTCCATCATTTTTGATGACTTATTCAACAAATCGGCTATCCTTGATATTGAGCAGAATCTCATTCATTTACTTGAGGCTGATGCTGCTATCCAGAAAGAGAATGGTGGCTGTGGACGTATACTTCAGAATAGAAACGCAGGACAATCGTACGCCCATGACTACTATAACAGAACCATATATCAAGCTAAAGTTGAGGAGATTTGGAACCAACTACTAAAGCGCAAGTTCGTATCCAACTCTTTTTTAAGCATCAAGAACTCCGATCTCTTTAAATATTCTCCTTATACTAGCCTTACCGCTGAGCAAGAACTGGTTTGTCGGGATGTTCTTAGAAACATTATTAATTGTCTCGATTCTGGAAAAAAAGGGATGGCTGTTATAAAAGGTACTGCTGGGACCGGCAAATCCTTGGTACTGATTAATATGATCATGACTCTCCTACGGAGCAGTTATATCAAGTATAACTATGACTTTGAAACAGATTCTGAAGATGATCTAGATGAACGCTTTGCCCTGCATGCTGAACTCGAGAGGTTCTACGAGGATTTGAAGAATAAAACCGGTAAAGATAGCCTTAAGATAGGCTTTGTGGTTCCGATGTCCTCCATACGTTCTACTTTCCAGATGGTCTTCAAATGTGCCGGCAAATCTACTAAGGGGATGAAAGCTAATATGGTTATCGGTCCCAATGCCGTCGCAAAAGAGGAGTATGACATAGTTTTTGTTGACGAATCGCATCGGCTTAAGCGTAGGGTCTCTATGTCAGGTACAGAAATGGCGGCGTTTGACAATTGTTGCAAAAATCTTGGCCTTGACCCTTATAAAGCGGATCAGTTGGATTTTCTTCTGAAGAAAAGCAAGTACCAAGTGCTTGTCTATGATGAAAAACAGAGCATTAAGCCTACAGATATTCCGGCTGAAATAATGAGCCGGAAAATTGCTCAAAACGTCACTATTACCAGGGAACTTCGTTCTCAAATGAGGTGTCAGGCCGGTGGAGACTTCCTTCAGTACATTGATGACATATTCAATTTGAAGAATCCTGCGAGAAAGTCTTTTGGTAAGTACGAATTTAAACTATACGATGATCCTAATGAGATGATAGATTTCATCGTCCGAATGGACACGAAAGAGTCACTTTGCCGCACTCTTGCTGGTTACTCATGGGAGTGGGTTTCTGCCAAGGATAAGAATGTTCCGGATATTGAACTGAATGGAAAAAAATATTTTTGGAATAAAACCAGTAGCCGTTGGATCCTTAACAGTGCTCCGGATGAAATAGGTTGTGTTCATACTTCGCAGGGCTATGACCTGAATCGCGTAGCTGTAATATTTGGTCGCGAAATAGACTACGACCCTGCGAAAAAGTCAATAACAATAGATAGAAGCAAATTCTATGATTCTAAAGTAAAGCAACAAACCACGGACGCGCAGTTGAAGACATTCATTTTAAATGCATACAAAGTTATGCTTGTTCGTGGCATCAAAGGCTGCTACGTGTATGCCTGCAATAAGAACTTGAGGGACTTTCTAAAAAAATACATTCCATAGAAGTGCTATTAATCTTCTATGATTAAGTGGGCTATTGTATTTAGAATGGAATTAATAAGATGTATGTTGAGGAAGCAAGAGGCTTACTGCAGAGAACATAATATCCCATTCTAATATGGCTACGGCACTAGAATCGAGAGATTGTTTGGAAGAACTTTTCGCCTGGGACAAGTAATTGAATTAAAGAGTATTATAACTTGCCGCAAATAAAACAAATCATATTCCTCAGGGATAAGTCTGGAGTGTTCAAACTCCGTGAGGATATAAAGTCTTTTGGCCTGGATTCACGTCGTAACCAGTACTACGTGCAGTTCGCCAAGGGCGATAAATATTTGTACTACAATCCTTCAAATGTTGACGTGGCGCAATATACCAGGCAGTTGGAACCACCCTTCCGTGTCACTCGTAAGACAGACGGCGAGGTCTTCTTCCACGTTTTAGGCGTAAGAGTGTTTGAAGGCCGCTGCAACACGGCCTATCGGATTATATACGAAAATGGTTCCGGAAAAAGTTACCCGGCCAGCTACTTATCCATCGAAGAGCATATTGACGACAAGCGGTCCATTAACGTCTGGGAATACCTGAACGAAGTAGCCAGGTATAACGTCATCCCGGTTGATGATGATAAGACAGTCAGCCTGGCGGACAAGTATGCGAAGATGGACTTTGTAACCAAAGACTCTCTCCTCGAATCCTATCTCAATATTGAGACTCAAAGAAAGCCATCCACGGTTAAAAGCACCCCGATTTTCCCTTTTGGTTGCAACCGGAGTCAGTATAAAGCAGTCAGGAATGCCTTGGAGAACAATCTTAGTGTTATCCAAGGACCTCCCGGAACTGGAAAGACGCAGACCATCCTCAACATTCTGGCCAATCTTCTGCTTGAAGGGAAGACAATGGAGATTGTCTCCAATAACAACTCAGCAGTTGAGAATGTAAGAGAAAAGCTAGAATCTTTCGGCCTTGATTTCCTTTGCGCTCAGCTTGGACGCGCCAGTAATAGGAAAGATTTTATAGAAAAGCAGACCGGGAACTATCCCGCCATGGCGTCTTGGAAACTGGAGAATGCGAAACATATTCATCAAGAAGCAATTAATCTTTCCCGGGAACTTCAACATGTATTTGAGTGCCAGGAAAAGTTAGCCGTGTACTCTCGGGAATTGGCCGATTACAAGATTCAGGTAGAACGCTTCCCCAGGATATTTGAAAGCAAAAGAAAGTGGCCCGTCAAGACGCTTGAGAAGTACTTTTTCCTCGTGAATCGGGATCTGGAGCGTAAGCAGCGCTTATCCTGGTGGACAAGATTCAGGCTGAAATATCATCGGCTCCCTGCAACAGAAGAAGCCCCGGATGAAATCCAATACCTGCTTGTTACTGCTCGTGTTAAAGAGCTTGAGCAGCAATGTCAGTACTACGGTAAGATTGTGCAAGACGCCGATGCAAAGAATGAGCGGCTTAGGGAGATATCTATGCTTGTCTTTAAGGATTATCTATGCAGGAAATATGACTCGTCCCAAGCGCGGCCAGTCTTTGAGTCGGATGAAATTTTCTTGAAGACGAGGGCTTTTCTGCAAGAGTATCCGGTTGTTCTAAGCACGACATTCTCGGCCACATCAAATATAAATCATGCTTACAAGTTTGATTACCTGATAATGGACGAGGCTTCTCAGGTTGACATTGCTGCAGGAGCTCTTGCGTTGAGTTGCGCAAAAAACGCCGTTATCGTTGGTGATCTAAAGCAGTTGCCCAATGTGGTGGATGCCCGTACGGAGGAGATTGTCAGCTCCATCTTTACCAAATACGGCATCGCGGAGTCATATAGATACTCAACCAATAGTTTTCTCTCTTCACTGTGCTCGCTGTATCCGCAGATTCCACAGACACTTTTGCGTGAGCACTATCGCTGCGATCCGCTCATCATCGGCTTCTGTAGTAAGCAGTTTTACAACGGTGAACTCATCCCTATGAAAAAGGGTGGGGGAGAGTTCGCGCCGATCCGTGTAGTGAAAACCGTAGCGGGCAATCATGCGCGCGGAACCGTCAACCTTCGTCAGGTAGAGGCCATCACCCAGGAAATCCTTCCTGCACTGGAAGAGCGATTCACAGATATTGGCATCATAGCCCCGTACAATAACCAGGTGAATGCGCTGCACTCTGCCTTGGAAATATCCGGGAGGCACTATGTGACTGCCACCGTACACAAGTTTCAGGGTCGGGAGGATGATGCTATCATTCTCTCCACGGTGGATAATCAGGTTCGGGAATTCACGGATGACCCGCATCTGTTGAACGTGGCTGTTTCCAGGGCAAAGAAGCAGTTTACACTGGTTGTATCGGCAGAGGAACAACCGGATTCCAACATTCGGGATTTGATTGATTACATTGAGTATTATCAAGGGAGAAGCGAACAGAGCAAGATCTCGTCCATTTATGACCTGCTCTATGAGAACTACACACAGGATCTTCTCAACTTCTATAAAACGCACAAGCGGGTAGCTGAATTTGATTCGGAGAACCTCACTTACTGGGCTATCCATGATGTCATTAAGGAAAAGGGGCTCTCGCATTTAGAAATCCTGATGCATTACCCGCTTCGGCACCTGATAACAGACGCTTCCAACTTGTCACCCGAGCAGCGTACCTATGCTTCTCATTCGTGGACGCATCTGGATTTCCTTATCTACGATACTGTTACGCACAAAGCCAAGCTTGCCATCGAAGTGGATGGAACACAGTATCACAAAAAGGACTCGACTCAGGGGCACCGTGATATCCTAAAGGATGCCGTTCTGTCATCCATTGGCTTGCCTTTGTTGCGGCTTAGTACGGCTGGCTCCAACGAGAAGGAAAGAATCGCATCGGCTCTAATGTAGGTACGGTAAACAATTTGAGCTTTTCAAATACAATACGTATTTTTGCTGCGTATGGTCCCGGCCAATCATAGACCGCTGATTGATATCATGCCTTCGGAAGAGGCATGTGCTTATCGGCCCGGCTATTCCCAACGACAAGGACATTGACTCCCTTGTGGATGACAGACTTCAAGATCTTCTCTACAAATGAATAAGATTCTTTTATACTCACTTGCAGCAGTAATGATTATGGCTTGCGGAAACAACCCTAAGCAGGAGACGGCAGAGAGCCTCCGCGCAAAACCCTGGCAGGAAATAGCTCCTACGGAGATATCGCTCAATCCAGTGCAGATGATTGACAAAGACTGGATGGAGGTATCGGCCGGGAAGGAGGGGAATATGAACCTCATGACTATCTCCTGGGGTGGCATCGGCGAGCTCTGGGGCCGTCCGGTGTTCACCGTCTATGTCTCCACCAGCCGATACACGCACAAGTTCATGGAGGAAAATGACTACTTCACCGTTACGCATTTCCCCGAATCCATGCGCAATGAGCTGGCCTATCTTGGCTGCGTCTCCGGCAGAGATGAAGATAAGGTTGCCGGAGCCGGGCTCACCGTAGAGTTCACGGAACTGGGCAATCCCATCTATGCCGAGGCCGATCTTGCCATTGAATGCAAGAAGATCTATGCCCGGCAGTTCGACGCTTCACTCATGCCGGAAGAGCAGCGCGCATGGTACGAAAAAAGCGGCCTGGGGATTCACTACATGTACATCGGCGAGATTGTACATGTCTGGAAATAATAGCGACTGATACGCTCCTGCCCCTTGGCACTGGTGCACTTCTCCCTGCCACGGGTGCACCTGTAACCGCACTCGTGTACCAAAAGGGCCTGTTTCGTGCTCGAACCTACCAAAACCGGGCACTCGAGCACCAGAAGGGCCTGTTTTGTGCTCGAAGCGGCCAAAACCAGTGACTCGTGCACCAAAACACCCCATTTCGTGCTCGAACCAGCCAAAACTAAAACGCCCTGTTTCGTGCTCGAACCCCTCCAAACCACCCACTCGTGGATCAGAGGGGGTCATGCAATTCTGTATGTACACCGAAAGTGCTCTGCAAGGCCGATTTTCTGTACATACAGTTGCGGGAGGTGGCTCCTGGGGGCGATTGCGAATCTGTATGTACACCAAAACTGCACTGCAGGGCCGATTTTCTGTACATACAGTTGTGGGAAGTGGTGCTAGGGGGTGATTGTGCATCTGTATGTACAACGAAAGTGCTCTGAGAGGCTGTTTTTCTGTACATACAGTTGCAGCAGGGGCGGGGCATGAAGTTCAGCAGATAGATCCTTCGCTGCGCTCAGGATGACAAGTTTATGCGTGTGGTTACACGGAATCCTCTCCGGCAAGGTGTGTGTGCGGAACAGCTTCCAAAGTTGCTTCTGGGCTTGCCCTGGGCTGGAGGTCTGTGGGGGCGCCCGAGGGTATCGCCGCCCTCGGCATATAAGAGGGAGGGGCCCGCTGGCTGGCCGTTCACGCAGTGGACGAGCCAGACAGTGGGTATTCTAAGACTTTTGCAAGTCTTTTTTGAAAAAAGTGAAGAAAAGTATTCCCTTCGATTCAACGGAGTAGTTTGTGGATATTTATTGCGCTCATAGGGGCATCCCGCCCCTGGCCGCGCGGCCACCCCGGGGAGAACATAGACAATGCCCGGCGGGGAGTTATCCACTCCTCACCTGTCTATATTTGGATATGTATTTAGTTTTTAGAAGGGTAGTTCGCCCTTAAGCCAACTACTGATTGACGCAAGCATCCTTACCCTTACTTTGTCTTCTATTGCTTCTTCAAGGTTGCTATAGGCGCATGATTCCCAGATTTCATAATCTTCATTGTCAGGATCTTGTGCTCTTGCCAATAAGGCTTCACGATAGTTACATATACACTGTTCAATGTTTCTATGATAGTGGTAGGTCATGATTTCCAGTTTTTTATTCATATGATTAGCGATTGAGCAGAAGTGGAGCGATACTACTACTTTGATTAGACCCGTGTCTATTACTCTAACTTGTTGCATCTCCTGCAATCTGGCACTAAAGCATATGATAGTTCAACCGATTGTGTTCTAGTAATTTAAGACTTTGTACGGAACGCCTGATTTGACTACGGCAAACATGCGGAGGATGAGTTTGAACTTGACTGCATTTAGCACGACGCCATGCATCTCATGGCCTCCTCCTTTTTCTTTCATCTTCCGTTGGTAGTATTTCCTCAAGCCGGGATCATAAGTGATTGCACACCGTGCTGCCATTGATAGTTCTGATTTCTGCTGCGTCTTGCAAATCTTTGAGACTTGAGTCTTTCCCCTTACACTGGTCCCGGATGTGTGATCAAATGGGGCAACACCAATGTAGCAAGCATACTTTCTTGGAGAGTCAAACGACTTGAAGTTATTCGTAAACACTATTGTATTCAATGCGTTTATAAGCCCTATTCCTTTAACGCTGCATATTAGATCATAACTGCGTTTGATTTCGGGGCTTTTACATACAACAGAATACATCTGGTCTTCCGTTCTCTGTATTAGCATGTTTAGGCTATTGATCGCGGTCTTGTTGCGAGCCCGAGCTGCCGAGGTCTCGTACTCGTTCAATGAGCTCTTAAAGTTAAGCAATGACGTCCTTTGTCTGATATACTGCCGCCTCTCTGTCAGGAGATATTGCAGCGCTATTATAGACTCTTCCGGCTTTTCGTAAAGGCGCAACTTCTCCCTTTTTGTATATGCATATTCGGCAATGCGCGCGGCATCCACAACATCATTCTTTCCGCGGACTAACCCCATTGACCGCTTGATATCCAGGGGGGAGTTCAAACTAAGAGCGATACCCTTCTTATGGGTAAAGTCTATGAGCTGATTTGTGTATGCACCGGTATGTTCTGCGCATATCACCATCTCTGTTGGCTTTATTCCACGTTGTTTTAGCCATGACATCATTTCACGTAACCCTTTCGTTGTGTTCTCGATGTGCATGAAATCAGTCTTCTTGTCTGTCGCTGGATAAACAGCCACATCAAGCGTTGCTTTGGAGATGTCTACTCCAATGTAATGAGAAAAATACATAAATTTGTTGTGCTTTATTCCGGTTAACCATCATGTTGACTTGCCCAATACTTTTATTAGACTGTCAGGTCTACGATTCTAAATGGTCATTTCAATATGGAGAAAGAGGGGAATAAAACCAGGACGTGTGTCTTTTGTCCAGGATATATCACACCCCTCTTTCTGGTTAACCTTTCTTGTTAAACATATGAGCCGGGAGTTGGTCTGATACCCACCATAGATATTTCTTCTAGAGGGACGGCTAGTTCACCTATCCCAACTCAATGTCAAAGATACAACAAAAGGACACCGCGACTCCATATTGAAATCACAGTGCAAAACTAAAAGAGGGGCCGGAGTGAGCGAAGCGAACGGAGTCCTCTCAGAGGCAACTTTCGCCTGCGGCGCCGTATGACAAAAAAAAGAGGTCGACCATAAGGCCGACCTCTTATTCATAGTGTATTTAGCTCTTGGATTAGCGACGCTCGCCGCGACCGCCTTCACGACGGCCACCACGGTTACCGCCACGGCCACCACGCTCACCGCGCTCACCGCGACCGCCTTCACGACGACCGGAGTTTGCGGGGGCAGCGCTGGAAGCGAAGCCGGCGTTCGGGGAGAGATCCTGCTTGCCGTACTTCTCACCGTTGCAGATCCAGACCTTGATACCCATGGTACCCATCTGGGTGTGTGCAACTGCAAGGGCGTAGTCGATGTCGGCGCGGAAGGTGTGCAGCGGAGTGCGGCCTTCCTTGAACATCTCGGAGCGGGCGATTTCGGCGCCGCCTACACGACCACTGATCTGGACCTTGATGCCCTCGGCGCCCACGCGCATGGCGGTGGCGATGGCCATCTTGATGGCGCGGCGATAGCTCACGCGGCCTTCGATCTGGTGGGCGATGGAATCTGCCACGATGGTGGCGTCAACCTCCGGGCGCTTCACCTCGAAGATGTTGATCTGGACCTCCTTCTTGGTCACCTTCTTCAGCTCTTCCTTGAGCTTGTCCACCTCCTGGCCACCTTTACCGATGATCACACCCGGACGGGCGGCATGGATGGTGACAGTGATGAGCTTCAGGGTGCGCTCAATGATGATGCGGGAGAGGCTGGCCTTTGCAAGGCGGCTGCCCAGATATTTACGGATCTCGTAGTCTTCGGCGATCTTCTCGGCGTAGTTACCGCCTACCCAGTTGGAGTCCCAACCACGGGTGATACCGATACGGTTGCTGATAGGATTTGTTTTCTGTCCCATAGTTTATTTCTCCTCCACTGCTTTTTTGACGTCAAGTACGATGGTAACGTGGTTGGAACGCTTGCGGATGCGACCGGCGCGGCCCTGCGGGCAGGGACGGATGCGCTTCAGGGTGCGACCCTCGTCCACCATGATGGTTTTGACGATAACGTTACCGGCTTCAAGGGCGGCCGTCTGCTCGGGGTTTTTGGCTTCCCAGTTGGCAATGGCGCTCTTGAGGAGTTTCTCCAGACGAACGGAAGCGTCACGCTTCGAATAGTGGAGAAGATCCATTGCATGGTTGACTTCCACGCCACGGATGGTGTCGCAAACGAGGCGCATCTTCCGAGGGGAGGTAGGAACGTCGTTAAGTTTTGCTATAGCGGTCTGCTTCTTGGTCTCTTTCAGGCGCTCGGCCATCAAATGTTTTCTCTTTCCCATAATGTCAATCCTTTAAACATTATTTCTTGTTGTTGCCTGCGTGGCCGCGGAAAGTGCGGGTGGGAGCAAATTCACCAAGCTTGTGACCTACCATATTCTCAGTGACGTACACGGGAATAAACTTGTTGCCGTTGTGAACGGCGATGGTGTGGCCGACAAAGTCAGGGGAAATCATGCTGGCACGGGACCAAGTCTTGACAACCTCTTTCTTCTTGCTACCGTCATTCATAGCAAGAATTCTGTTCTCCAGGGCTTCCTGGATGTACGGTCCTTTTTTAAGTGAACGACTCATAATCTGTTAGTTTATTCCGTTATTTCTTACGTCTTTCAATGATGAACTTGTTGGACACGGCCTTCGGGTTGCGAGTCTTGTAGCCCTTTGCAGGCAGACCCTTACGGGAACGCGGGTGTCCACCGGAGGCGCGGCCTTCACCACCACCCATCGGGTGATCGTGGGGGTTCATCACAACACCACGGTTGTGAGGACGACGACCCTGGTGACGGGTACGTCCGGCCTTACCGTCGGATTCCAGATTATGGTCCGGGTTGGAAACGGTACCTACAGTAGCGCGGCAGGTAACGGGAACCATACGGGTCTCACCGGAAGGGAGGCGCAGGATGGCGTAGTTGCCTTCGCGGGCAGCGAGCTGGGCATAAGTACCGGCGGAACGGGCCATTGCGGCGCCCTGACCGGGACGGAGCTCGATAGCGTGTACGAGGGTACCAACAGGGATGTTGGCAAGCGGGAGGCAGTTACCCATATCCGGGGCAGCCTGAGGGCCGCTCTCCACCACCTGACCGACCTGCAGGCCGTTAGGGGCGATGATGTAGCTCTTCAGACCATCCTCATACTGGATGAGGGCGATGCGTGCGCTGCGGTTAGGATCGTACTCAATGGTGAGCACGGTAGCCTTGAACTCGTCACGGTTGCGGACAAAGTCCACCAGGCGGTACATTCTCTTGTGTCCGCCGCCGCGGTAACGAACGGTCATCTGACCGGTGTTGTTGCGGCCACCCGTGGAGTGGAGGGGAGCAAGAAGCTTCTTATAAGGCTTCTTCGCGGTGATTTCGTCGAAGGAGCTGATAGCTTTGTTGCGCTGGCCGGGAGTAACCGGCTTGTACTTTTTGATTGCCATAGTTTATTCTCCTTCTTAGATGTTAGCGTAGAAATCAATCTTGTCTTCACCTGCAAGGGTCACATAGGCCTTCTTGAAGTGATTCATACGACCGCGAAGCAGGCCAGCCTTGGTGTAGCGCTGTTTGCGCTTGCCATGGTAGTTGAGGGTGTTCACGTCTGCGACGGAAACGCCGTACATCTGCTCCACGGCGGCCTTGATCTGAAGCTTATTGGCCTTGCGGTCCACGATGAAACCGTAACGGTTGAGCTTTTCGCCCTCAGCCGTCATTTTCTCGGTTACGATTGGCTTAATTAAAATACCCATTTTCTTTTCTCCTTTACTTTACTCTTGCTGCGAGGATGTCCTGCACGCCGTCCACAAGCACCAGAGAATGGGCATTCATGATAGCGTAGGTATTGATCTCGTCAACGGTGATCACCTGCACGGAGGGCAGGTTGCGGGATGACAGGAAAATATTATTGGAGTTCTCCGGAAGGACGACGAGAACCTTGCGGTCTCCGGCCTTGATGTTGGAGAGGATGGTCTTGAACTCTTTGGTCTTGGGGGCGTCCAGGGCGAAGGGCTCGACGAGCACGATCTTGCCTTCGGCAGCCTTGTAAGACAGAGCGCTCACACGGGCGAGCTGCTTGACCTTCTTGTTCAGTTTGAAGCGGTAATCGCGGGGCTTGGGGCCGAACACGTTACCACCGCCTACGAAGATACCGGCCTTGAGGGAACCGTGACGGGCACCGCCGCCGCCCTTCTGACGACCGAGTTTCTTGGTAGAGTAAGCAACCTCGCTGCGATCCTTGGTCTTGGCAGTGCCCTGACGCTGGGCGGCGAGATAATTGAGGACATCCAGGTAGATGACGTGGTCGTTGGGCTGTACGCCGAACACCTTTTCGTCGAGGACGACCTTCTTTCCGGATTCAGTTCCGTCGATCTTATATACAGAAAGTTCCATTGCTTAAGCCTCCAGAATAATGTAAGAACCTTTGGCTCCGGGAACGGAACCCTTAACTACTACGAGATTGTTCTCAGGGATGACTTTCAGGACCTCGAGGTTGAATACTTTCACACGCTCGTTGCCCATGTGACCAGCCATGCGCATTCCCGGGAAAACGCGGGAAGGCCAGGAGGATGCACCCATGGAACCAGGGTGACGGAGGCGGTTGTGCTGACCGTGGGTCTGACCACCTACACCGGCGAATCCATGACGCTTCACGACGCCCTGGAAACCTTTACCCTTAGAAGTACCGACAACATCTACGTACTTGACGTCCTCAGTGAAGACATCGGCCACGGTGATGGTGTCTCCGAGCTTGAGCTCTCCGGCGAAGTCTGCCTCGAATTCCACGAGCTTCTTCTTGGGAGTAGTTCCAGCCTTTTCGAAATGGCCCTTCAGAGCCTTGCTGGTGCGCTTCTCTTTCTTTTCGTCATAGGCAAGCTGCACGGCGGCGTAGCCG
>JAEEGJ010004180.1_pt1 | contig 50210 bp, 47 predicted proteins | sample 8958761 | NCBI WGS metagenome assembly JAEEGJ01 (sample SAMN16246546, study PRJNA631951) | gut metagenome | biome: gut microbiome; feature: rumen; material: RS-attached | host: Bos | place: Iran: Karaj | collected 2018-10
CATCTTCTATGAAATGGAATGATCTTCCTTCAGATAACAGACGCATGTACTTTAGAAGGTCTGCATAAGCATGTTTCTTTCTCTTTCTTTCTGACATAATAAACCCCGAAAGTTTTTTGTCTAACTTTCGGGGTTCACTTCATATACGCTACCTTTTTTTGATGCCATTATTTCTAATCTGCCATTCGTCAAATCAAGAGAAATTGCCGAGGATGAGATTCCATACATAACTGCTATCAAGCAGACTCATCGATTATCCGGTAGGTCTGACTTCAGTTATTACATTGCCCTCCATCTGCATAATCTTGTCAGAGTTGGCGGTTATATAGGCATCATTTTGTCAAACTCATTCCTCGGAACGGAAGCTGGTAGTATTTTCCTTAATGCAGTACGAACTTATTTTGATGACATCAAGATTCACATCAGTGGTAACGGCAGGTGGTTTCAGAATGCAGACATAGTTACAGCCTTGTTAGTAATGCGACGAAAAGAAGATAACGCAGAGGGAAAAGACAGTATTTCTTTTTTCACATGGAAGCGAAATCTTGAAAACATTTCTGCTTCACGTGAATTTCAAGAATCCATTATCAACTCTTCGTTGCTCGACCAAGAACTAAATCCAGAAGTTATTATTAGGGTGAATTATAGCACCGATGAACTTGAATCGCTCAAACAGCTCAAAGTTTCGTATAACTCACTATTTAGCAATCTGAAATGGTTGTTGGAGATAGAAAGCAAAATGGTTCCCGTCAGTCGCTTTTTTAAAGTGTTCAGAGGTAGTCGAAGGGGATGGGACCCGATGTTCTTCCCGTCATCCGATACAAACATTGAACAAAAGTTCCTAAAAGACGTGCTTATGAATGCCAGAGCTACAGATAGCTATGTTGCTCAACCTACTGCAGGAAGAAAAGCATTTTGTTGTGACATGGAACTTGACGAACTAGAAGAGCAAGGCTATCTTGGCGCTTTGAAATGGATTCAAAGTTTTGCTCGTGAAACCAATGAGACAGGCAGACCACTACCAGAAGTGTTGGCACGTGCCAACATGAAATGGTATGAGCTGACCACTGATGAAGAAGCCGAAATCTTTACGATGATGAATCCAGATGACCGTATGTTTTATGCAAAATTCCGTCAGCCTACTTTCATTAACCAACGACTTATCGGTTTGAAGCGTAAAAAAGCAACGTACAATCTCGACCTGTTACATGCGTTATTAAACTCCATTCTATCTCTTTTCTATATTGAGGCTGTTGGCTTTGGGCGAGGCCTTGGAGTGCTTGACATCAATAAAGACTCTATCTCAAAATGCTTTATATTGAACCCTACTCTACTAACACATGAACAAACAACGGTCATCCTGGAAAAATTCTCCACATTGGCAGAAAGAGGTATTGTTGGCATCAATCAAGATCTGAACGACCCCATTCGACAAGAATTTGATAGGGCAGTACTAAACGCTTTCGGAATTGGATATTATCATGACAGAATTGTGGATAGTCTGAAAACAATGAGACGCATTAGAAAAGCTGTAAAGCAACAAACCATACAGCAGCCCCCACACCAGATTCTTTATGATAAAAATCCACAATTTGAACAGATAATGGAACGTGCTGCTGAAACCAGAAGAGAAATGTGAACAACATGTGCCTAAGGGCAGGAATCGGTCACAAGCAACTGAATAGAATCTTTAGGAAAAATTTGGATACACTTTATAAGTGTAAATCACTGAAACACTCTAAGTAAATATGTTAGGGAAATGTATTTCCCAAACAAAATGCCTCATTTAAAACTCTTTGACTTCCGCTTTTTCCATAAAAGCAACGTGTTTCTGACCAATGGAGGAAGCGTGAACACGGTTTTCTGTCCACGTCTCCATTACGCAGCGTATCTCGGTTTCACTCCTTCACTTGCTTGTAACCCCTTAAGGTTCTGTTAGATACGAGTGAAACTGCGCTTTCACTTCAGTTTCACTACAATCACTTATGAATCTCTCCCTTCGGGAGGGGGAGGGTGGGTTTATAAATAGGCTTTTGCTGAGTGATTAAGGCCTAATCACTCTTCAATCAGGTATCTTTTGCATACTGAGGAATAGGGAGATGACATCCGTGGGAAGAGTGGAACTGAAGTGAAACTACAGTTTCACCTGTATGATTCTGAATACTAATGGTTTTCATGCAAGTGAAGGAGTGAAACTGATTCTCATATCTTTTTTGAAATTAGTATCACGCACAGCCACCAAGTATTCTGCATATATTTCGTATAAAGAAAAAAAAATCAACCGTACAGTATGAAAATAGTTGAGTAGGGGTTAAATATGAGAGGTTTGCATACAATATTAAGAAAAAAAATGTATCTTTGCAAAATAAATGTTTTTATATGGCAAAGGATTTAACGACATCAGTAATTAGTAGGCAGAATATACTGAACAATCCCGTGGCTCTGCCTCGTATCCGTGAGGCTTTGGAGATTAAGCCTCTGGAGTTCAATGGCGTATTGTATGTAACCAAGCAGATGGCTGCAGATTTCTATGAGGTTGATTTACGTACAATCACTAATTGTCTTAACGATAATGAGGAGGAATTGAAGAAGAACGGCTATAGAGTTCTTAAAGGTAAAGAACTGAAAGACTTCAAGTTACAGTTTGGTAAGGAAATCGATTTCCCTACCAAAACAACCGTCTTGGCAGTCTTTGATTTCCGCTCTTTCCTTAACATTGGAATGCTTTTAACCACAAGTGAGAAGGCAAAGCAGGTTCGTAGTTTAATGCTGGACATCGTTATCTCTGTAATCAATGAAAAATCAGGAGGTGGAACAAAATATATTAATCGCAGGGATAGAAATTATATATCATCTGCTATACAAGAGGAGAATTATCACCAAAAACTGACTGATGCTATCAAGGTTTATGTGGATGGCCACAAAGTTTATAAGTATCCCACTATCATAGACATGATATACAAAGCTGTTTTCTGCGAGAAGGCCAAGGAATATAAAAAGTTGCTTGACCTAAGCGAGAAAGACAATTTGCGTCGGACTCTCTATGCAGAAGTGCTTGTATCGATATCTGCCTTTGAGAATCATGTGGCAGAAACCATCGTAGCCAAGGCAAAGGAAACGGGGCCTGTAACCGTTGAAGAAGTAGGGCAGTTCGTAAAGGAATTGGCAGCAATGCCTTTCGTAAAGCCTATTTTAGAAGATGCAAGGACTAAAATGGCATCACGCGATTTCGCTCTTCGTGATGTTTATCATGATAACATTGCTGAATATTTGAGAGCTGTATCTCCTGAGGAGTATGAAAAGTTTATTGGTAGCCAGTCTGTCGATTTCGATCATCTGCTGGATGAGAACAAGGCCGTTCTGGATCGTCTGAAGCAATAAGGGGAGGAATAGGTATGATTACTCTATCATATATTGACTACGACGAGGCACTCACCATCTACTATAAGACAGTGGAAAAGAGTGGTGGCGGCATGGCTGGTGTGCGCGACGAGGGTGGCATCAAGGCGACACTCGAATTTGTGCAGGATGATGCCTACTATCCTGAGATTGCCGACAAGGCTGCCTACCTGATGTTCAGCCTGTGCAGAGGTCACTACTTTGCCGACTGCAACAAACGGATATCCATCACGCTGACGCTGTATTTTCTGGTGAAGAATGGCTATATGTATCTGGCCAAGACTTTCATGGAAAGAATGGAGGCTATCGGCTATCATGTGGCTGCCGGACATATCGACCGTGACCTGCTGACGGAAGTGATGAGAAGCATCGTTGATGATGAGGACTATAGCGAATCAACGAAACTGGATCTGATAGCCGCGATGAGCCAAGGAATTGGAATCTCCGGGGAGTAAATAAAGCGAGCATTTTTTGTATTTATGCCCGTTTATGCTTATATTTGCAAACAAAAAACTCAACGACATGAAACACCTATTATTGACTATCGTTTGCGCGCTGGCTTTCTGTAGTGTGCAAGCACAGAACACGAACAAAAAAGTGCAGGAGATCAATGAGTACAGAAACATGGTTCATGAACGGATGGGCATGGACGGGAAAGAGGATCACCAGCGCAAAAACGTGTCCATCGTACTGCGCGACGAGAAAGGGTATGCCGGACAAGATATCCGGGACGAAGTGACCATCTATTACTACGAAGACCATACTTCGGCAGAGGATGGAGCCTTGCAGGTGAACAACAAACCGTATCTGATTTTGCGCAATTTCAAGGCGGGCGATTTCACGATGCAACAAGAGTTTGTATTCGAAATGAACAAGAGCGACGACATGAGGGAGGACCCCGTGGTATATGCCCGCAGCCAGGAGAAGCGCAACGGCGAAGAGACGACGTTCCAATTCTATTGGTCAAACAACAAATTGCTGAAAGAGATAAAATCAGACCCCAACGACTGGCGTAGCGAAGAAGAGATCAAAGACCTGGCAGAGTATTATTACAAGGCTTTCGGCTACATCTTCGCTGACATCAGCGGCAGGTATTATTGAAACTAACGAATAAGACAAGCGACGGATTCATATGAAAACATTATTGAGTGAAAACTGCATGAAACTGGGATTCGGCATGATGCGACTGCCCAGGATTGAAGGGACTAACACGATCGACCTGGAACTCTCCACACGGATGGTGGACGCATTCATCGAGGCGGGTGGCAAATACTTTGATACGGCCTATATCTACGAAGGTTCGGAAGCGGCCACAAAGGCCACGCTCTGCGACCGCTATCCACGCGAGAGCTACTACCTGGCCGACAAACTCAACGCTTCGGATTTTGCCTGCAAGAATGAGGAGGAAGCCAAGCACGAGATTCAGATAAGCCTCGAACGCACCGGAGCGGGTTATTTCGATTTCTACCTGCTGCATGGCATCGACGAGGGCAATAAGGACAAATTCGACCAATACGGTATCTGGGACTACATGAAGCAACTGAAGCAGGAAGGACTGATACGCCACTACGGTTTCTCGTTCCATTCCACGCCAGAACATCTGGAACAAATCCTCACCGACCATCCCGATGCAGAGTTTGTGCAGCTGCAGATAAACTATTCCGACTGGGAAGACCCGCTGATCTGCTCCCGCCAATGCTATGAGATTGCGACACGTCACGGCGTACCCGTCGTCGTGATGGAACCGGTAAAGGGTGGCAAACTGGCCAATCCACCACAGGCCGTGAAGGATATCCTAAAGAAAGCCAACCCCGAAGCTTCGCCTGCCTCATGGGCTATCAGATATGCGGCTTCGCTGCCCAACGTGATGATGGTGCTCAGCGGTATGTCTGACTATGAACAGATGGAGGACAACTTGTCGTTTATGCGTCAGTTCCAGCCACTCAGCGATGAAGAACAGCGCGTGCTGGAAGAAGTCAACCTGGCCCTAAAGCAATATGCCGGCATAGCCTGTACGGCCTGCCATTACTGCACTCCAGGCTGTCCGATGGACATCCATATTCCTGAGATTTTTGCCGTGATGAACGTCTATAAGATGTATGGCCAGCTCAGCGAGGCCCGAAACGACTATGGCTGGCGTCCCGGCGGCGAGAAGGCTTCGGCCTGCGTGCAATGCGGACAATGCGAAAGTGCCTGTCCGCAACATCTGCCCATCATCAGCCTGCTGGAAGAGGTTGTAGAGACTTTGGAGAAATAGAGAAAAGAAGAAGACCCACCCCGGCCCTCCCTGTTTAGGGAAGGAGAAGTGGTGGGGCAATTTCTCATTTTCTCAATTTCTCATTTTCTCAATTTCTCATACACTTCGCGGAGGGAATCATCGCCGCCCACATTGCCGGGGAAGATGATGTAGGGGAAATGAGTGGTCATCACACAGGGGACATTGGGAACAATCTGCCCCAACACCACGGCTGACTTCAGGGCCAGTCCCTTGGTGAGAATGTCATTGGAAGTGATGCCGCCCTTGGCCACCAGATATGAAGGGACAAAAGGCAGACGGGCCACCAGCGAAACTAGAAAGTCGGAGATGCGCTGACCTAAATGCTGACGCTCATCGGCATCATTGAGGCGAACTTCACGGCGCGAGGTATAGACCACAGGGGTAAGCCCCTCTCCTGCCCTAACCTTCATCGCCGAAAGCATTTCCTGCGTCAACGCTTCACCATCGCGGAGCACACGCTCCACATCCACTTCAATTCCGGCTACTCCCTCAGCCGAAAGGAGGGCATTCAACTGGCGGGTGGTCTTCTGGACATGGGAACCCACGATGAAACAACCTACGCCATCGTGTTTCAGCATACTCCGATCGAGCAACGGCTTGTCGCCGATACCGCTCATGGCTTTGGGCAGCGATGAACTGCTGCGGATGACCACGGCTCCCGAGAAATCCTTGATGTCATGATAAAGGCTGTCGGCAAAGGCATACAGCTCTTCGTAGGTGGCAGCATTCACAATCTGATACTCTGCGGGATCGGCCCCTTTCTCACGGATATAATCGCTGAGCACGGAGGTGTGGTAGGCAAACACATTATCGCGCGCAAACTCCGTTTCGGATACGGGAATCAACCGTTCGCCATCCTTCATGTAATGAACACCATCGACGGTGACACGACCTGCCTCGATAAGCGCCGGACAGAACGGCACACGGGGCCAGACCTCTACGCCATACTCCCGAAGCACCTGACGCATCACATCGGTTTCCAACGGGAAATGGCCGCGCAGACAAGAGTCGCTACGGCTGATGAAGATGAGCCGATAACCCAGTTCGCGGTTTACTTCCAGCACCGTTTCCATGGCCGAACGCACCACGCGAGCGGCCTCTTCGCGCGTCATGGCCCGGGTATTGGTAAGCATATAGAAGAAAGGCTGTTCGTGCTGCAGGGCCATCCTAACGGTAGCCGCATCCCATTGGGTAATCAGCAGACAGCCGTGAACGGTCTGAATGCCTGTAGGGTCATCATCGAGGATGACCAGACGGTGTTTTTTATTGAGTTCCATTGTTCGGTATTACGATATAACGTTATTACGTTATGACGAGTCTGACGCGTCAATGATTATTTTAACGACGGAATGCCCTGCATCTGGCGGGCTTCTTCGGGAGTAGCCGGTTCGCAGCCCAGCATGCGGATCAGTTCCACCAGACGCTCCACAAGTTCGGCGTTGGTCTTGGCCAATTTGCCGGGAGCATAATAGAAACTGTCCTCAAAACCTACGCGCACCACGGAGGCCCCCATGCCAATGGCACAAGCCAGGAACGAGAAATCTTTCATCGAGTCGTGGGTGATGCCCCATGAGCTGCCGGGCTCCATGGCCTGGGTGAGGAAAGCCAGGTTGCGACCCGTGGCCGCAAGATTGCTCGAACCACCGGGACCCAAGCAGAAATTGTAGTGCAACGGACGATGCAGCACGCCCTCATCAGCCAGACGCGTGGCCGTTTCCACATGGCTCAGGTCGAAAAATTCCATCTCGGGAATCGTGTTGGTCTCATCCAACCGACGGGCCCAATAGCGGAGTTCGGGCATGGTATTCACATAGACCGTCTCGCCGAAGTTTACAGAACCCAGATTCAGCGAAGCCACTTCCACCTCAGGAACATTCAGGCAGACGCAACGCTGTTCAAGCGAGAGGGAGGAAAGTCCACCCGTAGAACTCTGGATAATCATGTCCGACTGTTCGCGGATGCGGCGGATGGTATCGCTGAAAACATCCAGTTCGAACGTCGGGTTGCCCTTCAGGTCGCGTGTATGCAGATGCACCTCGCAGGCACCGGCCTTGTAGCAGTTGATGACATCCTCGGTGATTTCCTCCGGCGTGAGCGGATTCTTGCATCCTGCCGGTATTTCCTTTCCCACGTGGCAGACGGGTGCCACGGTAATGATAATCTTTCTGGCCATAGTTTCCTATTATTTCTATTTGATTTGTCTTATCTTGGTAAGTGGGTGCTAAATTAATCATTTTTCCTGAAAAGACAAAAGCGATGCCCCCAGAATCTGCCTAATGTGGCAACTTTTATAAAACATTATGAGAGAAATGCGAACTTTTCATTATTTTTTTATACCTTTGCATGGCAGACAACAACCTTCTATGAAAAGGTGGAAACGCATCATATTATCCATCGTTGGCGGCATTGGCATTAGCATTGTCGTCCTCTTGATAGTTGCCACCATCGCACTACACAGCGAGGCGTTCAGGCGACAGATAGTCAGACAGTCCACCATTCTGCTTACAGACAAGTTGAAGACCAAAGTAAGCATGAAGGATGCTGACATTGACCTGATAAGGGAACAGATTGACCTGCGCGGTATTGAGATTGAGGACCGGCAAAAGCGCAAGATGCTTCAGATAAACCAGCTAACCGTACGGACAAGACTGTGGCCCCTGCTTTTCAACGAGATTCGTATAAACGATGCGCGCATCAGCGGACTTCGTGCCCAATTATATAAACCATCCACACATGAGCCTGCCAACTATCAGTTCGTGATAGATGCCTTCAAGAAGGATCATCCTGTCAAGGGAAAGAAACTGGTGCTCAACATCAGAAAACTATACGTTGAAAACAATAGCATCACTTACAACGACAACCACTTCTCGCTGAAACGGTTGTACTATCACAAAGGCCACAAAGGATGGTTGGAAGAGCTGAACACGACCATTGTGAGAAACACCCGTAAGGGACTCCGTACCCATCAGCTGAAAATCGACAGCATTGGCTATTCTGACAGGATCTTCACCAAACGGCAACTGCACATCGACGGCATCCACTACACGACAGACCGCATCAAGGCGGAGGCAAGCATGGAAATGGATTTCAACCATCTCGACATCGACTCCCTGAACGCCACGATTACGAAAATGCAGATTGCGGAGCTCAATAACGGCTACAAACTTAGCGACATGAAGCTCACGGTGAAAGGCAACAAAAACTCGGCTGACATCGACAGCCTTTCGTTCCGCATAGAAGGAAACAAAGGCTTTAAGCAAGGTGTGATTAGCCTGAAGAACGCCCATCTTGAAAAAGGGAAAAGTTTTGACGGACACAACCTGAAAGCCGAGTGGACGACCCAAACGAAAAAGCATGATGCCAACCATGAGGCCTTCATTGAAAGCATCCTCGTAAACCCGCTTGCTGACGGGAGACTCATGACGATGAAAGGCGTCAGCTATGGGCGCAAGACCCACACGCCCCGCAAGAACAAGACTGGTATCCCCGATTTTGGAAACATGCGGGTTGAGGGTGACCTGCAGGTAGCCCTGAGGCAACCTACACCCGGAACCTCCGAAGCCACCATGAAGCAATGCAAGTTGACAGAACGCTTCTCCGGCATGTGCATCAACGACATGGAAATAACAGTCAGGCACAACTCTGATTCCACCCTGCTTGACGGATTGAAGATGACGGTGGAGAATCCCCGCACAAAGGTTAGCGGCACCCTGCAACTGAACAGGGGCCAATACCTGAAAGACGGACGGGGAACCCTGGAGGACCTGCAAGCGGAATGGCATATAACCAACGCCAAGGGATACAAGGCCCACTATCAGGCGGAAATAGAAAGAGTGAACATCCTCGACCATGGCAGCAACTACAAACTGGACCTTGACGGCCTTCACTATGCAACGGTAAAGCAACAGCCCGGCAAAGAAAAAAAACTGCTGAAGGGATACCCCAGCCTGAGGCGTCTTGACATGACCGCACACCTTCATGCCTTGCTCAACAAAAACACTCAAGAGGATATCGTTTTAACCGTTACTGAAGGCCAGGCCTATGACCGGATTTCAGGATTGAACGTGCAAAACCTCCGGCTGAAGGCATTATCCAATCAAGAACGCACACAAATCAACCAGCTATCTACCAACTGGAGCACACAGGATGCCAAAGGAAAGACCGACAACCACTTCAGTATAGCCGACCTCAACATCAAGAATCTCAGCAGCCAAAAACAGGTAACCATAAAAGGTTTCCAGTTTGCAAACAACAACCACAAGCCGCGGAAAACCGCCAAAGGCAAAATGCCCGCCATCGATGCAGGACATCTCAATATCACGGGCAACCTGCAGGTGTTGCTCAACCATTTCAGTAAAGATACGCTTGACGTCGTAGTCAACCATCTGGATGCCCATGAGAAAGAGTCGGGGCTGAACATCGACATCTCTCATCTATTCACCAAAAGCGACAAGAAGAAAGCCACCCTCAACGGACTTCAAGGACGCCTCACATGGGGAGACACGGATGCTGATTTCTCCATGAACCTTAAGGCTGACAAAAGCGGAAACGTCATCGAGGTGAACAAACTGAAAGCCAAACTGCACAACCGGGCAACCGGCATTCACACAGCCTGTTCGCTTCGTCAGCTCATTTTGAACAAAGACCTTACAGGAAAAGCCGACAATCTGTTGGTGGAATGGAATGCTTTTACCAAGAAAGGGCCGGTGGACAAGCTGCTCAGCATCAACAGGCTCAACATGAAGCACCTGAACAAAGACAAGCAACTGACCATCAACGGCTTACGCTATGCAACGAACAATCATCTGCCTCGAAAAAATGACGGAAGACCCAAGCGTGGCTACTTTGACATCAACCATCTTGACCTGCACTCTGATATGACTTTCCACATCAAAGAGATGAGCAAAGAGGGAGTGAAAGCCATCATGACGAGATGCAACATCAAGGACGAGGCTTCGGGCATCAATGTCGTCTATATGCTACTGACTGCCGACATACAGAAAGACAAGGCCGACCTCAGGAATATCCGAATACGCCTGCCTAACTCAGAACTGAAAATTCCTGAGGCACATTTCCAGTTTGCCGACAAGCAGAGGGGCATCCCGTTCCACTATGAAGCAAGCAAGGTGGAGGGCGTGGTATTGCTTCAAGACATCTCATACGCCTTTGCCCCCATCCTGAAAGACTTCACCATCCCTCTTGAAATCAGGACGCGGGTGAGAGGAGCTGACGACGACATGGCTTTTGAGAACATCAGGGTGAACACCCTTGACGAACAACTTAAGATATGGGCCTCAGGCAAAATCATGAACATGAAGAACAAATATAGCCTGATAGTCAGATTCGATGTAGATAGCATGCATGCCCTCGGAAACTCCAAGACGAGAATCATCAACCTTTTCCCCGTGAAAAAACTGATGATGGAACAGGTGGATGCGCTTGGTAGCATCAGTTACAAAGGCAATTTCCGCATACGCTGGAAAAAAGAGGAATTCCACGGAAGACTCAGTTCAGATGTCGGTCCGATTGACTTTGATTTCACTCTTGACGAAAAGAACAAATACCTGACGGGTAACTTCATTACGGACTCCCTGAAATTCGGAAAAGCCTTCGATGTGAAAACCGTGAACTACATGGCCTGCAAGGGCGACTTCAAGGTTGACATTGCAAAGGCGCGTACGGCAGCCATGCGAACCATGCGAAACGGCAAACTGCCTATCGGACAAGCCAAGGTAGATGTCATCGATGCCCATTACCGATTCTTCCACATCAAGAACCTGCACGCCCGGCTCAATTCTGATGGAGCCGTAGCCAATGGCCGTTTTGAATTAAATGCCAGATATATCGACTGGATTGGAAAGTTTGCCTTTATGCGGACAGGCACCGAGAAGAAACTCCGTTTCCGCCCTGGCATTCGTATCCACAAAAGGCATGAGAGCTATAAGGTTCAGCGCCGACAACTGGATAGGCAGATACAGGAAATCAACGCCCCCATCAGCTACGTATATCAGAACAGATATGAGATTCCAAGTCTGTTCCAATAAAAAGAATTAAGGTGCAGGTGGAGGTGGAGCACCGTGAGTGCTGGGCTCCATGCGGTTGGGCCTCATCATGTAGAATTGTCCAGGATAGGAAGGCGTTTCCATCCATTCCACATTCACCTCAACACTCATCGTAGGATTCACGTTATATCTGACGGCAGCGCCTATGCGGTCGCCCACATACCCCATACCGTAAAGCGGCATGGGGAACGGTTTCTTCACCAACGATTTCTGACCGTAGAGATAAGCCTCCCAATGCTCATTGAAACGATAGCCCAGCACGGCGCTGATACCGGCATCGCGGAAAGAGTCGTGAGCGAAAAAGGTATTATTGAAATAACCGCCAATGGCCAACGACATTTTCTTGCTCAAAGGCACGGCATACATCAGCGATACATCCTGCGAAAAACCAGTTCCGAGATAACTGCCGCCGCCCCACGAGCCGAACACCGAGGCTCCCAGATTCATATTGAGTCCCTGATGGAGGTTCCAGCTATGGTAACCGCCCCACATATTATAAGGAAACATATTGATGGGCACCTGACCATAGTGGTTCAACGTAGGCAGGTATAGCGTGTCAAGCGGCAAAGCCTCCACTTTCGACTTCAGGCTGGGACTGAACTCCATCGTAGGAGCAACAGACTTCGGGGCAGGGAGTTCCTCTACCCTACTCTCAGTCTGCGCACCGGCCGTCAAAGCCAGCAGAGCAGTCAACGATATGGAAATGATGCGTTTCATCATGGGGCAAAAGTAATATATTCCCCTGCTCCTGCCAAATTTCTTAAACTTCTTTATTCTTTTTATGAAAGTCTTTAAGGTCGCGTTATTCGGGGAAAGTGCGTTCGATTGCCGTGAAGAAAGTGTAGGCAAACTCTGGATTCAAAGCCTCGAACCGTGAAATCATCTCCTTCATATCCGCCCGATGGGAAGCCTCTTCGTAGGGGCATTTTACCACCTGCTGACGATACCCCCGAAGATCGGCAAAAGCCTTCATGTCTTTCTCGCGCAACAGACATAGTGGACGGATAATCTCCACCGGAAACTTCTCCATCCGCAGACGAGGCGGCATCGTGTGGAACTTGCCTTCAAACGTCAGGTTCATCAGAGCCGTCTCCATCAGGTCATCGCGATGATGCCCCAAGGCTATCTTGTTACACCCCAGTCGCTGAGCCGCATCGAACAACACCTTGCGGCGATGCCACGAACACAGGAAACAATGCGTTCGACGCTCATCGGTAGTCTCGTCAAACTCTGTTTCGAAGATATGCAGCCTCACGCCTAACGATTCGGCAAAACCGCGCAGATAATCCTCATCGTTTTTATAAGGAATATTGCGCATCCCCACAAAAGCCGCCTCCACTTCAAAACGAGGTTTGAACACGCGTGAGCGCAAGGCCAGCAGTTCGAGCAGCGACATGGAGTCCTTGCCGCCGGAAAGCCCCACCAGCACGCGGTCGCCATCCTCAATCAAAGCATAGCGCTTCAGGGCTTGTTCGAAGAGTTTCTTCACCCGTTGTTCTGCTTTCATAGGCGCAACGTAACGAAAAAGGTGATTATTTGTTTTTGGTTATTTCAACGGTCAGTGGGTTCTTGATGCACTGAAGTTTTTCTTCAGACAGCAGGCGCCACTGTGACATGGAACGAACATCATAGTTGCTCCAGGCCGAACCAAAATAATAGGTGTAGGGCTCGCCCCTGTACTGGCGGATGATACCGATAGCGTGACTTGGTTTTCCCTCCACCACACGAGTCTCATCGACCTCCTGAGGGAAGAGCGTCCCCACATATATCTGCGACTGATGAACCTTTGGATTATCGGTCGGATCGGCATAAAGGATATACTTCCTGTCGAGCGTCATGTTGTCATCACTATGCAATACGACTCCAGTGGCCAGTGCGGTCGGTTCTTTGATTCCGTCGTACCATACGGTCATCCGATTAAAGTTTGACCCTTTGTCCAAGCATACGAGCCGATGTTCCCTCGTACCAGCGGCAGTTGTGCCGTAGGTCAGTTCCGCCGTAAAGCGCAATGGGCCATTGTCGAGTATCTTACAATCTTGGAAACAGTAAGGAAACACCAATTGCCCGTCTTTCAGCAGAGCGGGAGCACCACACCCGAGGCTCGGTCCGACGCTGTAAACATCCATGCCCTGCCCGTGGTCATGATGGAACGAGGTGTTAATGTAAATGTCGTTAGCTTCTTCGGCCTTGCCTGCACGCTTCAGGGAGTCTCTCTGATGCACGCCCCACATGTGTTGGCGGTAACGCTCCTCTACAACAAGTTCTGGCGTATTCTTCACCCAGACATCGGTGCCAAACGATCGCTCACCCGTCCGTTGGAGTGCCGGACCGTAGAAACGGTAGATGCCTCGGTCGTTCTCCCATGTCAGGTCGTCAAGACGGTTGGGGTAGATACGGCCGAACACACATGACGTAAAAGTTTTCGGCTCACCCTTCGTGATGGTGTACACCACCTGGCTCTCGGGTTGTAATGCAACCGACAGCAAGAGTTTACCATCGTAACTCTTCTGATAGGTTATCTCCTGTCCAAAGGCATTCTTCACCTTCAGCGGGGTTAAGCTGTCCGCTCCCAGCAGTTCACAAATTGCTTGCAAACTGGCTTCGACCACTTCCTGCCGCTGGTTGTAGCTGGGATTTGTGATGGTGAGTTTCACTTCCTGCGCCGTTGCCCTCTGAAGCAGTGGCAGCGCGCCCATCATCAATAGCAATAGACATAATACCTTTTTCTTCATCTGAATATTATTTATATAGGTCTGGTGCGTTTTCTCGGATGCAAAAATACGAATAATATCTGATATTTCAACGATTCCTCAATAGTTTCTTCACCTGTACTTTGCACAATTATCTGCCAAGACGCAGTTGCTTATTTAAAAGTAAAGAAAAATTTGGAGGATATCAATAAAATCCCTATCTTTGCCGAAAATATATTTTTAATTATGAGAAAGTTATTCGGATCTTTGATGGTGTTGTTGGGACTGAATGCCAATACGGCCTGTAGCCAACAGATGTATAAAGACGCAAATGTCGAGGATTTTGCAAAACTCACCGATAGTGCGGGTGTACAGATTTTAGACGTCCGCACCGCTGAAGAATATGTCACCGGACATCTTTCTGAGGCTCTCAACATTGATGTAAAACAGTCTTATTTCAAAGAAGAAGCTCTGAAACAGTTAGACAAGAATCGCAAAGTGGCAGTTTATTGTCGTAGTGGGCGCCGTTCGGCCCATGCGGCAAGTATTCTCGCTGAAGACGGATTTCAGGTAATTAATCTGGAAGGTGGTATTCTCGCATGGCAAAAAGCTGGTAAGGAAGTGACAACCGAAACGAAAGAGATTGACACCTTCACAACAAAAAGCGGCAAGACCATCAAGTTCTATACTCTCATGCATGCGAGCATACGCATCGTTTTTGAGGGTAAGGAAATTGAGATTGATCCTGTTCGGAAACTTGGAAACCGAACGATAGATTACACAGCTGTGCCCAAGGCCGACTATATCTTCGTGACTCATGAGCATGGCGATCATTTCGACAAAGAGGCCATTGCCACCCTCACTAACGACAAAACCCAGTTCATCACCAATGCACGTTGTGCAGAAATGATTGGCTATGGCAAGGTGATGAAAAACGGTGACAAGATGCAAGTGGATGATATCCTGGTGGAGGCCGTTCCAGCCTACAACACGACCGAAGGTCATCAACAGTTCCATCCCAAAGGACGTGATAACGGCTATATACTCACCATCGACGGATTGCGCATCTATATAGCTGGGGATACTGAAGATATTCCCGAGATGGCTTCATTGAAAGACATCGATATTGCTTTCCTGCCCTGCAACCAGCCTTACACCATGACCACTGATCAGTTACAGCGTGCCGCCCGTGTAATTAAGCCTCGCGTTCTCTTCCCCTACCATTACAGCCAGACCGATCTCCGTCCCGCTGTAGAACAGTTGCAGAAGGAAGGCATGGATGTGCGTGTACGTCATTATGAATAATTTTAAAAAGTATTATGGCTGACGCTCTGAATATCGTCATCTTCGTAACTGTTATTGCAATCATAGCAGCCTGGTTTCGCTCGCGTGAAGACAAGCAGAAAGAGACCATTGCGTCTCAAGTTCGGCAAGCAGAAGAAGTTTCGGCGAAAAAGAATCCTTACGAGGGTATGTCGCGGAAGACATTGCTGATGACTGTACTACAGGAAATCAACTGTCAGCCAGAAGAAAGTAAGGACGATCCGGAACGCATTATTGTGGCTTATCAAGGAGAGCACTTTATCATCGATTATGCGGAAGAAAGCAAATACATCAGTATTCACGACGTATGGTGGTATAACGCGCCTCTTGATGATATCGAGCAGCTTTCAAATATCCGAAAAGTGGTGAACGCTTGCAACTTCGATAATCATACGACGCTAATCTATACTATCAACACCGAGGAAAATGTGATTGGTGTCCATACACGTCAGAGTATGGTTTTTCTGCCTGAAATCCCTAACTTGAAAGATTATCTTGCATCCCAGTTTATGGACTCCTTCCGCCAACATCAGAATTTTTTCACACGCCTGAATGCACTTAAAGGTGAAGCTGTTCCAAAGGAAACATAATATTTAAAATCAAGAAAAGCCCCATATTATCTTACTCATTAGAAACTTAAACATGAACTTTTTTAAAGCATTGTTCGGTGGCAAAGAAGAAAGCCCTGAAGAGAAAAGACTTGCAGAAGAATTAAAGAACTTCGACATCTTTAAATACGATGGAGTGAAAGCCTTGAAAACAGGACAATGGGAACAGGCTATCCGATGCCTGAGCCATGCTATTTCCATCAAGGAAGACCTTGAATGCCGCGACTATTTGTCACAGGCACTTCTTCAAAACAACGAACTCACCGCTTCCTATGAGCAGTTACAGAAATTGCAGGAGGCAGAACCCGAAAACCAGGGCATTTTGCTGAGAATGGCTCAAGTGGCTTTCTTAATGGAAGATTATGGGGCCATGGCTTCCTCTTGTGAGAAAGCGCTGCTCATCTCTCAGGATAATCCGGAGATTTACTATCTGTATGGCCGTGCTTGTCTTGGTCAGGAAGACCTCACCAATGCTTTAGCTATGTACACCAAGGCTATCTCTATCAACGAGAATTATGCTGATGCCTATCTCATGCGGGCAAATGTATTGTTGGAAAAAGGTGAAGTGGAAGATGCCGACAAAGATAGCGAATGGCTGATGGAACGTGCACCGGAAGTAGAGGACGTTCTTCTTCTGAAGGCAAAAGTGGAGATAGCCAAGGGAGAGTTGGCTAATGCCCTTTCATTTTATAATAAAGTAATTGAGCAGAATCCGTTCTCCATTGATGGCTATCGCGGAAGAGCCGAACTGAAGCAGAAGACGGGCGACCAGCAAGGAGCCGAAGAAGATCTGGCCCGACTGCAGGAAATAGAAAAGCCTGCAGAGTAGCAGAGCGGTTCGCTCACATGTATGCCAAATATAAAAATGTAAGGCAAAACGCAAAAAATCTTGCAAAAAGTTTGTCGGAATCAAATAAAAGTTATAAATTTGCACCCGAATTTAAAAATCAATAGAGTTATGAATAAGTCATACGCATCTTTCTATTACTTCTATTTTTACTTTGCAGGGAACTGTGAAGCGGGAAGTTGCGTGTAAATTTCAACTTATAGACAAAACGAAAACAAAATACGTTAAGGTCCCGCTTCACAACAATGAGGTGGGACTTTTTCGAATGTAGAATTTAAGAATTAAGAATAAAATATGAAGAGAATAGCCATACAGGGAGAGCTCGGGTCGTTCCACGACATCGCCGCACACCAGTACTTTGAGGGTGAACAGATTCAATTAATCTGCTGTTCCACTTTCGAACAGGTGTTCGAGAATATCAAGCGCGACCCCACCTGCATCGGCATGACCGCCATCGAAAACACTATTGCCGGCAGCCTGCTCCACAACTACGAACTGTTGCGCGACTCGGGCACCGCCGTCGTAGGCGAGCACAAGCTGCACATCTCGCATTGCATCTGCTGTCTGCCCGACGACGACTGGGATACCATCACAGAGGTCCACTCCCACCCCGTCGCCCTGATGCAGTGCCGCCAGTACCTGAGCAACCATCCCACGCTGAAAGCCGTGGAAGCCGAGGATACCGCCGGAGCCGCCCAGTACATACACGAACATCAGCTGCGGGGCGTTGCTGCCATCTGCCATGCCGAGGCAGCTAAGATGAACGGCATGAAGATTCTGGAAAACAACATCGAGGACAACAAGCACAACTTCACGCGTTTCCTTGTGGAATGCGACCCAAGGAAGGCCGATTTCCTCCGTCCCATCGACAAGACCAACAAGGCATCGCTCGTGTTCTCTCTGCCCCATGAGGAAGGTTCGCTCTCGCAGGTGCTCAGCATTCTGAGTTTCTACAAGATCAACCTCACCAAGATACAGTCGCTGCCCATCATCGGCCACGAATGGGAGTATCTGTTCTACATCGACGTGATGTACGACAACATCACCCGCTATCGCCAGTCGATAGACGCTATCATGCCCTTAACCAAAGAATTGAAAGTATTAGGAGAATATCAAGATGGAAAACAATCAGCCTAACATTCAGCCAGCCGACAGGCTCTCACTCGTACAGGAATACTACTTCAGCCGCAAACTGAAGGAAGTTGCACAACTCAATGCCGAAGGCCGCGACATCGTGAGCCTCGCCATCGGCAGTCCTGACATGCCCCCCTCGCAGCGTACCATCGACAAGCTCTGTGAGGTGGCCCGCGATCCCAATGCCCACGGCTACCAGCCCACGATGGGAACACCCGAGCTGCGCCAGGCCATGGCTGCATTTTATAAGAAATGGTACGGCGTGGAACTGGATCCTAAAACCGAGATTCAGCCGCTCATCGGCTCCAAGGAAGGCATCCTCCACACCACGCTGGCTTTCGTCAATCCCGGCGACGAAGTGCTGGTGCCCAATCCCGGATATCCTACTTACACCTCACTCTCCAAGATTCTCGGTGCAAAGGTGGTCAACTACAATCTGCTGGAAAACAACGGATGGCAGCCCGACTTCGAAGGTCTGGAGCAGATGGACCTTTCGCGCGTCAAGCTGATGTGGACCAATTACCCCAACATGCCCACCGGCGGAGCTGCCCAGATGAAGACCTACGAGCGTCTGGTGGCTTTTGCCCGGAAGCACAATATCGTCGTCGTGAACGACAACCCCTACTCTTTCATCCTCAACGAGAAACTGCTCTCGCTGCTTCAGGTGCCGGGAGCCAAAGACTGCTGCATAGAGTTCAACTCCATGTCGAAGAGCCACAACATGCCCGGATGGCGTGTCGGCATGTGCTGCACCAACAAGACCTTTATCTCGTGGATTCTGAAAATCAAGAGCAACATCGACAGCGGAACTTTCCGCGGCATCCAGCTGGCAGCCGCCGAGGCCCTGCAGCATAATGATGCAGAATGGCATCACGAGGCCAACATCACCACCTACCGCCGTCGGCGCGAGATTGCCGAAGAGATCATGACCACCCTCGGCTGTAGCTTCGACAAGAATCAGGTGGGTATGTTCCTCTGGGGTAAGATTCCCGAGAAATACCAGCATGTGGAAGAACTCACCGAGCGCGTGCTCCACGAAGCCCGCGTATTCATCACCCCAGGCTTCATCTTCGGCAGCAACGGTGAGCGCTATATCCGCATCTCCCTCTGCGCCAAGGACGACAAAATCCGCGAAGCCCTCCAGAGAATTAAAGCATTGGAATGGTAATCCCCTAGAAATCCTAGCCCCCTAGAAAATCTAGAACATCTAGAATATCTAGAACACCTAGGACACCTAGAACAACTAGAAAATAAACAAAAAAACACAAACAATATGGAACTCGAATTAGAAAAGCTCAATCTCCCAAGTGACAATGTACGCCCGTTCGTGATTGCAGGCCCCTGCTCAGCCGAAACCGAAGAGCAAGTAATGAACACGGCCAAGCAACTGGCCGCTCTCGGATGCCACAACTTCCGTGCTGGCGTCTGGAAACCTCGCACCAAGCCAGGCGGTTTCGAAGGACACGGTGAGAAAGCGCTGCCCTGGATGCAGCAGGTCAAGAAAGAGACTGGCATGCTCGTCTCTACCGAAGTAGCCACACCCGAACACGTGGAACTGGCCCTGAAATACGGCATCGACATCCTCTGGGTAGGAGCACGCACCACGGCCAATCCCTTCGCCATGCAGGCATTGGCTGATGCCCTGAAGGGCGTGGACGTTCCGGTATTCGTGAAAAACCCCGTGAACCCCGATCTCGAACTCTGGATTGGCGCACTTCTTCGCCTCAACGGTGCCGGTGTGAAGAAACTCGGAGCCATCCATCGCGGTTTCTCCAGCTACGACAAGACCATCTATCGCAACACCCCCATGTGGCAGATTCCCATCGAGCTCCGTCGTCGTATTCCCGAACTGCCCATCATCTGCGACCCCTCACATATCGGCGGACGCCGCGACCTTATCGCCCCACTCTGCCAGCAGGCTATGGACCTCGGTGCCGACGGTCTGATTATTGAAAGCCATTGCGACCCCGACAGTGCCTGGAGCGATGCCAACCAGCAGGTTACTCCCGATGTGCTCGACTACATCCTTTCGCTGCTGGTTATCCGCGACGAGACCATCACCACCGAAGGCATCAGCCAGCTGCGTAAGCAGATCGACCAGATTGACAATTCCATCATGGACATCCTCTCCAAGCGGATGCGTGTCTGCCGTGAAATCGGACAGTACAAGAAGGAACACAACATGACCGTCCTGCAGGCCAAACGCTACAATGAGATTCTCGACAAGCGCGGAGCTCAGGGTGTACTCTGCGGCATGGATGCCGATTTCGTGAAAACCATCTACGAGGCCATCCACCAGGAGAGCGTACGCCAACAAATAGAGATAATAAATAAATAAAATAAGAAAGACCCTCCCCCTGCCCCTCCCTATAGGGCGGGGAGTGATTACTGAAATAGGATAAGTATAATATGAAAATACTGATTTTGGGTGCAGGAAAGATGGGCAGCTTCTTCATCGACCTGCTCAGTTTCGAACACGAAGTGGCCGTCTATGAGCGCGATCCCAAGCGGCTCCGTTTCACCTACAACACGCTACGCTTCACCAGACTCGAAGAAATCGACGAGTTCAAGCCCGAACTCTGCATCAATGCCGTCACGGTGAAATACACCATTCCCGCCTTCCAGGAAGTCATTCCCCATCTTCCCAAGGAGTGCATCCTCAGCGATATCTCCTCCGTGAAGACCGGCCTGAAGGACTTCTACGAGAGCACGGGCATGCACTACGTCAGCACCCACCCCATGTTCGGACCTACCTTCGCCAATCTTAACCAGCTTTCAGAGGAGAATGCCATCATCATCAACGAGGGCGACTTCATCGGCCGCATCTTCTTCAAGGACCTCTACACCCGCCTGGGACTCAACATCTACGAATACTCCTTCGAAGAACACGACCGCACGGTGGCTTATTCCCTTTCCATCCCCTTCGTCTCCACGTTCGTCTTTGCGGCCGTGATGAAGCATCAGGATGCACCTGGAACCACCTTCAAGCGCCACATGCGCATCGCCAAGGGCGTGCTCAACGAAGACGACTACCTGTTGCAGGAAGTACTCTTCAACCCCTACACCTCTGAGAACGTGGCCCAGATACGCACCGAGCTGAAGGAGCTGCTGGAAATCATCGACAACAAAGATGCCGACGGCATGAAACGCTACCTCACGAAGATCCGCAACAACGTCAGGCGCGACATCGAGATCAAGAAATAATGATAAGGGCTGTGTCATCACAATGATACAGCCCTTATCGTCAGCAAAAATCTTAACTAATCCTAAAAGACAGGAAAACGATTAAACAAAGCAGCCTTTTTCACGTCAAAAAACTGAAAGTTTTTTATCACACATGAAATACATCGCACAAACATTCATTTGGCTATTCGCAGGGTTGCTTCTTCTCTCGTGTTCTGAGAAAGGCAAACGCCCGGAATCAAAGCCCAGCTACAAGACCATGAAAGTGGAACGCTCCACACAGACTTTGAAAAGCCGTTATACTGCACGCCTCACGGGTAGGCAGATTGTAGAGGTACGTCCCCAAATCAGCGGAAACATCACCCGCATCTGCATCAACGAGGGCGACAAAGTACATAAAGGCCAACCGCTCTTCATCATCGACCAAGTGCCCTATCGTGCTGCCCTGCAGGTAGCAACGGCCAATGTGGAAAGTGCGAAGGCCCGTCTGGCCACAGCCCAACTGAACATGGAAAGTGCCCGAGCGCTGGAGAACCACAAGGTGGTTTCCGACTTTGAGGTGAAGACCCAGCAGAATGCCTTGCAGGAGGCACGGGCAGCCCTTTCGCTGGCAAAGGCTCAGGAACTCAATGCCCGCAACAACCTCTCCTACACCGTGGTGCGAAGTGCGATGAACGGTGTGGCAGGCATGATTCCCTATCATGTAGGAGCCCTGGTGAGCAGTTCCATTTCCGAACCGTTGGTCACCATCTCCGATGACAGCGAGATCTACGCCTATTTCAGCATCACAGAGAACCAGAGCATTGACCTGTTGCAGCAATATGGAACCATGAGCAATTTCATCAAGCAGACACCTTCCGTGGAACTGCTGATGAGCAACGGCAAGCCCTACGGACACTTAGGGAGAATCGATGCCGTGAGCGGTATCGTGGATGAACATACGGGAGCCGTTCGCATACGGGCCACTTTTCCCAACAGCGAGCGCCTGCTCCACAACGGCGGCAATGCGCAGGTGGTCATCTCTTCCGTACAGAATAACTGCATCGTGATTCCGCAGTCAGCCACCTACGAACTCCAGAACCGCATCTTCGTTTATCGTATTGTTGACGGCAAGACAAAATCCACACCCGTGGAGGTGTTCCGCCTGAACAACGGTTCCGACTATGTGGTGACAAGCGGACTGAAACCAGGCGACATCATCGTTGCAGAAGGTGCCGGACTCGTGAAGAACGGCGTGGAAATCAATACCCAGAAGAAACCATAAGGAGGCAGAGCCATGCAAGTCAGGACATTTATTGACCGCCCCATACTCGCAGGAGTCATCTCCGTTCTGCTGGTGCTCATCGGCTTCATCGGCCTCTCACGACTGGCCCTTGAGCAGTTCCCGGAGATAGCGCCGCCTACCGTTCGTGTGAATGCCAATTACACGGGAGCCAATGCCGCCACCGTACAGAAAAGCGTGGTGGTAGTGCTCGAAGAGGCCATCAACGGCGTGGAGGGCATGATGTACATGCAGTCCACGGCCTCCAACACGGGTTCTGCCAACGTAAGCATCTTCTTTCGGCAGGGTACTGATCCCGACATGGCCATGGTCAACGTGCAAAACCGTGTGGCTACGGTATTGGGCCGGTTGCCAAGCGATGTCACGAAGTCGGGTGTCAACGTTCGTAAACGACAGTCCACCAACATCAAGCAGTTGGCCCTCTACTCTCCCGATGACTCCTTCGACCGCAATTTCCTTTCCAACTATACCAAGATCAACATCGAGCCCGTACTTTCACGTATTCAGGGCGTTGGCGACGTGAACGTAATCGGTGCCGACTATTCCATGCGTATCTGGCTCGACCCATCGAAGATGGCGCAGTACGGACTCTCTCCGTCGGATATCAATACCGTATTGGGCGAACAGAACATTGAAGCCGCCACCGGAACGCTTGGTGCCGACTCGAAGACCACCTTCCAGTATGTGCTCAAATATCGCGGACAGTACGAGGAAGAGCAAGACTACGAGAACATGGTCATCAAGGCATTGCCCAACGGCGACGTGCTGCGCATCAAGGATGTGGCAAGGGTGGAGCTGGGTTCCATCAACTACAACTTCATCGGTGAGACCAATGGACATCCGGGCGTGAACATCATGATCAATCAGGTGAGCGGTTCGAATGCCAACGAGATTATCAAGGCCGTGGACCGCGAGGTGGAGGAAATCCGCAAGAGCCTGCCGCCAGGCATCGTCATCGAAGACCTGGAGAGCAAGAAAGACTTCCTCGACGCTTCCATCAAGAACGTGGTGGAGACGCTGCTCGAAGCCCTGCTGCTGGTTATTCTTGTGGTCTATGTGTTTCTTCAGAGCATGCGTTCCACCTTCATCCCAGCCGTGGCCATCATCGTATCCCTCATAGGCACCTTCGCTTTCATCTATGCCATCGGATTCTCGCTCAACATGCTCACGCTCTTCGCCCTCGTTCTCGTCATCGGAACGGTGGTCGATGATGCGATAGTCGTGGTAGAGGCCGTCCAGGCAAAGTTCGACGATGGTGAGCAAGACCCCTATCATGCCACGGTAGAGGCTATGCACGGCATCACCTCGGCCCTCATCACCACCACCCTGGTGTTTATGGCGGTGTTTATTCCTGTCAGTTTCCTGGGTGGTGTGACGGGCAAGTTCTACACGCAGTTCGGACTTACGATGGCCATCGCCGTAGCCATTTCGTGCATCAACGCATTGACGCTAAGCCCGGCTCTCTGTGCACTCATCATGACACCCCATGCCCAGGATGGCGACAAACTATCCTTCTCCAGCCGCTTCCACATGGCTTTCGATGCAGCTTTCCAGCGTCTGATAGCCAAATACAAAGGAGCCGTGGAGGTACTCTTCCGCCACCGTTGGTTGTCGGTAGCCATGGTGCTCATAGCCATTGCCGGACTCTCGCTATTGATGAAAACCACCAAGACCGGACTGGTGCCCAGCGAGGACATGGGAACCGTTTTCATCAACATCCAAGCTTCGCCTGGCACCAATCTGCAAGAGACCTACAAAATCGTGAAAGAAGTGGAAAAGCGCATCAAGGACATGCCCCAACTGCGCATCTACTCACTCGTGGCAGGCAACAGCACCAGTTTCGAACAGTCGTCTTCCAACGGTAACTTCACGCTAAAGCTGAAGAACTGGGATGAACGCAAGGGCAAGGGCGACGACGTGAATGCCGTGATGGAAGAAATCTACCGCCGCACGGCCGACATCAGCAACGCCAAGATACAGGTCAACACCCAGGCCATGCTGCCCGGCTTCGGACGCATCAACGGCTTTGAGGTACACGTACAGGACAAGAAGGGCGGCACCATTGAAGACCTGGTGCACTACACCAATCAACTCATCGATGCCTTGAATAAACGCGAGGAGATTAGTCGTTGCTACACCAACTTCTCCACGAAATATCCTCAATACCGCCTTGATGTGGATGCTGCCCGATGCAAGCAGAACGGTGTATCGCCAGCCGATGTGCTCCACACACTCTCTGGATATATCGGCGGCTCCTATGCATCCAACTTCAACCGTTTCACCAAACTCTACCGTGTGATGGTGCAGGCATCGCCCGAATTCCGCATGGACGAGCAGTCGCTCAACAATATCTACGTGAAGAGCAGCAACGGCGAGATGTCGCCCGTAGGACAATACGTCACACTCACACGCATCTACGGCTCTGAGACCCTTTCACGCTTCAACCTCTTCCCCTCCATCATGCTCGGAGGTGCAGCCGCCGACGGCTACAGCACGGGTCAGGTGATTGAAGCCATCGAAGAGACGGCCGCCGAAGTGCTGCCCGAAGGCTACGGTTTCGAATACGGCGGAATGACCCGCGAGGAAGCCTCCGCAAAGGGCAATACGTGGATGGTCTTCCTGCTCTGCATCGTGTTTGTCTATCTCATTCTCTGCGCCCTCTACGAGAGTATGTTCATCCCTCTGGCCGTCATTCTTAGCGTACCCTTCGGACTGGCAGGCTCGTTCATCTTCGCAAAGATATGGGGACTGGAGAACAACATCTACATGCAGACCGGACTCATCATGCTCATCGGCCTCTTGGCCAAGACCGCCATCCTGCTCACAGAGTTTGCATCTACCCGCCGACGTGAAGGCATGAGCATCACCGAGGCAGCCCTCTCAGCAGCAAAGGCCCGTCTGCGTCCTATCCTGATGACTTCGCTCACGATGGTCTTCGGACTCCTTCCACTGGCTTTCTCCGTAGGCGTCGGTGCCAACGGCAACCGCTCCCTGGGCGTGGGTACCATCGGCGGCATGCTCATCGGCACCATTGCCCTGCTCTTCATCGTTCCCCCACTCTTCATCATCTTCCAAAAGATAGAAGAGCGCGTGATGGGCAGAAGAAGAAAGATAGCCAAAAAGGTTTCAACAATCACAGAGAAATAAGCATTACGACTATGAAAAAGTATTTGATGTGTATGATAGCAGGAATGATGAGCCTCATAGGCTGCGGAGTGCATGAACCCCAAGGCGAGCTTCTGAGTGTAGAATATACCCATAGCGGCACGATGGCAGGCTATATCTATGAAGGCCGGGTGAAGCAGAATCCCGACGGTGGCTATGTGCTGACAGCGATGAAAGAGAACTACGGACCCTTGTATCGGAAGCAGATCAGCAAGGAGGCCGTGGATTCCTTCAGGCAGATTATCATCGACGAAAAGATGTACAAGTATAAGGAACACTACCGTCCCTCGATGGAAGTCCTTGACGGCGAGGGATGGCATTTCGCCGCCAAGTTCTCCGATGGCACACGCCTCTATTCCAGCGGTTCCAACGCATGGCCCCGTGGCAATGGCCTTGGCCGCATTCAAGGATATCTGCAAAGGCTGATTGCCGATGCTGACAGCATCGTGGAAGAAACAGAAGAAGAATAAAAAGCTGTTTCAAGACTTTTAAAACTGTTCACTATTTCGTGCAACCACTTATTTCCCAGCACTTTACGGTGAAGGGTTCTGAAACGCCCCCTCCCACCCCCGTGGGAGGGGGCATATTCTAAAAGTTTGGTTTGCATTCATTTTTTTTGCATCCTGGTTTCCACATCCTGTAATCAAAAACATCATCAAAAGGAGTGCAAAACATCATCCATTGCTCTTCAAAACATCATAGAACGGAAGCCAAAACATCATAGAATGGAAGTCAAAACATCATAGATTGAAAGTCAAAACATCATAGATTGGAAGAACAAAAAAGTCTAAATGTATCATTTACGAAACGTAACTCTATCATTTACGATGCATAAATGGCACACTAACGAATAAATGATTGCAAAAACTCCCTCCCTAAGCAGGGAATTTATGGAATAGCGAGAGCAATGTTAAGTTTACTTAGCATTGCCGAGTCATGACATAAATCGCCGAAGGGCAAAGGCCGGGGTGGGTCTCTTGTTGAGGGGTTCCTTTTAACCCTTCACCACAACACTCTGGCACCAAGAAAGTTACATCATTTCGTGAAGTGTTTTATTTTCACAGAATCACTTTGAATATACTACATCTATACATCTCTAAGACTTATGTCGAATCAAATCTCTTCGATATGAACAAAGGTTGAAGTGTTCATTACTCGCTACCCCATAATTCGCTCAACTTTTCGCTAACATCATCTGGCAGCAACTCGCCAGAATGGCCTTTCTCCCATGTGTAAGCAGGAATAGCCTCCTTTAGTTCTGCTAGCGAAATGGCAGGGCTCCCCCCAGGCTCAACAGCATTCTGGCATACTATATCCACATAACATCTCCGTTTGGTGGAGCCAGCCCAATCATCACCAGTATAGGGATCCGACAAGAAATACCCATTGAAGACTATGCCTGCCTTATCGTCACCCGTGCGCAACATGAAGAACATATCGCCCCTCCGGGCCTCTTCCCATTCAGAGATACTCCAGTTCATGCGGAATCTGCCATCCTGCGCATTCTCCACACATTCCTTAAAATCCTGTTCCGTGAAAGAACTGATTGCAGGATTCCAACGCATCAGGTAGGTCTTAAGTTCATCAGGCACGGGAATTATCTCAAAGCTTACTTCCCATATACAACAGTCCCCCTCAGGGTCTTCTATGCCGGGCTTGCTAGGTCCTTGAAAACGGAAGCGCGTTCTGGCAGCCGTCTCTTTGCCGATGACTTGCGTGAGGATGTGTTCCTCACGATCGCTAAGTGCTCACAGGGGGTGGCCCCCCTGTGAGCACTTAGCGATTGTTTCTTCACTGCTGATTCACGTCATACCATTTGAGGTGAGACTCCTATGTATCAAGGGTTCCAGTTCTCCAACGGAGAAACAGACCTTGTACGGCCACTCTGCTTATCTATTTTGCCTCTTATCTCTTTCATTTTCCGCTGAATTTCCCTCACCTCTTGCTTATTATAGACCCCATTACTTTTCATCTTGTCTAACTGACTCTCGTAATTGCTGTAAGAGTTTTCTAAGCTGTGCCAATTGGCATGGTTCACTTTTGCTCCTCTTGAGTTACTAATACCACCTTCCCCTCCACCTGTACCAGTATAGCTGGACGAAGAAGATGCTTCGTCGGTGTCAATGTCAACCTCGTCTTTGTTCGCTAATAAACTGGAAAGTTCTTCCAATGATGCAGAGATTCCTTGTAATGCTTCATTCATAACTGCATGGATATTTTGCTTCCTGATTGCATCAAGGTTCTTATAGTTTTCTGAAGAACTAACTATCTGATAGTTACCATCGCGATAGTTGAATGTCTCCCACTCACCATTAGCATACATATAAAGGCCGATTCCCTTGCCATCACCATGTTGGAAAGAACTCAACCAGACTTCATTAGACCCAAACACTATCATGCCGTAACCATTGGCATTTTCACCTTTTGCCTCTCCAATATAATAACAATCATTGCCCATTTCAAGTAGCATGAAATGCTTGGAGATATCAACACTATGAGAAGGGTATTCATTTGTCGGCTTGTCATCTGAAAATAGTCCCTGATAAATTACATTTCCTTCATTGTTATAACAAGTTCCCATACCAGACTTCTTCCCATCTTTCCAGTTGCCTACATAGGCCACACATCCTTTACAATGTTCAATAAAAACCTTCTTGGAAGTCGCAATAAGCATTCCATAGCCTGTTATCTCATCTCGATAAAAATCCCCAACATAGGTAAAGTTTTTTATCTTGAGGAGTCCCATGCCATTGCGTTTTCCTTTTAGGTGTTGCCCTCTGAACCCCTTTTTGTTAGTTACACTAAATACATTGTCAAATACTTTAGTGTATCTATTCTCTTGTCCATTGACAGAGGAGAAACAGAAAAGAGTTATCAGTATTATTGTCAAGGTTTTCATCTTACTCTACAATATACTCTGGGAGTTCTTGATATTTTTTATCTTTCATTAATTTAGAGGCTTCCTTTTCTGACAGCACCTTTAATTGAACATCAGTCAGCCCTTTTGGAACCATATTGACGTAATGAACAGATCCTTCTGTGAGATTCAACTGGATTTCTGCTGTAAAGTTGGTTAACATACCATTACGGTTTGTAAATGTATAGTTCACATCAAACAGTACTTTCCCCTCATCTTTTACTATACACTTTCTTTTGGCTGCATGATATACATATAAGGAGAGATTTGTAGAAGGACTATTCATCGTTTTTTTTAAAGGACCTAACATACTAAAACCGCTTTTCCCATTGACTGACACATCTACCTTATACCCTTCGCCGAAAGAACTTGTTGATTGGGTAAAGAAATAAATTGTACTTTGTGCATTTGCTGAAGACAGTGAAAGCATCCAAGTCGTTACAAATACAAAGACCATCAAAAATGAACGTTTAATGTGTAACATGTCATTCTCCCTTTATATGTGTCGGGCGCAACTTTTGGTAACTCTTCAGTACCATAAGAGTGAAAATAATGATAGAAGCGTGGCACTGATACGCCACTTCTATCGTTGGAGGTCGTGAGAATTACCTTTGATAGCAGATGTAGCAATCAGCCCACGCTATACGCGTGAACCATCACACCTCCTTGCTATCATTGAAAGTTTCTCACGTTTCCAACTACAAGAAAAGCATAACGCTTCGTTTTCCAAAATGTCTTGTGCCTCATGATGAAACACCTTGCAAAGGTAAACAATAAATCTCAATATCCAAACAAATCAACAAAAAAAAAACCGCCACAGAATCAAAAACTCATGAGGGAACAGTCCTAGGTTGTTAGGCTCACAGAAGGGGGACAGGCCCTTTGTGAGCCAAAAAAGTTGGGGAATAAAAGCTTCTTCTATGAAAAAACTGCAAAAAAAGAGGTCGGTAACCGCTCAGCTTCTGCCTCTTTAACTATTCGCTTTGTGCTAATTCCTTATTCATGCGCTCACAGATTTCTTCTGCCATCGCATTCAAGGCAACACAATCGGCACGACTGATATGGCGTTTCTGCCCATCATAAGGCCAGGGACTCAGAATCAGCAACCTTCCCGCAGCGCAAGCATCGAAGAGGCTGTCAGCAGGCTTATAGTAGTCGCGAAAGCCGTTGTCCGCCAAAAGGATGAAGGGATGTTGCTCATTAAGCAGCACCTGCATCACCTGCTTCTCATCGGGTGAGATAAATGGCGAAACCATCACAACCGACTGTCGTGCTTTCAACACACAGCCGTTCTTGTAGTCACGCAGTTCCTGATCATCACCATACCGTGCCTTCTCCACCAGCGTATGCCTGACATGTACCGGGGCGTACGCACCTGCCATCAAAAGTGCCACATTTCCCACACCGTCATACCTACGACCACCAATCTCTATATCTTTCTGCACTCGGAAGAGTCCTGGCTTCATGCGTTTCGTGGCCAGGCGCTGAGGGTTCATGTCCAGATAGCGGATGGTGTTGGGCAACTGGGAATATCTGCTCATCGCCCGGATAAAAGGCATCTCTTCAAAAATAGGCCCTAAGCTGTAGTAGGACTCATCGCCCAGTTGCTTCCGCAGGGCTGCCGAGAGATTCTGCAGCCTTGCACTCCCTTCTTTGAGTTCTGCCCGAATGGGATTCGGGGAAATGAAAGAGGAGGAGCTGGAATATGTGCAGGCACGGCCCAGCTTCTTGGCTGCCTGCCAGAAGCCCCGGGCTAAAGTCCCTACGCCTTTCTCCATCCTTCGCTGCACATACAGCACGGCATGCAAGTGATCGGGCATGAGGCAGAAATGCAGCACCCTCACTTCAGGATGATACACCGGAATGCTCATCAGGCAATCCACCAAAGCATCACCAAAAGCCGAACGGCTCACCCTGGCCTTTGCCGGATTGCTGTCAGGAATATCAAGCATCCCAAGCAACGGCTGGCGGTCTGTCACCGTCAGCGTGATATGATACAGTCCGGCTCCTTTCCAAGCCGTTCCCAGTTCCTGCCATTGCCAATGTTCACGTTCCATTATAAAAGTGTATGATTTGGCTCCAAGAAGATCTCCACGAACCGAGGGCAAAGATACAAAAAAGATGGGGGATTATCTTCTTTTTATATGAAAAATCTGCAAAAAAGAAATCGATAACCGATGCATCTTAGCAAAGAAAACTGATTCACAAAAAGCAAAAAAAATAGCGAAAAATACGGGGCGTATGAATAAAAAGCGTTATTTTTGCACTCAAGAATAACTACTGACAGATGAATCTTTGCGCACTCTTATTGACAACGCTGTTCACATTCATAGAACTGAACTGCGAGAACCTCTTCGACTATACGCACGATGAGGGGAAGGACGATATGGAATGGACTCCCACAAGCATGCGCCACTGGAATAAAGGACGCTACTGGCGAAAGCTCAACAACATCGGACAGGAAATCATCTCGTGTGGGGAAACTCCCTCCCTAAACAGGGAAAGGCTACGGGTAGGCGAGCAAAGCTCGGGAATGGGCCGGGGTGGGTCTCCCACTTGGCAACTACCAGACATGGTAGCCCTATGCGAAGTGGAGAATGATTCGGTGATCAGGGACTTGACGAAGCGTTCGATGCTCCGTAATGCGGGCTACGAATACCTGATCACACAGAGTCCTGACCTCCGCGGCATCGATGTGGCGCTGCTCTATGCACCTACTTCCTTCCGACTCATTCGGAGCTATGCCCTCAGGGTAAAGCCTCTGCCAGGGATGAGACCTACGCGCGATATTCTATATGCCTGCGGCGAAATCATCAGCGGCGATACACTCCACGTCTTCGTGGTGCATGCTCCGAGCCGTTTTGGCGGTGAACGGCAGACGCGCCCTAACCGGCGCGTAGTGGGTGAACGGCTGATGGCCTCCATTGATTCCATCCGCAGTCTTCATCCGAATCCGCGAATCATCGTGGCGGGTGACTTCAACGATGGGGATAACGATGCGCTGCTGACTTATCTGCATAGTCAGCGGTTGCATAACATCTCGGAGGGTGCCATGGGGCATCACGGGGCGAAGGCTACCTATAAATATCAAGGCCGATGGGAGAACATCGACCATATTCTGGTGAGTAGTGCGATGGTCAGGAGTTTTCAGGAGGTATATGTGCACGACCCAGAGTTCCTGACGGAAGAGGATTCAAAATATGGGGGAAGACAGCCTCACCGTAATTATAACGGAATGCGCTACCAACGGGGCTTCAGCGATCATCTGCCCTTGGTAGCGCGGTTTATCTTTTAAAGTGAAGAGTGAAGATTCACTCTTCACTTATTATCTGGAGGATGCGCTCGGCGGTGCGTCCGTCCCAACGGTCGGGAAGTGCGCCGTGTTTCCAGGTGCCACTTACCATCTCGGCTACTTGCTTGACAAGTAGTTCGGGATCTTCACCTACCAGCACATTCGTTCCCACTTTCACCGTCTCGATGTGCTCGGTGTAGCTGTTGAGCGTGATGCAGGGCACATGGTTGAAGGTGGCTTCCTCGGCCACGTTTCCGCTATCCGTTATCACGCCCAAGGCATGAGCCGTGAGATAGCCGAACTGCAGGTAGGGAAGTGATGGGTGATAGGTGATGGGTGATGGGTGATAGTGGATACCTGAGCCCATCCTTATGAAGGCTACGACCGGCACATTGGCGGCGTTCTCGGCAATGGCGGTAAGCATGCGCTGAAGGTTTTCCTGATCGTTGAGGAGAGCCTTGCGATTGATGGTCAACACGATGTATTTTCCTTCCTCCAGATGACACTCATCCATCAGGGCGGGACGCTGCCAGCGGTCGTGACAATAGCGAAGATTATCGATCAAGATATTGCCCACCATATATACTTTGCTCTGAGAGACGCCCTCGGTGTTGGTATGGCTTGAAGATGAGATACCGGCCGTGAAGAGCAAGTCGCTGAGTCCGTCGATGACCAGACGGTTCACTTCCTTCGGCATGGTGATATCGAAAGAGCGTGTACCGGCCACCAGATGGGCAAGGCGTATGCCTCGCTTCTTGGTGACGATGGCAGCAGCCATCGTAGAGGCCAAGTCGTCCACAACGATGACCACATCGGCGGGATGAGTTTCGAGATAACGGTCAAACTCACCCATCACGCGCCCCGTGATTTCGTTCAGACTCTGGCTATCGACACCGAGATAGACATCAGGACGCGGAATCTGCAAATCCTCGAAGAGCGTTGACTCCAGCGTAGGGTCATTCTCGCTGCCCGTATAGACGAGCGAGAACTCACGCTGCCGGTCTTTCAATGCCCTCAACAATGGAGCCACCTTGATAAAGTTGGGGCGTGCTCCGCAAACAATACAAACTTTCATTTATAGATTAAGGATGAAAGATGAAAGATGAAAGTTACTTTCATTCATTTATTCTGCCTTGAAGAGATCCTTGATGCCGCCGATGGAGCCCATCAGATTGGTGGCCTCGTAAGGCAGATAGACGGTCTTGGTCTGATCGCCCTTGGCCAGCTCTTCCATCATCTGGATATATTTCTGCGCCAGCAGGTAATTGGCAGGATTGGAACTCTTGCCCACGGCCTCCGTAATCTTCTCGATGGCGATGGCTTCAGCCTCAGCCTTGCGGATGCGTGCCTGAGCCTCACCTTCGGCGGTCAGGATGGCTTGCTGCTTGGTGGCTTCGGCACGGTTGATCATAGCCGTCTTCTCACCTTCTGAAGAAAGAATCTCAGCGGCCTTCTCACCCTCAGAGGTCAGAATCTGCGCACGCTTGTTGCGCTCGGCCTGCATCTGCTTCTCCATGGCCTGAAGCACGCTGGACGGAGGCGTGATGTCCTGGAGTTCCACGCGGTTCACCTTCACGCCCCATTTGTCGGTGGCATCGTCGAGCACGGAGCGCAGCTTGGTGTTGATGGTATCGCGCGAGGTGAGTGTCTCGTCGAGTTCCATCTCACCAATGATGTTACGCAGAGTGGTCTGCGTCAGTTTCTCGATCGCGTTTGGAAGGTTGGAGATTTCATAAGCCGCCTTGAAGGGATCCATGATCTGGAAATAGAGCAAGGCGTTGATTTCCATCTGGATGTTGTCCTTGGTAATCACGTTCTGCTTGTCGAAGTCATAGACCTGCTCGCGGAGATCGATGGTATTGGAATACACATAACGTCCGCGATTGAGCGTGATGAGTTCCTTGGCACGGTCAATGAAGGGGATGATGATGTTGATGCCCGGCTGAAGCGTGGCATAGTATTTTCCCAGACGCTCCACGATCTTCGTCTCGCTCTGGGGGATGATGATAAGACTCTTCTTGACCAGGACGAGGGCCAAGAGGACGATAATAATCAGTACGGTTAATCCAATGTTCATAGTTCCTATAATTTTTTTAAGTTAATGATTTCACGGTAATGATGGTGCTCTCGCGCGAAACGACGGTCACCTTCTGACCAATCCGGATATCGGCATCTTCCTCGGTAACGGCCTTCCATACGTCGCCATCTATGGCCACACGTCCGAAGCCTCCCACCTCGATGGTTTCCACCACGCGCCCTTCGCGCCCGATGATGGCATCGGCATTGCTCACCCGTTCGCTCTCGTTCTTGTGGAGATAACGCAAGGCGGCAGGTCGCACGAAGAAGAGACTCAGCACGGAGCAGAGCGCAAAGATGCCCAGCTGCCAATAAATGCCGGCACCCATAGCAGCGGCAATGGCCGAGCATGCGCCGCCGATAGCAAAACACATGATGAAGAAATCGCCGTTCATCAGTTCAAGAATCAGGCAAGCAACGGCTATCACCGTCCAGGCTTGCCACATGTGGCTTGCAAAGTATTCTATCATAATATCTTTAAAATTTAAATAAGGTATATGTCGCCTCAGCGGGCTATGTTGTACTTCTTCACGTAGCGCATACGCGCGGCCAGCGACATGCGGCGAAACACGCGCCACTCATGGGCTCCCTCGCTGCAACGCTCCAGATAGTCTTTCTCCCACATCCGGCGATAGGCTTCCATCTCGAAGGGATTCAGGTAGTACATCGCTCCCTTCATCCGCCTGACGTAGCCGATGCACATCAGCGAGCACCAAAGATACTGCACGTAGAAGAGCAGCCAACTATCATGCGTGGACTGAGCCTGGCGCACGTGGATCATCTCGTGGTTCTTCAGCGCGTCGAAAGTGGAATTGAACCTGTCGGCATCTTCCTGCGTACGCGTGAAGACATGGCCGAAGATGGTAATGCCCGTAAAACCCTTCCTGCACCAGAAGCGGCTCACCGTGGCCTGCATGTCGCCCACGCTGGAAGGTCTCGGTGCACGGAGGATCATCATCAGAGAGTTCAACCGCCAATCTTAAATCCCTTGCCGCTCTTCTTGGTTGTCGTGGCGGCTTTCTTGGTAGTGGTGGTAGTGGCGGCCTTCTTCGTGGTGGTAGTGCCCTTCGTATTGGCTGCCTTGTAGGCATTATAGTACTGCAAGGCCTCGGGCATTTCCTTCTTGATGGCAGCTATACGGTTCTCATTGCTGGGGTGAGAGCTCTGCCACTCGGGCACGTTGCTCGTTCCCATACGTCCCCAGAAGTCGATGGCCACTTCAGGATTGTATCCGGCCATGGCGGCAAAGATAAGTCCCAGATGGTCGGCCTCGGTCTCATGGTCGCGTGAATAGCTTAGGTTGCGGAAGCTCAGATATTGAGATGCGGCCTGCACACCCACGGAAGTCATCGTGGAACCAACACCCAGCACTTGTGCCAGCACGGCTCCTGCCTGGAGACCCGACTGCTGGTTGAGTTTCTTCTGATACTGCTCTGCCGAGTGCATAGCCACGGCATGTGCAATCTCATGACCCAGCACGATGGCCAATGCATCTTCCGTCTGTGTGACGGGCAGCAATCCTTCATAGACCACGATCTTTCCACCGGGCATACACCAGGCATTCACCTCTTTATTCTGTACCAGGTTGAATTCCCATTGGTATCCCTGCAACTCACTCTCGTAACCATTGTTACGCAGATAGTTCTCCACGGCGGCAGCCAACCTTTTGCCCACACGCTCCACCATGGCGGTGTTCTGCGCGTTGGTAGATTTCTTGGCCGTCTTCATGTAGTTCTGATACTCGGTGAGCGAAAGACTCAACATCTGTGCATTGTCAGCCACTTTCTGTGTCCTGCCGGTAAGGGGCACCGTACGTGTCGTACCGCAGGCAGCCATCAGCACTACCAGTGCGGTGACCATCATCAATCTCAATTTTTTCATATCCCTATTTGGTTTTTAATTCTTTTTATCCACTACAAAAACATGACCGAGGATGCCAAAGGAGACATCCTTTCCCATAATCCTACCCGTACTGCAGAGCCCGTAGCTCTTGTAATCGAGCGTACCCTTCAGTACGATTTTAGTAAGCGACTTGCCGTCAAGGAAGTCCAGACTCTTGCTATCCAGATTGCCCATATAGGCCTCCTGGATGGCATCGATATGCTTCTCCTTAGATGGATTCGTCAGCGCGCATGCTCCTGCCAACAGGGCAAGAACCAGCACAATTGTCAATAAAACCTTTTTCATAATAGAATTACATTGTCCGGATAACTTTTTCTTTTTGCAAAGATAATACTTTTTTTCTGTTCCGTATCATTTTTATACAAAAAATTGTATCTTGACAGAAGATACTTACGCTCGACAAAACAAAAAAAGCAAGCTTTCTTTTGCTTTTGTGCTCGCTTAATCGTATCTTTGCACTCACAAAACAAGCAACAACATTAAAATCTATGAAGAAGAACCTCAAGACAGCCACGCTATGCGTGCAGGCAGGATGGGAACCCAAGAACGGTGACCCACGCGTGCTCCCCATCATTCAGAGCACCACTTTCAAATACGACAATTCAGAAGAGATGGCCATGCTCTTCGACCTGAAGAAAGACGGATACTTCTACACCCGCCTGCAGAATCCCACCAACGATGCCGTGGCCGCCAAGATAGCCGCCCTCGAAGGGGGCGTGGGGGCTGTGCTTACCAGCAGCGGACAAGCTGCCAACTTCTATGCCGTGTTCAACATCTGTGAAGCCGGCGACCATATCGTCACCTCCAACGAAATCTATGGAGGAACCTACAATCTTTTCGGTGTGACCATCAAGAAACTCGGCATAGAATGCACATTCGTGAATCCCGAAGCCTCCGAGGAAGAAATCCAGGCTGCTTTCCGCCCCAATACCAAACTGCTTTTCGGAGAAACCATCTCCAACCCCGGTTGTAACGTACTCGACATTGAGAAGTTTGCCCGCATCGCCCATCGCAACGGCGTGCCCCTCCTGATCGACAATACCTTCGCCACACCCATCAACTGCCGTCCCTTCGAGTGGGGAGCCGACATCGTCACCCACTCCACCACCAAATATATGGACGGACATGCCACACAGGTGGGTGGATGCGTCGTTGACAGCGGAAACTTCGACTGGGAGGCGCAGGCAGAAAAGTATCCAGGACTCTGCACGCCCGACGAGTCGTACCATGGCCTTACCTACACCAAAGCCTTCGGCAAGAAAGCCTACCTGACGAAACTCGTCAGCCAACTGATGCGCGACCTCGGCAGCATACCCGCGCCCCAGAATTCATTCCTGCTCAACCTCGGTCTTGAGACTCTTCACCTGCGTGTGCCACAGCATTGCCGTAACGCCCAGCGCGTGGCTGAATTCCTCGAAGCTGATCCTCGCGTAGCATGGGTTCATTACAGTGGACTTCCCTCCGATGCCAACTACGAGCGCGCACAGAAATACCTGCCTAACGGTTCTTGCGGCGTAATGGCCTTCGGACTCAAAGGTACCCGCGAAACCGCTATCCGTTTTATGGACTCCCTGCAGATGATTGCCATCGTCACCCATGTGGCTGATGCGCGTACCTGTGTGCTTCATCCCGCCAGTCATACCCACCGCCAAATGAGCGATGAGCAGTTGCGCGAAGCAGGCGTGGCTCCCGACCTCATCCGCCTCTCCGTTGGCATTGAGGACGCAGAAGACATCCTCGACGATATCCGCCAGGCACTCGACAAAATCTGATACCTCTTTTATATATACGAATGCCACTCTGCACAGACCTGCAAAGTGGCATTCTTTGTATCCAATTTGATTACCATTCAGAAAAAACTAATAAATATTGCCTTTTCTGTGAACGATTCGCCATTTTGAGTGTATGCAGTTACGAAAACCGAAACAACAATGAGATCAAAGATAATTACAATCATACTCTTGACCATGATGCTCTTCAAGGCGAATGCCCAGAGACTCAGTACCACAGCCGCCGACTACGAGCGCCAGATTGTCTCCTCGTATGCCCAAAAGGATATGAAGACGCTCGACCGACTACTTTCCAGTTACTATAATAGCGGCCTATACCCCGAGGACGTACTGATGTACAACTACAACGAACTACAGGGCATGCAAGACTGGGGCGTCATCATCATGTCGTCGGCGGAAAGTCTCATCGGAAAGCTGATCCTACAGCGTGTGCTCAGTGAGCATTGCGACAAGGTTCTCGTATGCACCGAAACAGGAGGGCTCGACTCTCTTACCTGCAAACGGCTCGACATCCCCATGCCACCATCGTCATGGAAACCAGAAGAAGTCTATGAACAAACCATGAAGTGGGTGTTCAAACACGTCACCGACCGCAACATCTATTTCCCCTTCACCGACTCACCCCTCTTCAAACAGTTTCCCGTGGAACTCAAGGAGTGTATCTACAACGAGGGACTTACCATGCGCTATTCGGCCACACCCTACGACAACATTACCGTCAAGATTCGTAATCTCGAAGAGCGCTATATGACCGATTACCTCAGACTATCACTCCACCCCTATAGCGAGAAGCATGACCAAAGGCTCTACCGGAAGTTCACACCCGGTATGCTCGCTCTCAACTATTCGGCCATCTATCTCGACATGCTACCCTACTACCGCGAGCACCGACCTGACAGAACGGCATGGCTACAGGAACTCTACGGAGCCTGCCAAACCCGCTATAACCGAATTAACATGAACAGTCTTTTCAACATCGAACAATAATGGCGCTGTTCCACCTACATACACGCTACAGAACTGACGAAGAGCTCATGTCTCAAGTGAAAGGCGGCAGCAACAGGGCATTCGACGAACTCTACCGGCGCTACGCCCGACGCCTCAACGGATTCTTCTACTGCCAACTCGGAGGAAATCCAGAACGGGCAGCAGACGCCGTACAGGACGTGATGCTACGACTCTACGAGGCACGCTCTCGTTACATCACCGGGCAAAGTGTTGCCACCTGGGTATTCACCATGGCCTACAACCTCTGCAAGAACCAGTACCGCCATCTGGAACACGAACAGAACTATCTGGCCCGACTTGATGCCGAACCCATCACCGACAGCTATGTAGAATTGCAGATGGATCGCAGCCGCCTCCAGGAAGCACTCCAGCAAGTGCTCGCTGCCCTGCCGCCACCGCTGCACATGCTCTTCACCCTCAGATACGAAGAAGAACTCACGGTGCCGCAAATCGCTGAAATCCAGCAAATCCCAGAAGGAACCGTCAAGAGCCGGCTACATAAGACAATGAACATCATCCGAAATAAACTCAAAGATTATGAAGATTAACAATGAAGATATCATCTCAGCAGCAAAAACACTGAGAAACCAGCAAGAGAATGCACTGACCATACCCCGCAATCCTCTCAAGGCCAAACGTGGCAAAACCCCGTGGATAGCAGCCGCTGCATGTGCAGCAGGATTCCTCTTCGGCTTCAGCGTGCACCCTTCTGCTTCAACGTCCACCGACGGCGATACTCAGCGTGCACAAATAGACACACTCCGCCACGAAGTGATGGTGGCCAAGAGTGGCGAGCCGAAAGTCATCCGCGAAGTTGTTCACGACACCATCTTCACCACGAAGGTCGTCACCCGCGAAATCATCCGCGAAGTACCCGTTATGGCCAAAATTGAAGAGGTAACTGAAAATGAGACAAACAATAGTATTAATAACCCGAGGCACACAGCAACCGTAGGATGCTCCATGATGTGCGACAACATCAGCTACGACCTGATAGCCTCTAAAAACTGAGTAAAAAAATGAAGAAAACCCTATTGACAGCCATCATGCTGCTCACAGCAGTTATGGCACAGGCACAGAACAGCGTGAAAATCAATCCGGTCCTCAAGGTAGGCATGCAGAAAACCTACACCACCAGAGGTGAAGCTACAACCCCGGGCTCCACAAACGGTAACTTCACGGGAGAAATGACCTACAAAGTGGTTGACCAAACACCCGAAGGCTACCAAATAGACTGGAAATCAAACATCACCATGACAGATGCCAACCTGATGATGCAGAACATGGCACCCACCGACCTGATGCAACTGCTCAACTCCCTAAACGTGGAAATGCTAACCGACAAGCAAGGCCAAATCAGCGGTATCAAGAATGCTGAGGAACTGACCGCGAAATGCAAAATCATGATCGACTCACTCTTCAACGCTATCATTAGCAAAAGCCCCCAGATAAAAAACAATGCAAAACTTCAGGATGCCATGCAGAAATCCATCTCTTCCGTGAAAGAAATGATTACCGAAGACTATCTGCTCGAAGCCTACATCCAATCGCCATCCATCACTATGCTCAACGGCAAGACCATTACCAACGGCATGCAGGAAGAAGGCAAATTTTCTTTATTCAAGACCAAGACCACTTACACTCTCCTCAATGGCGGCAAGACCATCCAACAAGACACCAAAGGCGACATTGACGTGTCTGCCATGAAAGAGTATATGCTGAAGATGATGGGCAATCTCATCCCAGAATCTGTGACCAAAGAGACCAACCCTGAGGAACTCTCCGCTATGATTGAAGAGATGATTTCCAACGGGAACTTGCAGATGGATATGAACTTCAAAGCCACCTATGACATCGCTGATGACGGATGGGTAAAGAAACTCGTCATACAAATAGACATGAATGCTCCAGGCCAGACCTCCAAGACCCGTCAGGTCATCACGCTGAAACCCTAATATTCCTGCATACAGAAAGGGGCTGTGTCCTTTTTCATGCAGATTAAAAAAACGCATATCAATCATTTTCATATTTAATAATAAAACAAAGTAAAATGAAAAAAGGTTTATGTATGTTATGTGTGTGCGTATTGTCGTTTTCGGCTATGGCACAAGAGCAGAGCAAAGGCGTTTTGGGGAATAAATGTTTTGCCGAGATGTCAATAGGGGCAGGTATCCCCAGTCACCACATAACGCCAATTTCTGGTGGAATCAATGTGGGTGTTAACCTATCGGAGCGGTTCTATCTTTATGCTGGAGGTGAAGGGATAAGGGGGCTTTATGAAAAGGACGAAGTGAGGACACACTACAAGTCGAACGGTCTCGGTGGTGGTGTAGGCTTTTCATTTGCTCGCGATGATAATAGGCAGACGGCTTGGGATATACGGACTGGCATAAAAACCAGTATTGGAAACCCCAGCTGGAAGCAAACCACCTATGATGTATCTGTCATTTGGAAGGATGCAGGCAAGAAGCGCCGTCCCAAAGCCTTCATGGGTCTCGGATTCCGATATATGGATTCTCATACGGACGGGATTCCCAACCTCAGCATATTTTATGCCACTGTCGGCTGCTACTTGTAACCAAGTGAACGGGGCAGTTCCCCGTTCACTTGCCACATTGCTTTTCCAAATATAAAGTTTTTTCATTTCAGAAGTAACTCTGCACCCCTTTCTTGAACAAAATCCTACTAACAATAAATGAGGATGTGCCAATTATGGAACTCCCTCTTCTGATTATACAAAATCATTATGATTTATGCTCTTACCTTGATTATAGGGCATTTCCGTGAAATCGGTTCTTAAATAAAAAATAGGACTTTCACAAGCCCTATTTCCTTATTATACAAAAACATTATGAATTTTATTTAGCGAACAAGATTTATTCGGTCATTCTACTGTGCGCAACGGCAGTGTTCGCAGTCATGACTGCAACGCTCCTTGCGCTCACAGTAGCGCTCACACTGAGCGCAGAGGTCATAGCCAAGCATGGCGCCAAGGATGAAGTCTTCTTCGGGCGTGAGTTGGTTGAGAGGCCTGTTGACAATCATCCGAATGGCATCGAGGCACTGCTTCTTGCCGAAGAAGAGATTGAGACGGTCGTTACCTACGGGCTGGATGATATAGGCGATGCCTGAATGTTCCAGACGGGTGCGGGCGAAGGTCTCGTAGCGCTTATTGAAGGTGAAGAGAACCATGTGACGTACTCCTTTCTTGAGTTCGTAGATGTGGTTCATGAGCACTTTCATGTCGGCGGGCAGTATCTCGGCTTGCTGCATGGCTGTAGATTTTTTATTCTTTTTCCTTATTATTTATTAGAGTCCCAGTTGGGCAATCCAGGCATCAATGCGTGAATCGGTTTTATCATCTTCGTTGATGTCGTCGAGAGCAAGCCCTACAAACTGTCCGTCAACGACGGCATCGCTGTCATCAAAAGTGTATCCTTCCGTGGAAACAGCACCAATAACATTGGCTCCTGCAGCTTTAGCGGCATCATAGAGTTCTTTCATAGCTCCGCAGAAAGTGTCGCCATAACTGGCAGAGTCTCCGCATCCGAAGATGGCAACCGTCTTTCCGGAAAGGTCGGCATTCTTGACGACATCGAGTCCGTCGTACCAGTCATCCTGAAGTTCGCCAGCTCCCCATGTGGATGTGCCCAGAAGGATGTTGTCGGCACTGAGGTTGTCGGCGCTGAGGTCTTGCACGTTAATTACTTCGGCGTTGATCTTGGCGCCGATTTTCTCTGCGATGGCTTCGCAGGTGCCGGTTGATGAACCGTAAACTACTACTGTCTTACTCATTTTCTGTTGATGTATCTTTGTTGATGTATATGTGAATCTTTTGGAATCCGGTTGCAAAGATACAGTGAAAATGAATAACTGACAATACCTAAAAATGATGGTTTTGGCGGAATACCTACTATTGGGTATATTTACGTCCGCCACGGATAACGATGCCGCGATAAGCACGACTGACGGGTTGCCCCATGAGGTTGTAGGCAGGGGCTTTATGGGAAGCGTCGGCTGCAGGGATTTCGCGGATGGAAGTAGCCACGATGTAGCGCAGGCCTGCGACAGCATCTATCTGTCCGTAGCCATACTCGTTATTGGGATAGGTGAGCGTGGCATCGTAGTGGGTGGAGGTTGTGGCTATGATGTGGAGCACGTCGTCGGGTGTGAGCGTGGGACAGGCTTGTAGCCATAAAGCTACGACTCCAGCCACTACGGGACAAGCCATGGAAGTACCGCTGTTGCTGTTCCATGGGTAAGTACGACCGTTGAAGTCGAAGTGCTCCACATCCCATGAGATGTCGCTTGCCTCGGGATGGTTTTCGAGATAATAGCTACTGTAGGAGGAGATGATGTTCTGTCCAGGCGCCATGACATCAGGCTTGATGAGTCCGTCGAGGGTGGGGCCAATGCTCGACATGTTGGCACGCTGCCCGTTGATGCCTCCGTCGCTGCTTTTCCATTCTCCCAGGTAGTTGTAGTGGCCCGTGACGTAGGCATTGGAGCCCACGGTGATGGCTATGGGGGCACTGGCAGGTGCAAGGATATGGTGGCCTTTGACCGCATCATGCAAGGCGGGGTTAAGTTCGTTGGTGGTGAACTCGCCTGTCATGCGAAGGATTTCCACTTGGCTTCCGAGGCCTTTGACCTGAACGGCGAATGGCACCTTGAAGGAGAAGTAGCGGGGACCTGAGATGCTGAACTCGTAGCTGGTGGCAAAAGCGTCGTAGAGATTGCGGAAGGCAATGATGTCGATGATATATGGTTCGCCGCCAAAGTAGAGGGTATCGGTGAGACAGGAATCGGGCTGCTGGAGTATTTGTTCTGAAGTGGCCTTATATATATAAGGTGAAGTGGGGTCAGCATAGATATCAAACTGGAGGGTGAAGGGGCCATGGGCGTTTATCTGATGGCGAAGCTGGTAATTTCCGATCATAAAGCAACCGGCAGATTCTGTCTGGCGAGACTTGTAAACGTAAGATGTAAGATAGCCGGAATTGCCTGCGGCGGTGACGAAAATGCGGCCAGGACCCGTCATACGCTCCAATACTTCGTAGAAGAGGATATTATTGGAGCGGATCATGTCGGTGCTGCCTTCACTGAAGGAGATCACACAGGGCTTACCCACTTGGTCGGCATAATCGAAGATGTACTTGAAGCCGAGGGCATCGGTGGCGGTGGTGAAGCGGTAGAAATCTTCCTTGCTGATGAAGACGGTATCTTCGGTGACGGCGTTGCTGACCAGACAGAGTTCGCTCTCGGGAGCAATACCCTGATAGCGTGACGTGTAGCCGCTGCCTGCGGCTATGCCTGCGGTATGGGTGCCATGAGTCTGATCAAGACCGTCGCGCGAATGGGCTTGCTGGAGAATAGTCTCGCGGGAAGTGAACTCTGCGCCCAAATAGACTGAGCCAGAGCCGTCGGAGGGTGCGAGCATATCCCAGAAGCGGCAGATGCGATAAGTGGAAAGGTCGCGGCTATAGAAGTTGGGATGGGTAAGGTCGAAACCGATGTCTTCCACTCCGATGACAACGCCTTTGCCCGTATAGCCTTGTGGGAGACCGATACCCTCATTGGCTGTGCGGCCTCCCACGATGATGCGAGTAGTATCCATCAGTGCTTCCGACATGGGTTCGGCCTCGATGCGCTGCACCTGATGCTGAGCGGAGAGGGCACTGACTTGGGAGAGTGGCACGTCAACGATATAGATGTCACCGTATTGTGCCAAGGGGCGGCATTGGTGAGCATCCATCACCAGAGGAGCATCTTCGGTGATACGAAGAAAAACACAGGTATGATAGTCGGGAGTATCCTCAGAAGAGGGAGCGGAGGCAGGTTTGCGGAGGGGGTGACGAAGTTGTTGCTGACGCACGAGTTGCCTGACCATAGGCGACATTTTGCCATAGACAGGTTGCTGAGCGCGCATGGGGAGGATGACAATGAGCATCAAGGTCAGGAGCAGGTAGCGGGTCTTCATAAGATTTCATGTTTTTGACAGAGGGCAGTATTTCCCCTGCATGTTCTGGATGCAAAGATACGAAAAAAAGTGAAGAGTGAGGAGTGAAGAGGGAAGAATTTTAATAGGGAATCTCAGAAAAGTAAAAGACCGCTCCCCTACTCTCTCACTCGGAGGGGGAACGGTCTTTAGCGTTACAAGATTCTCTTGCTTGTGTTTTTTTATTTCAAGCCACGGTTCACGAGGGTGGCATTGAGCAGCATCACGTAAGTGCGATACTGGTCGCGGTTGAGCACGCTACGCATGCTGCCGAGGTCCTTGCGGAGAGCACGATCGAAACGCTCCTGACGCTTCTCGGAAGATGCATAGGAAGCACGACGCATCTCATTGCAGAAATTGCTGTGAACATACTCTACGACGTCATACTGATCGCTGGTGAGGTTGAGAGCCTTGGCCAGACGGCTGTAATTGACGGTCATGTTGTAGGCCTTGCGAACTGCTTTCACGTCTTCGTTACCTGCGAATGCTGTGCTCATGCTGAGCATGGCAACAGCCACTAAAATCATCTTTTTCATAATCAATCTTTTTACCCTTAAATTAATAATAAATGTTATCCTAACGCCCCCTCACGAAGCGGGGGACTTATGTTGTTTACGGCTGCAAAGGTAAGCAGGTTTCCGATGACGGGAAACATTTTGAGGCAATGTTTGAAGGTTTTTGGCGTTTTTTTGACGTAAATCAAAAAAAAACGTTCTCCAAGGAAAAAGGAAGAATTCTATGTTAAGCAAATATAAAACATCATACTATCTCACATCTTTTTCTTATCTTTGCGCCATCTACAGGAACATATTTCATAATCCATAGTTAAATCATTTAAACCGTTACAATTATGAAGAAGGGATTACTGACATTGCTGGCTTTCGTGGCCCTGACAGCCAGCGCACAAAGTATCAAGAGCGGTTCCCGATGGAACATCAGCAATCTGGAATACGAGGCGAAGGTGAATGTTGACAAGACCATCACCTTCACGGCCATGGCTGAGGGCGAGGAACTGGCCTTCCGGCTCACGCCCAACAACTCGAAGAAGAATGAGTACATACTCACGGAGGAACAGAATGCTGACGGCTTCAATCCCTTCAGCAAGACCCCTCGCGCCAAATACATCGAGCAGAACGGCTTGAAACTGATCTGTCTCTACGACCTTAACGGCAACCTGCATGATGTGCTCGACGGTGCATTCTTTGACAATGGCGAGCAAGTGGCCAAGGGCAAGTGGGTGCAGCAGATCATGGGACAGTACGTGATGGACGACGGCACACAGGTGAACATCGACTACGACGAAATCAACGTCGATGGCGTGCTCTGTCCTTTCGAGCAAGTCACGTTCAACGGCTGTGTCACACGCGTCATCAACGTAAAGGGCGGCAGTCGTTTGGAAGGTATGCTAGAGGTGGTGCAGACCCTCGAAGGCGTCATCCTCTATGAGGTGAAACAGGATGAGTACGGCATGACCGAGCGCACAGGCCACCAGGATGTGCTGAAGTGGGTGAACAATGAGCCACGCTTCGGCTATGCCAACTACCTGCTGCTCAACGACAAGCAATTCCGCTTCATGGACAATGCCACGCTCCGCATCATGCGCAATGCCATCCTCGCCAAGCACGGCTATATGTTCTCATCGCCCGACTTGGTGGAATACTTCGGCTCCAAGCCCTGGTTCTCCGCCCGACCTTCTAACGATGACATCGACGAATCCCTTTCCCTCGTAGAGAAGCTCAACATCGAACTTATCAAGGGCGAGGAGACTCAAAAGACACTTGACGAAGAAGACTGATCCCGGCACTGCGAACCGTCATTAGAATAAGAAATTTCATGACACCCGGTTTTCGCAAACCAGCACGCGAACCACATTCAAAAAGCAAATTATCATCCCTTGAAAGGCAAAACATCATCCGCCGAAGGACAAAACATCATCCGTTGAAGTCCTTCCGATGATGTTTTGCTTCGCTTCCGATGAGTGGAAACCCAGGTTCCAAAGCCTGGATGCGGGGTTTCCACCCATCAGAAGGCGCGCAAAACGCCTAAAATCATAGGATAACGACTCCTTCCCAAACTCGTCAAAAGCGCAAGTCATTGACAGTCAGCGATATGCTGAAACACCTCCAGAAATCCCGTATTTGCCGTCCGTTCTACAGTTGCTGGATTTCGCGCCAGCCATGAGCCACAGATTCAGATATTATTTGAAAAAAGCCTCAGCGCCATAAAGACGGCGGGAGATATAGCCCATGAGACATTGTTTGAAGGTTTTTGCCGTTTTTTCAGCACAAATCAAAGAATGTCAGATTTTTTATTTACCTTTGCATCCAGATAATAGAATAAGGAAATAACATGGATAATCAACAGAACAAATTCCTGGCCGTCACCTATAAGTTATACACGGGTAACGGCGGCGAAGAGATGCTGATCGAAGAGGCCACACAGGAGCGCCCCTTCGTGTTTTTGAGCGGATTCGGCGTGGCATTGGATGCTTTTGAGCAGCAGATACTGGCCACTCCCGAGAATGAATCATTCGACTTCGTCATCAAAAAGGCTGATGCCTACGGAGAAACTGATCCCGAACGCATCGTGAAACTGCCAAAGGATACTTTCATCGTGAACGGCAAGTTTGACAGCGAGCATGTGAAAAAGGGTGAGCAGATCCCTCTGCAGAACGAAGAGGGCCAGCGTTTCTGGGGTCGTGTGGATGAAATCACGGACGAGGAGGTGACCATCAACCTGAACCACCCGCTGGCAGGCATGGACCTCCATTTCGTGGGAACGGTCATCGAGAATCGAGATGCCCGTGAGAATGAAATCCGCCAAATGATAGACATGCTCAGCGGTGCCGACGGCTGCGGCGGTTGCGGTGGCTGTGGCGAAGGCGGTTGTGGTGAAGGTGGCTGCGGCGGCAAATGCGGTGGCTGCTAAATAAATGAAACATAGGTAGGCATGAGCAACACATTCGGAAAGATTTTCACGCTGACATCCTTCGGCGAAAGCCACGGAGCAGCCATCGGCGGCGTTATCGACGGTATGCCGGCAGGCATCGAAGTGGATATGGACTTCATCCAGCATGAGTTGGATAGGCGCAAACCCGGACAGAGCCGCATCACCACCGACCGCAAGGAAGGTGACCGCGTGGAACTGCTAAGCGGCGTCTTCGATGGCAAAACCACCGGATGCCCCATCGGATTCATCGTGCGCAACGAGAACCAGCACTCGCAAGACTATGAGAACATGCGTTGTCTCTTCCGTCCATCACATGCCGACTATACCTATTATCAAAAGTATGGCATTCGCGACCATCGCGGAGGCGGACGTTCTTCGGCACGCATCACGATAGCTCGATGCGTAGGTGGAGCTTTTGCCAAACTGGCCTTGAAGCAGCTGGGCATCACCGTACAGGCCTACACCTCACAGGTGGGGTCCATTGCCCTCGACAAGGACTATCATAAGTATGACCTCTCGAAAACGGAAGATAATATCGTGAGATGTCCAGATGCCGAAAAGGCCAAGGAGATGGAAGAGCTCATCGCCTCGGTGAAGGCTAAGGGCGACACCGTCGGGGGAATCATCACCTGTGTCATCAAGGGATGTCCGGCAGGTCTTGGAGAACCGGAATTTGAGAAGCTTCATGCACAACTGGGTGCTGCCATGCTGAGCATCAACGCCGTGAAGGGTTTCGAATACGGGGAAGGCTTTGACTGCGTGAACACTTTCGGCTCTGAACAGAATGATGTGTTTGTTAACGATGACCGTCATATTAAGGTACGCACCAATCATAGTGGAGGCATACAGGGGGGAATATCCAACGGTGAGGACATCTACATGAGGATAGCCTTCAAGCCCGTGGCTACGTTGCTGATGGAACAAGAGACCATCGACCTGGATGGCAACCCCACGACACTCAAGGCTCGTGGACGTCACGACCCCTGTGTGTTGCCGAGAGCTGTACCCATTGTGGAAGCCATGGCTGCAATGGTGGTTTTTGACTCCTATTTGAAAAATAAAAGCGCAATTATTAACAGCCGCTGAAAAATTGTGTTAAAAATAGAAGCCAAAGTTTTTCAATTACAAAGTTAATAACTATATTTGCACCCGACAAGGACAAGAGTTGTGAAACTCGGTCATTGTTTAGTTAAGTCTAGTTTAGTTTTTGTGTTGGTTGAGAGCGGCTGTTTGGCCGCTCTCTTTTGCAAAGAAGTATGGTTTTTATAAAAACATTCAGATATGAAGAGAATAATTCTATCAATGGCTTTGGTGCTTGGCACCATCGGTGCATCGGCACAGCTGATGTACAAAATCTCTGGTAACGAACTCGAAAAGCCCTCCTATGTGGTGGGTACCCACCGTCTGGCACCTGCTGCCATGGCGCAACTTATCAACGGCATCAGCGATGCCCTCAATGGCACCGACCAGATGTATGGCGAACTGAATGTGGACGTGGCTACGGCCGATGCCTCGCAGACCGTTAAGGAAGCCACCACTATTGCTGACGGCAAAACAATCCAGCAGTTGCTCAGCGCCGACGAGTTGAAGCGATTCAACGCCTTCTTAATGAAAACGCAAGAGCAGGATCTGCGCAATCGCATGTTGGCAGCCAAGATTGAAAAGAAGACGCCTGCCGCCCTCACCCGCGAGATGAAGATATGGCTCTATCTGGCAAACCACCGCGGCACTTTCGACCCGATGTCGCAGATTGATGCCTACTTCGTGCAACTGGCCCAAAAGAACAACATGCCAATGTTTGGCATGGAGACCGTGGAGGAGTATGCCAATGCCGTTTATAAGGCGGTTCCTGAGAATCGCCAGAAGGAGCAGATGATGTGCCTGGTGGACAATCAGCAGTTCTACCAGAAGCAGATGGACAATGTGCTCAACGGCTATATGATGCAGAACATGAACACCATCGAGCAGGCCCTGAACGAGAAAATCGGCGGCAAGTGCGATGCCACGTCTGAGGAGATGACGGCCTGCCAAGAGCGCTTAGCCCGATGGGCACAAAAGATGCCCGAAATTATGAAAGGTGCCCCCACCCTCTTCGTCATCGGCATCGAGAAACTTCCCGGAGAGAATGGTATTCTGCAATTGCTCCGTAATGCCGGTTACACCGTTGAAGGAGTGAAATGACCCTAATGAACATAAAAAAGCGCCCCATCGAAGATGATGTGACCCCGAAAAGTTGGACGTTAAATTAAACGTTAAGTTACTAAATCTCTATAGTAGTGAGCTCGGCATTGTGCCGGGCTCATTCCT
>JAEEGJ010004182.1_pt1 | contig 50170 bp, 39 predicted proteins | sample 8958761 | NCBI WGS metagenome assembly JAEEGJ01 (sample SAMN16246546, study PRJNA631951) | gut metagenome | biome: gut microbiome; feature: rumen; material: RS-attached | host: Bos | place: Iran: Karaj | collected 2018-10
ACTTTTGCCCCCTAAATATCTTCTTATAATAATTATAACCCCTGCACTGATAATGTCAATTGAACAGGGGGTTATAATTGTAAATTTATTGTTAATAGATATTTACTGTATATGCAGTGCTTTTAAGCTGCTGCTTTTTCTTTCTTTTCACCGAAAACAAGCTTAAGAGCAAAGAGCATTCCAATTGTAAGAACAGTTCCTACGATAATGCTTGCAATGGCATTCTGTACGAAGCCGGCAAATACGTATGTAAGGAATGATACAGCCGCTACTGATATAGCATAAGGAAGCTGAGTGGATACATGATTTACATGCTCTATCTGTGCACCAGCCGAAGCCATAATCGTTGTATCGGAAATAGGTGAACAATGGTCACCACATACAGCGCCCGCACAACAAGCGGATATACCGATTACAAAGAGGTGTGAATCTACAGGGAAGATTGCAGTAACTATAGGAATAAGAATACCGAATGTTCCCCAAGATGTACCTGTTGCGAATGCTAAGAAGCAAGCAACCAAGAAGATAGCTGCAGGGAGGAAATTGTATAATTCATTAGCAGCACCCTGCATAATATCATGTACGAAATCAGCAGCACCCAAATTGGATGTCATAGTCTTAAGAGATACAGCAAGTGTAAGGATACACATAGCGGGAACCATTGCTGTGAAGCCCTTGGTAATACAAGCCATGGATTCTTTGAATGAAACTACTCTTCTGATAAGAAGATATATGATTGTAATAACAAGCGCGATTAATGCTCCCCAAGGAAGTCCTACAGTTGAATCAGTGTTAGCAAATGCATTGATAAAATTACCGCCACACTCAGGATCATCACTCCAAAATCCACCGATATAAATCATACCGATGATACAGGTGATAATAAGTAATACAACAGGAAGGACAAGATCTATAACCTTACCCTTTGAGCTAACCTTATCTTCATCTTTATTGGCAAGTCCGCCAAGATTACCCTTTAATGCTTCTGCTTCATACTTCTTCATAGGGCCGTAGTCAAACTTCATAACTACTAATCCGATGATGAATACGAATGTAAGAAGTGAATAAAAGTTATAAGGAATAGCCTTACAGAATAACTGAATACCATTTAATCCGCTATTGGTATCAGATGCAACTGATGCAACTGCGGCAGCCCATGAAGAAATGGGAGCTATCATACAGATAGGAGCAGCTGTAGCATCGATTATATAAGATAACTTAGCCCTGGATATCTTTTTAGAATCTGTAATAGGTCTCATAACAGAGCCTACTGTAAGACAGTTGAAATAGTCATCAACAAAGATTAATACACCAAGAATGAATGTAGCAAGCTGTGCTCCAACTCTGGTCTTGATGTTTTTCTCTGCCCACTTACCGAATGCAGACGATCCGCCTGCAGCATTGATAAGCGCAACAATAATTCCAAGTAAGATGAGGAATAAGAATATTCCTGCATTGGATGATATGGCACTGATAAGACCATCATTGATAATCGTATCAAGTGTTCCGATTGGATTGAATCCTGTTAAGAATAATGCTCCAATAAGTATTCCGACAAAAAGTGACGAATAAGCTTCTTTAGTAACAAGAGCTAATAGAATTGCCACAAGAGGCGGAACAAGTGCCCAAAAAGTACCTTTCATAAAATAACACACTCCTTATATAGTTTTTTGTAATCCCTCATTAAATATACTTTTATACTTTTATACTTTTATACTTTTATTTACTTTTATATATTCTCTATTTTTCCTTTTTTATATATTTTTAAAAATCTTATTTAACTATTTAATTGTTCTTTTGTTTTAATACTTCAAGAACCAATCTCTCTGTACGTTCACAACTTGCTAAATCAAGTCTTTCTTTAACTGTGTGAATGTTTAAAATATTAGGTCCGATTGATACGCAGTCAAGATCTTTTATTTTGTCTCTTAATATACCACATTCAAGGCCTGCATGCACGCCTGTAACTACAGGCTTTTCACCATATAGGCGTTCGTAACAATCAACAATCTGCTTGGTAAGTGTGGACTTATCATTGTATTCCCATGCAGGATAATCACCCTTACATTCTACTACGAAACCACATTCTTTTACAGCATCTGCAACACGATTTTTAAGAGATTCTTTATCTGCCGATACTGAACTTCTGACGCAAAAATCAAGAGTGAATTTATCATCTTCTATTCTCATAACACCTAAGTTAAGACTTGTTTCCACCATATCGGTATAATCACACATCTTAATCACGCCATCAGGCACAGCAATAAGCGCATCAATAATTGAATCAGTATTATCTAAGCACTCTCTAAACAAGTAATTTGGTGAATCAGACTCCTTATCTAATCTCTTTTCAAGTTGCTCAAGAGTAACTTTTATACCATCGTCCTTACCTCTGTATTCATTGAGGACTTTACTGTTAAACTTCTTAATACATTCTTCCAATTCCGCATTGTCTGCATTGGTTGAAAAGGTTATATATGCATAGTTGGCGATCGCATTATCTTTTTCGCCACCTTCTATGCTAATGATTTTTATATCTGACAAAGAACGAATCTCATCCAGGAGTCTGCCTGCCAAGATATTGGCATTAGCTCTTCCAAGATGAATCGAAGTACCGGAATGGCCACCCAAAAGACCTGTAATCTTTACTGAATATACATCTCCTTTTACAGGAGCTTTTTTTATCTTAAGATAAGGGCATACTCTAACCCCGCCGGCGCAGGATACAGTTATAACACCCTCTTCTTCGGAATCGATATTGATAAGTTTTCTGCCATCTATCACAGACATATCAATACCAACTGCACCATCCATGCCAACTTCTTCGTTAACTGTGAATATACATTCAAGTGAAGGATGCATGATAGAATCATCATCAAGAATGTGAAGAGCCATAGCAACTGCTATTCCATCATCACCGCCAAGAGAAGTATTCTTGGCGTATAGATAACCATCTTCTTCTACAAGATCAAGACCTTCTGTAGCTAAGTCTTTTTTACAATCGGCAGTCTTAACTGCAACCATATCCATATGGCCCTGTAAGATAATACCGGGTTCATTCTCGTATCCTTCGGAAGCAGGCTTTTTTATAATCACATTCTTAAGTTCATCCTGAATATAAAAAAGGTTTCTTGCCTTTGCAAAATCAACAAGATAATCACTTATCGAATCTATATTGTATGAACCGTGAGGAATCTCACATATTTCTCTAAAAAAATCAAGTGAAGTCTTCATATACTTTATCTATAACAACATCAAACAAAAAATTACACGACACCAAGGTCAAACAATACTATACTTATATACTTTTTCCTAACGAACATATATGTCGTAGTTTTTCATTATCTCATGAGCAGGTAAAAGTGCCCCTTCTTCATCGCTGGCAGCTATAATCATTCCAATCCATCTGCCGTCTTCAGTAAATACTCCTTCACCTGACATACCGGGTCTTACTGTACCGTTAAAAACTCCGGCAATGATTTTAAAATCAACAATGAATGCTCCTCCATCAGACCATATACCTTCAGACAATGAATAATCGTCATCATATATTCCATCTAGGTAGTATACAAGAGTACCGGGAGTAATCGCATTGTATTCATCTTCACTGATATACTCAGCAACTATAGGATGAGGAATAAAAGCATCGGAATCCGTCTTTTGAATTCTTATAACAGCAGAATCGGAATTTTTGAATTCATATACCAATTCTGCAGGGATCTCTTTTTTATCAGATGTTTCAACACTTAGTGTAGTTGCATCTTCAACTAAATGCTTGGCAGTAACGATATCTATGTACTCGTCTGTCTCATTAACTATAATCCCACGTCCGGTCTTGATATCGTTATGGATTACTACCTGAGTTCTGTTTCTATATCCTTGTGATATAGGAGTTAGATCATCGGTACTTCCTTTAATGATTGCCAAGCCTTCAAATGATACTAAAGCTAAAACAATCACACATATTATTATTTGTATTATGGTACTTACTTTTTTCATGTCTTTTATTTCAAGAATCCTGATACAATCTCTGCTTCTGCTTCTTCTTCTGTCAAGCCAAGAGTCATGAGTTTAGTAATCTGCTCGCCTGCAATCTTACCTATAGCAGCTTCATGAATAAGTGAAGCTTCTACTGAATTAGCAGTAATCTCAGGTATAGCTCTTACTGAAGAATTATCCATGATGATAGCGTCGCACTCACTATGTCCATAGCACTTGTTATTACCATTAATCTCTGATCTGAAAACTTGAATTGAATCATTCTTGGCAACTGATCTGGAGATTACATTGGTATGAGAATTCTCGCCATCAAGATCTACCTTGAAGTTAGTCTCAGCAGTCTGCTTATCATGAGTCATAATCTTCTCTTTAATGATAAGAGTTGAATCTGCAAGTAGCTTAGCGGATGTCTCACGCTTGGTTGAATCGATACCTTCTATCTGTACAGTATCCATCTCCATATATGCACCCTCACGAAGAAGAATATTGGTCTGAGGATTCATAATCTTCTCGCCTGTTCCTTCACCGTTGCCATAGTGCTTTTCCACGTATCTGACCTTGGAATTCTTACCTACATCAAATGAGTGAATTCCTGAATGTTCACTCGCATCCTTACCACCGTTATGAATACCACATCCGGCAATAATAGTTACATCACAATTCTCTCCAACAAAGAAATCATTGTATACGGATTCCTTTAATCCTGACTGTGAAATAATAACAGGAATATGTACACTCTCTTTTTGTGTATTGTCTTTTATGATGATATCGATACCGGGCTTATCAGTCTTGGTAACTATATCAATATTGGCGGATACGTTACGTCCGTATAACTCGCCATCTTTTCTAATGTTATATGCTCCTGCAGGGATCTCATGGAGATCTGCAACCTGCTCAAGTAACTCTTTTGTAATCTTATCCATTGCAATTATCTCCTAACATTTCTCTTTTAAAAACGAACAACCTGGGCCATTCTGAAGAATACCGGGAAGTATATTTTTCTTATCGCCAACCTCAGTAACTTCACCATTGGCAAGTACTATAATCTTATCTGCTATATCAAGAATTCTCTCCTGATGTGAAATGATAATAATACTTCCACCGGACTTCTCATGCATCTTTTCAAATACTTTAATAAGACTCTGGAAACTCCATAAGTCGATACCTGCTTCGGGCTCATCGAATATGGAAAGTCTTGTTCCTCTTGCCATAATCATGGCAATCTCAATACGCTTAACTTCACCACCTGATAATGATGCGTTAACTTCTCTGTTAATATACTCCTTAGCGCAGAGACCAACCTCTGACAAATACTCACATGCTTTTGCAGTAGAGATAGGTTCACCAACTGCATAAGTGATTAAATCTTTTACAGTGATTCCTTTGAATCTAACTGGCTGTTGGAATGCAAATGATACTCCATTTTTTGCACGTTCTGTAATGCTAAGATCTGTGATATCTTTTCCATCAAGAATGATACTTCCCGATGTGGGTTTGATAATACCTGCAACAACTTTTGCAAGTGTGGATTTTCCACCACCGTTAGGTCCGGTGATTGCAAAAAATCCGTCTTCGATTTTTAGATTAATGTTTTTTAAAATATCTTTATCGACACCGTCTTCTCTGACAGTATAAGATATGTTTTTTAGTTCAAGCATAATGCCTCCATCATAAAAAATATCTATCAAAAATATTTTGAATTATTGTTTAAAAAACTTTTGCAAAACTACATCAAAAACTAAATCAATTTTCACAACACAAAACACATGATTTTTTCTAAAATTTTTATGTCCTGAATGTGTCTTGCAAAAGGTCAAATTACATGCAATATGTTAACACAAAATTTACACAAATGCTATACACTTTTATATAGTAATATGATAAAATAATATTACTTGAAAAGGGGGTTTTCAAAAATGCAAAATGACGAGAATGTTATGTTGCTTAACGAGTTAAAGGAGCAACTGTCTTCTCCTGACGAGTTATTCAATGTATACGAGCAATATAAAGAATTGATGACCAAGTACTCATGTGCCATCAAGGAAATCAGAACCAAGTTCGAAGTACTTAACGAAGAATTACAAATCAAAAATAAAAGAAATCCTATACACGCTATATACTCAAGAATCAAAACTATTCAGAGTATTAGAGATAAGCTTAACAGAAAGAATCTTGCATTCACATTTGATAATATCCAGGATGAGATTCATGATGTGGCAGGTATCAGAGTTATATGTCCTTTCGTAGATGATATCTATGAAATCGCCGACATGATACTTAAGCAAGATGACATTAAGCTTATTAATTACAAGGATTATATACGTGCTCCCAAGTCAAATGGATACAGAAGTTATCATATGATTATCGAGATACCTGTATTCTTCTCAGAGCACAAGGAATATCTCAAAGTAGAAGTTCAGCTTCGTACAATTGCGATGGACTTCTGGGCAAGTCTTGAACATGAGATGAGATATAAAAAGGACTTAACGGAAGAAATCTCACAGGCTATCAGTGCACAGCTTCTTGATTGTGCTAATACCATTACCGAGATGGATTCCAAAATGCAGGATATCAAGAATCAAATTTACCCTAAGTATCCTGTCGATCCCAGTACGCAATAAAACGATGCAACATCGTTTCACCACTTAAATCCTTTCATTTTAATTGCTACAACAAAAAGAGACCTTTATTTAAGGTCTCTTTTTGTTAGTATATTTATTTGTATTAATCTATTTAATTATTAAAAACTAAATATTTTAAAGTAAATAATTTTATAAAACTTCTAATTAAATAATTATGTTTTTTTCTTAATACCTTACAGCGGACTTGTCTTCAATATATTTATCAAATAATCGCTTACACTCTTCTCTCTCATTTTCTTCAAGAGTTAAGAGATCTGCATCTCCCTTGAGATAATCATAGAACTTATCATCTCTGAATCCTATGTTGTCGGTATCATTTACATTGCATCCGTAATATACTTTGCTAATGTTAGCCCAGAGAATTGCTCCCAAGCACATGGGGCATGGTTCTGCGGTTGTATATAATTCGCATCCGGATAAGTCATGTGATGATGTATTCTTGCATGCGTCTCTTATGGCTTCCATCTCGCCATGGCAGGTAGGATCATGATTGATGAGCACTCTGTTGTGACCCCTTCCGATAATCTTGCCATCCTTGACTATAACACATCCGAACGGACCGCCATGCTTCTTTTCTATTCCTTCATACGCTTCTTTGAGCGCTTCTTCCATATAATTCATATGATTATTTATCCTATTATAAATATATTTATTGTCTTTGAATACAATCAATAATATAAAATAAAATACTTCGCCAAGGCTGTGGATGTACTGTTTCCGAAGCGACCTTTGGCGAAAGTCGGCACTTAGCGAGAAGTGCGCCTTGGTGTGCTTCGAGCTTAGTGATCCGCTACTTGAGCCAACGAGTGAGAACGTGTCGCCGAGGAAAATTGTACATCCGCAGCCGTCTCATTCTTTCTTATTATCCGTTATATATATTATCCATATACATATCGAAGAAGCGCTTAGCCACTTCCTTCTTATTCTGTGGATGAATATCATTGTATACGCCAAGGTCATAGAGCTCGACTATGTACGCATCATCCATCTTATCAACCGCTCTCTGTTGAGCATCTCTTAACTTCTCCCAATCATCACTTGGTATCTCCCAAGTCTCGCCTCTAAAGTAAGGTAACTTGGCTAAGATAAATGGAAGGTCATCATTGAAAAGTTCTCTCCATTCCTTAACCATGATTCTCATAAGATACTCATAGTCCTCAGGATATCTCGTATTGGACTCACCCTGATAGAATAAAACGGTATCAAAGCAAAGATTCCTGATAGGATAAATCATCCTGTTATAGAGCGCTGTGGGCTGCCAGGAGAAGAACATCATAGAACCCTTAGGATTTTCTATGGCTGCTATTCTCGCATTCCATGTTCCTTCAAGCGATATCTCTTCATCACCTTTCTTAAGGCAATAAGGCATATCCTGCTTGAATTCGCCTACATTATTATCAACGATAACTCGTATTGTAATTACATTCTTACCGGGCTTTAATGCACCTTTTTTAAGATTATAACGACGAGGAGGATAAAAGAACGTGGTCTGTCCTACCAATTCGCCATTAAGGTATGTATCATCAGCATCAACGATGGTACCGAGTCTTAACTGAACTTCTTCATCGCACCATGACTCAGGCACATCTACAGTACGCTGAACCCATACTGTACCTATACGTCTCTCAAGAACATTATCAAGCCAGGAATCAGGTACATTAATCTCAAGTCCGGACTTAATCTCATCCTCACTCCATTCATGGTCATACCATCTCTCAGTGAGGCCTACATCATCCGCATTGGTTTTCTTAAGCCAAGCTTCTTCATTAGCAAGATCATCAGCCATACGCTTTTTGATGAAATTATCATCCTTGTTACGCTTGATCTTTTCATCGTAACACATCTTACATGAGTCATTTTCAAGGCAGATACACTTAAGAGGTCTATGCTGCTTTTCTGCAATCTCTCTTAACTTCTTTCCGGCCTTAATTACATACTCTTCACTCATGAATGATTCTATATGTGTACCACCCATGCTGGCATTGATCAAGCCGACGGGAACGTTATCTTTTTTATACTTATATTCTGCAAAAAAGAATCCAAGTGCCGAGAAGAATAACACAGTCTCAGGGTTTGCACTAATCCATTCACCTGAGCCAACTACTTCTTCAGGCTCTCCAAACTTATATTCAGTTGATAATTGAAAATGTCTGATTAAAGGATAATTAATAGTAGGAACTATATCCGCATACTCATCCATGCATGCAACAATGGGAAGTTCCATATTGGACTGACCGGAGAGTAAGAATACATCTCCGTAGTATATATCATTAATCTCAAGAGTCTCCGCATTGTCAGCAAGGATAATCTTATGCGGTCCGCCTGCTTCAAGCATGGGCAAATCAAACTTAAAATATCCATTGGGCGAAGAATCCGTCTTGAATAATTCTCCATCAAAAAGAAGGCGTACGGCGGCATCAGGCTCGCCGTAGCCCTCTATGATATTCTGCTTTCCCCTCTGCAATATCATTCCATTGGAATATATCTTAGATATAACCATTGTAAACCCCTCAAATATTTATTATCTGTTAGCGTACATCTTCTCGTAGTAGTTTTGATACTCACCTGATACGATGGGCTGCCACCATGATTCATTATCAAGATACCACTTAATAGTCTTCTTGATACCATCAGCAAACTTAGTCTCAGGAAGCCAACCAAGTTCAGAATGAATCTTGGTAGGATCGATAGCATAACGCATATCGTGACCCTTTCTGTCTGTAACGTATGTAATGAGACTCTCAGGCTTACCAAGTTCCTTGCAGATAAGCTTAACGATATCGATATTCTTCATTTCGTTATGGCCACCGATATTGTATACTTCACCAACTCTTCCATTATGGATAACTAGATCGATAGCCTTGCAGTGATCCTCTACATAGAGCCAGTCTCTGACATTAAGTCCTTCGCCGTATACAGGAAGGGGCTTGTCATTAAGACAGTTGATAATCATGAGAGGAATTAACTTCTCAGGAAAATGATAAGGACCATAGTTATTGGAGCAACGGCTAATAGTTACAGGCAAGCCATATGTTCTGTGATAAGCAAGTACCAAAAGGTCTGCACCTGCCTTGGATGATGAGTAAGGACTGCTTGTATGAATAGGTGTAGTCTCTGTAAAGAATAAGTCAGGTCTGTCAAGAGGAAGATCACCATATACTTCATCTGTAGATACCTGATGATATCTCTTGATTCCATACTTTCTACATGCATCCATAAGCACGCTTGTACCAATGATATTGGTATCAAGGAATACCTGAGGATTTTCTATCGAACGGTCAACATGTGACTCTGCAGCGAAGTTAACAACCATATCAGGATGCTCTTCTTCAAAAAGCTTGTCCACTGCTTCTCTGTCACAGATACTCTCCTTAACAAATCTGAAATTGGGATTATCCATAACCGGTTCAAGTGTTGAAAGATTACCTGCATATGTAAGACAATCAAGACATACAATTCTGTAGTCGGGATACTTGTTAAGCATATGGAAGACGAAGTTACTTCCGATAAATCCTGCACCACCTGTTACAATAATAGTCATAAATGACTCCTTTCTCAAAACACATATTTATATAATCTAAATGTTAATACTCGTACAATCAACATACCTATTATACTTCATTTTGCTTATTCTATAAACATAAGATTTTATTAAGCATTTATTAAGTATTAAATGGTATCCAATGCCTTGTTTAATTCATCACATCCGGCTAAAACGAACCTTCCGTTTTCTATTATGGATACAGCCTTTCCGTCATTAGCAACAGCTTCCAAAAGCCCCAATTCATCGTAAGGAATAGTAACGTCTGTATGACAGTATGTATACGGCTCACCGTTTTCTTTTGCAATCATTTCCTTGCCATCAGGATTGAATACACGAACACTCTCTTCATTCGAATAACATGTGTCACCGAAAGCAAAATGAGGTCCCATCTTTTCAGCTATAAGAATCGGTAATTTATTGAAGATATCATATCTTTTTGCCAAAGCGTAAGCGTATGTATTGGTACCGATTGCAGCCTCTCCCATGGGAAGTGTGGGATGATGGAAAAGAAGGTTTTCTTCGATGAATTCCTTATTCTTTTTCTCATCATCGTAATTGGTACATGTGTATTCGCTAATCTTGCCATCCTTAATGGTAAGCTTGATATTCTTGAACTTAAGATCATTAAGGAATACTTCCTTAACATGCAATACACCCTCAGTACCTTTTAAAACAGGTGAAGTAAATACTTCGCCAAGAGGGATATTAACATCTGCTAGACAGTTCTCGTACTTGGTCCCTGTCTCAGGATTATTAAGTACTGCAAGAGAAACCTTAAGATCAGTCTCATTACCATTATTTCCGACTACGTGAATATAGTCTGACTTATCAAGTGTATCGATAATTGTCTGCTGAATCTTTTGATATGTATCAACAGGCAATGTATTAACCTTGATAATTTCAGGAAGAATCTCTGCGTATCTACCAATAGCAGGAATGGGCCATGCAATGATAGAAAATGATCTCTCTTCTCTCTTGATATATGTATTGGTAATCTCTGATGCTTTTACTCTGTAATCTCTTATCAGATCCTGCTTAGCTGAACCGTATCTTGCAGCATGTACGCACTCTGCAGGTTCAAAAGAATCCTCTCCGAAAATCTCCATGCAAGCAGGTCCGGCAAAAAGAGTAGCTTCTTCTTTTAACTCTTCATAAGCGGCCTTGATGCCTTCGATACGTCTTGTAACAAGATGACCATCTAATACTAAAGACATATCTTCTTTATGATCTTCATCATATTGAGGATTGGCAAGTCCGCCATAATAGCCGGCCTTAAATATACCCATGCGCGAAAAGATATCATATCCTGCACGATATATCACACTCTCAAGTCCCATTGCACGAAACTCTTCGATACTCTTTTTAGCAACTCTCTCAAAACCAAGTCGGTAACGAAGATTCACTGTCTTTTTCTTCGACATATCTTTCTTGGATACAACAAATCCTCTTTTGAATCCTTCCGTAAAAGTAGAACTCATAAGCGCAATTGTATCTTCATCAAGTTCTGCTAACACCTTAAAAGTCTCTATCTCGTTTTTGCCAACATATTCTCCGAATGCATAGAGTGTACGAACATCCGTCAAATCATAATATTCGATGATATTGTTAGCATATGCATTATCAATCGTAAGCTGCTTGCCAATACGTTTAACCGATTCATCTTCGGTATAATCAAAAACGTAATAGTAAAGTATATCTTTTAATGAATCGCTCTTAACTTCTTCATTGTCATCAAGAGCATTCTTAATAGTCGAATAGAATTCAAGCAATAACTCAAGACGAATAACTATCTCTTCAAGATCAACTTCGAATACATAAGGAATCATTCCATGAATCTCAGCAAAAAGAGCACTTAAGAACTTTCCGTTTTCTCCAAGTACTTCATATGCATAATCAGGATTAAGAAAAGAAGAAGCATATTTATCCGTCAATTCGGAATATAAAAACTTATTTCTCTCCTCTAATTCCTCGAGTGAATGATTGCCAAGATTGCCATTGGATTTTACATCTTCATATATATCCAAAAGCCCATTGGTGAATTTTGCAAGTGACTCAAAAAAGGGACTGTATATTCCAAGTCCCTTTGATTCTGTTATTATTTCTTCGATTCGTTCCTTCGCCAGTGAATATCTTTCTGTCATCTACGCATCGATTCCTTTCTATCCAATCATTCCCACTCCGTAAATATACATTATGTAAACCAAATTGATAATGCTGATTACGGTTCCTACATGAGAAATGATATGATAAACATTTTTCTTAAAATAAGTAAGTATTGAAAATACAAGTGCGGTGAGTGAAAAGATGAGGCATAAAAATGTGGACATACCCATCTTCATTGCAACTTCACCTGCTAGGTTATATGACATGATAAGCATAACCAAAAGCGCAACAAAAGAAATGAGCGATAGTACAACGCTCATTACGGAAAAAGGCGATACACGCTTATCCGTAAATTTGTAATTGGCGCTTGGAAGCTTAAACATTATTTTGCACCATACTCCTTGTAATACTCATCAATGGCAGCCTTAATCTTATCATCGATAACAACTTCGCCATTAATCTCTTTATTGTAAAGAGCTTCTGTAACATCAGCCATACTAACAATTGCTGCTGTCTTGATGCCGTAAGTTTCCTTAATCTCATCAAGTGCGCACTTGTCAGAATTAAGACCCTTCTCCATACGGTTAAGGCTTACGATAAGACCTACAACCTCTACATCTGCAGCTGCTTTGATGATGGGGAATGTTTCTTCGATTGACTTACCACTTGTTGTAACATCTTCGATGATAACAACTCTGTCTCCGTCTTTTAACTTGGAACCAAGAAGGATACCTGCATCACCATGATCCTTAATCTCTTTTCTATTGGAGCAGTAACGAATCTCCTTACCGTATAATTCGCTGTATGCGATAGCTGTAGCTACACTAAGAGGAATACCCTTATAAGCAGGTCCAAAGAGTACATCAAAATCGTCACCGTAATTATCATGAATAGCTTTAGCATAGTATTCGCCGAGCTTCTTTAACTGATAACCTTCTACATAAGCACCGGCATTCATAAAGAAAGGAGACTTTCTACCACTCTTAAGTGTGAACTCTCCAAACTTAAGTACTTTGCATTCAACCATAAATTCAATAAATTCTTTTTTGTAAGCGTCCATTATAAGACCTCCGTCACTTGTTTTAGTCTATTTACAAACATATAGATTTTATCATAAGAGGCGTTCAAATTAAAGACAAAGCGCTTAAGATTTGATAATAATCCCTAAAAGGAGTATAATTACGACTAATTGTGGAAACTATTAACACTTGACTTGATTATGAGGGCTTGAATATGAATAACATGAATGACGAATACTTAAGAAAAGAAGGCCAGAAAAGAAAGAAAAAGAAAAATGTGGTTTACATAATATCAATTGTGTTTTTATCACTAATCACTCTCTCTTCTCTTTTTGTAGCTTACTTCTCATTAAAGCTTTATAAGGATTCGCTTCCTGAAAAGCAGAATCCTAACAATCCTGAAGTTAATATCGAAAAAACTTACACTCAGGAAGAAGTTGACGCATTGCTTGCTGAGAGTATTGAAGATGCACAGGCAGAAGCAATCGCTCAGTATCGTATCGACTTAAAAGAAACAGCTGAAAAGACTAACGGAATTGCTTCGATACTTAGAACTCTCTATCCTGAGTACTTCGTATTTTATAATAAGGATCATTATGATTTTATCCCTATTGATGATTCTCTTCCGAAGCCTAACTTTGACAACGAGCAGATATATGCTAACGATGGTTTCCTGGAGTATAAAAAGGATGGACAGACAGTATCCGTTAAGGGTATTGATGTATCCAAGTATCAGGGAAATATCGATTGGGAAAAAGTTGCAGCCAGCGGTGTAAAATACGCTATGATAAGACTAGGTATCAGAGGTTATGAGACAGGTAAACTTGTAACAGATGAAAACTTCGATGCCAATGTACAGGGTGCACTCAATGCCGGTATTGAAGTTGGTGTATACTTCGTAACCCAGGCAACTAACGATGCAGAAGCTCGTGAAGAAGCTCAATACGTTCTCGATGCAATACAGGGATACAATATTACATATCCTATCGCACTCGATATCGAAGAAGTTAATAAGGAAAGTTCCAGAACATATAATCAGACAATGGATTCACGTACACAGTGTGCTAAGACATTCATGGACTATGTTAAGAATGCTGGCTACACTCCTTGTGTATATGGTAATCTCGTTACATTCGCAAGACTAGTTAATATCAACGACCTTGGCGATTACGAAAAGTGGTTGGCATTATATGATTCGAAGATTTACTTCCCTTATGAGATATCCATATGGCAGTACTCCGATAAAGGAACTGTTGATGGTATCGACGGAAATGTTGATGTTAACATAACATTTCCTAGAAACTAACTAAATATCATAAATGTACAAAAATTATGTAAATCAACTTCGTATTTATGTAAACTAATTAAAAATTTATGTAAACCTTTATAAGTTTGATTTATGTAAACCAATATCTAGATATAATAGTTTATTTAAACCGATATTAGATTCTTGATAACAAGGATAATTATGAATTACGTACAAAACGATTACAGACACACTAAAACAGCATACAGAGCATTGACTCTCTCGGGAATAGCATTAGTATCAGCGGCATTAAGCACAGTTATATTGCCGTTTGTACTCTCTCCCATTGCGTTGATATTTGCTCATCTATCAAAAGGAAGAACCAAGTCAAAACATTTCGCTGCCAGAGCCGCAAGTGTGATGGCTATACTTGCACTAATACTTAATTTCCTCATCATCGGATTTACGATTTATAAGTTCAATCATGATGAAGCTTACAGAGCCAAGATTGATTCTTTATTCGTTCAGATGTATGGCGTGACAATGGAAGAATATACTAATCAGGCTCTTGAGGCTGCCGGTATTAGTATTGATGAAAACGGAGTCGTTACATTTGTAGATCCTAGTACAACAACTACAAATAATGAATCAACAAATATAGAAACAACCAATGAAGATACAACAAATACTGATTCAAGTAATACAGATACAAATAATGATGACACTACTGATGATTTAATCGCTAAAGATGGAGAATAAAATGACAGAAGAAAAAGTTATTAAACTGTCAAAATCAAATAGAGAAATCAGAGGCTACGCAAGAGAAAAGTTACTTGGCAACATGCTTATGCCCTGCCTGGTAACAATACTTTACTTCTCTGCTAAAAGCTCATTTAATCTTATTGCACAGCTTGGAATACTCGGAAGCGATTTATTTGCTTTTATCTTTTATATAGTTCTCTTCGTTGTGCTTAATTCCATCTGGGGTCTTATCAAGTGTTCAATTACCAGATTCTATCTTGGATTTGTAACTAATAATAAAAAAAGCGCCGCTGAGCAGATGGCAGTTAGAAGACCGTCTCTCAATGTGACGCTTGGTGTATCTTTTATATTAGCAATCATAAGTCTCGTTACATTACTTCCGAGCCTTATCTATACTTACTTTTTCGCACCCGATACTTTAACAGGAACCGGTGTAAGCTTGGCACTCTTACTTGGTGCAGAACTTGTACTCTTCATCGTTAATTCGTATCTGATGCCTGTTTATTTTATTCTCTGTGATTTTCCTGACATGGGCGTTGCAATGGTAATTACCATGTCTCTCTCAATTATGAATAGTAAGAAGTTCTTAAAGTTCATAGGACTTCAGTTATCATTCATTCCCATGTATCTCTTGGGATTCTTATCACTTGGAATAGGACTTATATGGGTAGTACCTTATGTATACACATCTTACACATACTTCTACGAAGACTTATGTGAGAGTTTTCATAAGGACTCACTTGTATCTGATTAATTTCCTAAGCTTTTCCACTTAAGATAAGCATTAATGAAGTTATCAAGATCACCATCAAGCACTGCACTAGCATTGCTTGATTCTTCATTGGTTCTAAGATCCTTAACCATTGTATAAGGCTGTAATACATAGGATCTGATCTGTGAACCAAAGCCATTCTCCAATACTTCACCTCTAATCTCATCAAGCTTGGCAGCATTGGATTCTTCCATAAGCATAAGTAACTTAGCACGTAACATCTGCATAGCCTTATCCTTATTCTGGAACTGGCTACGTTCATTCTGACACTGTACTACTACGCCTGTAGGAATATGAGTAATACGTATAGCAGATGAAGTCTTGTTGATATGCTGTCCACCGGCACCTGATGAACGATATGTATCAATCTTTAAATCATCAGGATTAATCTCAACTGTATTGTCATCTTCAAGTTCAGGCATAACATCAAGTGAAGCAAAAGAAGTCTGACGCTTACCCTGTGCATTGAATGGTGATATACGTACTAGTCTGTGTACGCCTTTTTCACCCTTCAAATATCCATAAGCATTGGGACCGTTAACCTGCCATGCCACTGATTTTATACCAGCTTCGTCACCTTCGAGGTAATCAAGCACTTCTACCTGAAAGCCCTTCTTTTCAGCCCATCTGGTATACATACGATATAGAATGCTAACCCAGTCGCAGCTCTCTGTACCGCCTGCGCCAGCATTAAGTCTAAGTATCGCATTGCATTTATCGTGTTCACCTGATAAAAGCATCGAGATACGCATATCTTCAAGTTTTTTCTTGAATGCTTCGAACTCTTCTACTATCTCATCTTCGAGTCCTTCTTCGTCAGCAGCTATATCAATAAGATCAAGGATATCCTGAAACTGTGTTTCAAGATACTTAACATCTTCTATTGATTGCTTATAGAGCTTACATTCAGTACTAAGTTTATTGGCTCTGTCTACATCATTCCAGAATGTAGGCTCCTGCATCTCACGCTCTATCTCGAGAACTCTCTCTTCTTTTCTCTCTATATCACAGGATTGCTTAACCTGTACAAGATTATCCTTAAGAGATAAAAGTTCTGTTTTCACGTTATCAAGTAAAACCACGTCTAAAAAACCTCTTTCTATTTATCGTCGTCTCTAACCCATACTCTGGTCTTAAGGCTCGCACTTGTTAGACTTCCGGTACCTTCACCTGCACCCTTATTAGGTGTTGCGGGCTTCTTGGGAGCCTTGAACTGAGGTGTAGTGGGAGCACTTGTAGGAACAGCATCTCCGGGTTTTCTTTCGAATGTCTTGGAAGAACCTGAATTAGCCTTCATATCATCGAAGATACTCTTTCTGGCATTCTCTTCCTCATTCATCTTCTTATTAGTCTTCTTAAGCTGCTGAGTAAATGCGGTTGTTGAAGCAAGTGTCTCATCAACTTCAGGCTGAGCAGACACTTTTTCTTTCTTCTTCTTGGAAGCCTTCTTCTCAGGTACTACCTGATTAGCCTGTGCCTCCTTCATTGCATCATTTCTTGCAACTTCTTCCTTGAGATTAGCAGCTTCTTCTTTACGCTTCATCTCTTCTCTTACTATCTTATTAGTCTCTCTCTTAGCAGCTGCCTTGTCAACAAAAGCTAATGAGAAGTTGAATCTTCTTACAGCAATATCGAATAAAAAGATTAAAGATGCAATGATAAGAAGAGGTATCCAAAGATTGAATCTCGCCTTAACAAACTCGGGCTTGATTGCAAATACATCTTCAGGATTTTCAATAAATGTACCACCTGTTGATGCAACGAAGTCTTCAAGCAAAGTATTGTCAGGATAGAATCTATACTCAAGTGAGTACTGCATAATCGCAGCAGTATTAATCGATGATACTATATCTTCACCATCTTTTTGCTGAACATTAATCATGTAGATACCTGTTTCCTTGGTATCAATCTGCGCTTCGTATACGCCGGGCTTTTTAGGATCAAGTTCTATTTCTTTTACTTCGCCGTTTTCATCATATACGTACGCCATAACCTTGGAGTTAGCATCATACTTATCTGTATTATATGTAATGGTAGCCTTGTTACCATTTTGTTCTACATTGGCATATGTACCCTCAAGTCCATTGTCCTCGGATACAAGTTTAATGATATTATGCCACATTAACGATGTAATTTCTGCATTTTCAGGTTCGGAATAAGCAGCAGTCCATTCACCGGAAACATCGGAAGTCCAAGCTACCGTTTTTCCTAAACCGTATTGCCAATACGCCAATATGGGATCATTTTGTTGATATGAAGCCAGCAACTGAATGGACCTGTCTTTTTTCGTTGTGGCAACATATCCATACAGATTAGGAAGCCCATCCATATCACTTCTCTTCGCTTCTTCAACAACTTCTCTAATCACTTTATCATTACTTGTGACTGTGGGAGAAAAAGTCTCATTAACAAGATATGTATTGGATGCAAGGAATACTTCCTGAGCAAAGATACGAGGAAGGTCAGTATCAATATCCGATGTGAACATTCTTCCCTTACCATCGTTAGCAATACGCTGTAAGAGCTGAGTGTTACATCCACTGCCGAGTGCAACACATGATACTGTAATACCTGCATCATTTGCAATTCTGATTAAATCATCATAATCATCATTATAATCCTGTCCGTCTGTAAGAAGGATAACGTGCTTAACCATGGCATCGGAACGAACAAGGTCATTGATTGCAGCTTCAAGAGCAGGATAGATGCTGGTACCGCCACCCATGGGAATACCGGAAATCTTTTTTTGAATCTCTCCTTTATCCTCACAAGGACATAAAGGAACAACTCTTGAATATGTATCATCAAAAGCAATAACTTCTACATAATCATCAGGTCTTAAGTAATCAACTGCAGCTGATGCAGCCTGCTTAGCAAGATCAAGAAGTGTAACTACACCATTACCATCACTCATGGAACCTGAATGGTCGATAACCATACACATTGCCATCGAAGGTATCTCATTCTCAGGATTAAGATCCATGTATACAGGAGACATCTCTTCGATAAGAGTATCTCTGTATCCACCGAGTGCATAAGAGTTAGAACCACCTGTTATGATGAAACCGCCGCCGTTATTCTTAACATAGTCATTAAGAGTATCAACGAAACCGTCTCTTAAATCTCCTGCAAATACATCGACAAATACTACTGCCGAATATTGCATGAGTGTTGCCATATCAACAGGTACTGTATTGGGTGTTACAATATCATAACCTACATCAAGCGAATCAAGAATTCTCTTGAAGTTAGCTGTATTGCCATCCTGTCCTTCAACAACCAAAAGAGGAAGCTGAGTCTCAATGTTGGTATATGCTGAGAACTCGTTGTTAACCGTCATGGTATCTTTTTGAGCTTCAACAACAACCTTATAAGTCTTAAGACCTTCGTCTGACTGAGTATCTGCAAAGATTATCTTGTTGGTACCCTTTTGTAAGTGAGTAGTCTGCTCACCCTTAAGAGTACGACCTGCATAGAGCTTAACTGTAGCATCACATGCTACGTTACTCTCTACTTCTACTTCAATATTAAACTTCTCTCCAATACTTACCTGATTAGGTACGGAAAGATCTGATACGTATACTTCATCGGATACGTTTTCTTCAAGTTTTTTAACTTCGAATGCACAACCTGAAGCTATAACTTCGGATGCGATGCTCTTTAAAGCACCTTCGTTCTCATTACCATCAGTAACAAGTACTATACGTCCTGCAGAATCATCAGGTAACTGAGAAAGTGCAAGATTAACAGCTTCTTCGAGGTTGGTTGCACCTGTGTTAACTTCTCTTTGGAACTTGGAAAAAGCAAGGTTCTCTGATGTGAACTGTTCAACCATGGAATCCTCGCCAAAAGCGATAACGGATACATAGTCGTGCTTCTTTTTATCCTTAACAGATTCGTTAACGAATGTAACAAGATCCTGCTTACTGTCTCTAACCGAATCCGATACATCAAGTAAATAAATAGTAGTTGTGTTTCTACCTGTGAACTTGAGACCGAATCCTGCAAGCGACAATATAAGAGCTAGGAACAGAAACGCTCTTACGAGTATCTGTCCGATCTTTTTACCTTTTTCTCTTGTAAACATGAAGAACTGCGTTATAAACAAGAATAATGCAGCTGCCGGTATCAATAAGAGATACCAAGGGTTATCAAAAGATATTGACATATTATTTCCTCAATCCTGCTATCCATTCAAGGCATAGCATTACCATAGCAAGCAATATAATAAAGTTACGAAGATTAAATACACCCTTTACCTCGGTAACGACTTTTTCTTCGCCGGATACTACCATCGAAGGATGCTTGTCAATCCTACTCTCTGAGAAAGGATAGTTAACTGCAAATTCAGATGCAAGAGTTTTATCCTCATAATCCTGATTAATCGTATATACTCCGTATTGATCTGTATTGGTGTAATTATATCTATAATCCGTAAGATCAATTCTTGTTGCATCAGGCTTAATGATGTAGGGTAAACTCTCATTAACATCAGCCGATACCGCTACTCCATCACCGGAATCAAATACATAACTGCTAAGCATTCCACCGGATGTACTCTCATTAATCAGATTGTATACAAGTAACGGAAATTCCATATAGAGAGGAAGATCTGAATTATGAAGATCAAATCCAATCATTGCATATGTTCTTCCATTATCTTCACCAATAAAAGCGATGTCTTTTTTGCCAAGGAAATTTCCTTCACTGTCGTAATAATCAGTAGATAAAAATGCATGAGCATAAGAAGGAACTTTATACGCTATAGGCGAATATGCTACACACGATAATCCATCCAGATACATCGTTGTTGAACATTCATCAGGATATAAAACTAAGTTTTCTTCAGGATAATAACCCTCTATTGGTGCAATCTCATCACACTGCTGATTAAATATAATAATGTTTCCCTGCTTGGGAAGAGTCTCGGGAAGCATGCTGTCGAAAATGTATAAATCATACTCCTGAGTGGCAAAATCATTAAACGAATCAATATCTGTTGATTTGGTAACATTAATACCGGGTATTAATGAAAGTGCATTTTCCAGATAAAGATTCTTTTGAGTCATAAGAAGAACATTACTTACAGAACCGTCTGCTAATATGTCATAACAAATATTGTCATAATCACAAGCATCCTTGGATGAAAGCTGTACAGTATATGCACTGCCTATTAAAGATACATCTTCAAAATAAACAACTTCTGAAGACTTGGCATCAATTGTTACTTCTCTATTCTCAACAAGAATATTGTTCTGATATATTGATACGTCTCTCTTAACTTCCGAATTACCAAAATTGGTAACCTTGGCAAGTACTGTAAGCTTATCATTGCTGTATCCGTGTGATACGTATTCGATACCTACATTGGGAGCCTCTGTATATACATCAACCACCATCGCATCAAGAGTATCACAATCAACACTGGTATCAGTAACTACAAGAGTCTGTAACCCCTTGGAGTCCATTGCAAGTGCCTTGGCCATCTTAACACCCTCGGAAGCATCGCCGGGATAGGTAGATACTTCAAGAGAACGAATGGCATCAATAACATCAAGCTTGTTCTGAGACTTACTAGCAAGAAGCATTGCTGATTCATCAGATGTAATAAGTGATATCTCAGTACCTGTTTTTAACTTTCTCACATAGCTGATTGCTTCTTCCTTAGCCTTGTCGAATCTCGTCTGATTGTCATCATACATAAAGCTCATACTCGCGGAAGAATCAATTACTACGCAAGCCTTGCCTGTTGTTACAAGTGATGACATAAAAAACGGGCTCATAAGAGCAATGATTAACACAATAAGTGTCAGAATCTGGAGGATCATCAACCAGTTTTTCTTTAATTTTTCCCAAGGTGTATTGGCTCTGTCATTCTTAATCATCTCTTTCCATAAGAAAAGTGATGCTACCTTCTCATCCTTAGCCTTTTGCTTGAGCATATACATAATAATGATGATAGGTATGAGTATTAAAAATGCGAGCGGCCACCAGTATGTTATCTTCATGTTCTGTCCTATACTTTTTTAGCCAATCTAGCAAGTGATGAGAAGAATAACGAATCAAGAGTATCCGAAGATTTTACTCTGATATAAGTTACTCCATACTTCTTGCAAAGACTGTCCATATTGTCTAAAAAGTTCTTAAGAGATTCTCTGTACATCTTCATTGCAGTAGCATTGAAAGAAACTCTTAATTCACTCAAAAATTCACTGTCTTTAAGATTAAGGATGCCTTCGTATCTGGGATCCATCTCTTCATCAGAGAGAACCTGAATTAGTACAACATCCTGCTTCTTATACTTTAAGTACTTAATTACTTCATCAAGATTCTCTGTATAACCGTCAGTGATAATGAATGATAATCCACGGGTTTTAAAATCTTTTTCTTTTATTGAAGTATATAAGTCATTAGGTCCTCCAAGAGGTGCTTCTTCCAAGAACTTGATGGTTCTTATAAAAGATTGCATTCCGGAGAAGGAACCTGCTGTAACTGCATGATTATCCTTCAAAGCATTGATGTATAATCTGTCGCCGTTTTCAAGTACGATATAGCTAAGTGCACCTGCTATTCTCTTGGCACAGACTTCCTTGCTCTTTTCGCCAAACTTCATGGATTCTGAACAATCAAGGAATATCTGGAATACACCTTCTTTTTCTTCCATGAATAACTTAACGAAGAGCTTATCGAATCTTGCGTAAGCATTCCAATCGATACGTCTGATATCATCACCAATCATATATTCTCTAAAGTCAGAGAACTCGACTGAATTACCCTTGGAATTACTCTTACGTCCACCGGACTGGCCTGACGCAAGATTAAGAGCAATGCTCATTCGAAGCGTATGCAGTTTTTCATAAAATTCTGTATCAAAAATACGTTCCATTTATCAATCCTTGGGTATAGATGACATTATCTTCTTAATTACCTGATCTGTAGTAATACCTTCTGCAAGAGCCTCGAATGAAAGTGTCACACGATGACGAAGTGCAGGAAGTGCAACTGCTTCAATATCATCAAATGATACGTTATATCTGCCATCAAGAAGTGCTCTTGCCTTAGCTGTCTTAAAGATAGCCTGAGCAGCTCTGGGTGAAGCACCGCATGAGATATACTTCTTAGCTGTGTCATTGGCACCGGGTACTTCAGGATGTGTACCGATAACAAGTCTTAATGCAAAAGCTTCAACTTCCTCAGCCATGGGAATCTCATTAACATACTGTCTGATGTTCATGATGTCGTCACCGCTTAAGACAGGATTAAGTTCTGTCTGCTTATTGGTAACTGTGATATCCATGATCTGCTTGAGTTCACCGAATGTAGGGAAGTCAACCTGTATCTTAAGTAAGAAACGGTCTAACTGAGCTTCGGGAAGAGGATATGTACCTTCGTTCTCGATGGGGTTCTGTGTAGCAAGAACCATAAAAGGCTCAGAAAGTGAATATGTATTGTTACCTACTGTAACTGTATGCTCCTGCATGGCCTCAAGTAACGCTGACTGTGTCTTAGGTGTGGCACGGTTAATTTCGTCCGCAAGTAAGAGGTTAGCGAAAACAGGACCGGGCTGGAACTCGAATTCGTTCTTTCCTTCCTTCTTAACGATGATATCTGTACCTGTAACATCGGCAGGCATAAGGTCGGGAGTGAACTGAATTCTCGAGAAATCAAGATCACATACCTTGGATAACGCCTTAACAAGCTGTGTCTTACCAAGTCCGGGAACACCTTCGAGTAATACATTACCGCCGGCTATAAGAGATAAAAGAACCTGTCTTATAACATCCTTCTGACCGATAATCGCTTTGCCAATCTCAGCCTCAGCATCGTTCATTTTTTCAATCATTGCTTTTAATTCTTGTTCGTTAACGTTCATCATTATATCCTTTCGGTTTTATCACTTAAGATTAGAAAAATAATTCTTAACCATATCTTTCATCGTACCCGGAATCTTACTTTGGTTCATATTATCATATGCTTTTTGACTGTATTCACCAATAACAGAATCAGGAGATACTTTCTGTCCGGAGGTTACTTTTCCATTTTGTGACGAAGACATTTTTGAATTGCCGTTCTGGTTAGCTTGACCTGTTAAATTCTCATTAGGATCACCGCCAAAAACCATTATTCCTTCGCCGTCTCCAAAATCACCTGAAGACTCAGATCCAACCTTGGAACCCTGGTCCCAGCCGGTTCCGCCGCCACCGCCTTGGCCGCCCTGCTGACCGCCCTGGCCGCCTTCGCCGCCCTGACCTTGCTGACCGCCCTGCTGGCCTCCTTGCTGTCCGCCTTCGCCGCCTTGACCACCTTGGCCACCTTCGCCGCCTTGACCGCCGTTAGGATCTTGACCTTGTCCGCCTTGGCCACCGTTGGGATCTTGGCCCTGGCCCTGCTGACCACCGCCTTGCTGACCACCACCTTGTTGACCACCTTGCTGGCCGCCCTGCTGACCACCTTGCTGACCGCCCTGTTGACCACCTTGCTGTCCGCCCTGTTGACCACCTTGCTGTCCGCCCTGCTGGCCGCCTTGCTGACCGCCCTGCTGGCCACCTTGCTGACCGCCTTGCTGACCACCTTGTTGTCCGCCTTGCTGACCGCCCTGTTGACCGCCTTGCTGACCACCTTGCTGTCCACCCTGCTGACCGCCTTGCTGTCCACCTTGCTGTCCGCCTTGCTGACCGCCATTAGGATCCTGACCTTGCTGGCCACCCTGCTGGCCGCCTTGCTGACCGCCTTGTTGACCACCATTAGGATCTTGGCCCTGCTGGCCGCCTTGCTGACCATTTACGTAAGGCTGTAACTGTTCCTGAGCCTGATTGATGGTGTCCTGAGATATCTGACCATTGTTCTCTATCTCCTGCTGCATCTGCTCAGCGAGTTTTTCCATCTCTTCATCCTGATTCTTCTTGGCAAGATCTTCGAGTGCCTTAGCTAATTCTTCCTGTTCTTTTGCCTTGAATTCTCCGGACTCTGCACTCTCAAGTGCATTCTGGATTGCAAGCGCTTCCCTCTTATTTATATCAGAAGGATTTTCACCGATAGATTCGTAAATCTTATTCTCGAAACGCTCTTTAATCTTGTCTATCTCGGAAGAAGATTCACTCTGATTAAGTTCTTCTTTTGCTTCTTCCAATATATCCTCAAGCTTTTGAATCTCTTCTACTGATAAGTTATGAGTTTCTTTTATCTCAGCAACCAATTCCTCGAGTTCTTCTTCTGCAGTCTTAACTTCCTGCTTAAGAATATGATTCTCATGAGCAATCTCTTTTGCCTTGGCAGGAATCATAGCAGTTGTTAATACGTACATTGCACTAAGGAATAAGAAAAGGAATAATATCTTCTTAATGTTATAAGGAAATGCTTTTCTTATGGATATCTTTTCAGCCTTCTCAAGAGTATCTTTCTTTTGAATCTGTGAGAATACATCCTTCTTACCACGTAACTGCATGGATGTTGTTACTCTCTCTTTTAATCCCTTGGAGTCAAGAGAAAGTGCAGCCTGCTTCATGTTAGGGTAAGATGCCATTGCAACTATAACGCCGGCAATAACAAGTACCATACAAGCAATAATACCTATAATGGATGCTTCATAAAAAGGCACAATAAGCGCTATTGTCTGCAAGATTCCCCATACTGTTAATCCGATGATAATGAATAACAGTAACATCTTGTAGAAACGAATTCTACAAAGTCTTTTTCTAGCGTTTTTAACTATTTTTTCAATTCTTTTGTCCAGTTCCATTATTCTTCACCATTTTTCTTTCCTTGCCCCTGACAGGATTAAGGATACCTGCCGAAATCTTAAGGACAATAAACGATGTGAGACCCATATATATCATACTAAGAGGAGAATATGCCTTGAATAACAAGTTCTTCTCTGTAAAATGACCCATCAAACCTGATTCACACAGTAAGCTCATGCCTGCAAAACTCTCATCGCCGAAGTTATATCCGATTGCATTACCTACCATATCGAAGATGGTAAGAATCGGATTAAAGATTCCTGTTAAGAATAAGAAATCTCCGTTGATAAAGTTTTCAGTAGTGATCATCGGGAAGTTAACATTGTCATAATACAATGCTGAGTTAATTCCGCTTACAACACCAAGAAGTACAAAAGGTATTGCAATGGTTATCGCCATATAAAACAGGATGAATAAATATGTCAGGATAACCGATAATACCGTATTCTTGGTAAGTGTTGAAAAGAACACGCCCCAGCATGATATAAAAGCTATGAATACAATTAATCCAAGTCCCACGTACAACATCTGGAAGAGTGATAAGCCTCCATATATAAATACGATTGAGAGGACCGGAAATGTGGAAATTACCATCAAAGATAAGAAAATAAAATCAGATAAGTACTTTCCCTTTATAATTTCCCATGTTGTCATCCTTGTTGTAAGGAGTACATCAAGTGTCTGTCTCTCCTTCTCAAGCGATATACTGCCGGCTGTAATTGCAGGTGTAATAAACGCTAAAAGAGTCATCTCACAAAATACAAGCGCTATAAAGTACCATGCAAGTACACGATAATCAATTGATCCAAAAGCAGCTATCGTTATACCTAGGAAAAATGATGCAGTTACAGGAATAAGAAGCAAATTGATTATGAGCATAACAAGCATAATCTTGGGACGCTTCATATCAACTGTCATTTCCTTAAAAAGAACCGCATTCCTTTTATTCTTCTTTTGTTTGGGAATCTTTACTGTGTCAGCCATTTTTTCACCTTTTACCTTCTAACGGGTTTTTTCTTTTTATCGTCGGTAGAATCCTTACTTACTATCTGCATGAAGAGACTCTCAAGTGAGCCCTCTTCTCTGTAAAAGCTCATTACATTGATACCATTTGAAATAAGTGTTGCAAGCATTGCACCTTCATCATCCTTGGTACCTGTAAATACAATCTTTAATATATTGCCCTGAGCAGTAACCTTTTGTACAAAAGGATTGGTTGTAAGTACATTGAATGTATCATCAATCTGCTCATCTCTTACTACTATATTGAGAGGCGATGACATAGCAGCCGCTCTGTGAATCTCATCTATAGTACCCTGAAGAACCAAATGTCCCTTGTCGATGATACCAACCGAAGTACACATTTCAGCAAGTTCAGGTAAGATATGTGAACTGATAATGATTGTCTTACCCATAGCCGAGAGGTTCTTTAATATCTCTTTTAATTCATATCTTGCCTTGGGATCAAGTCCGCTGGCAGGCTCATCCAAAAAGAGAATATCGGGATTATGTACAAGTCCTCTTGCAAGGCAGAGACGCTGCTTCATACCACGGCTTAATCCGTTAACATCCGTGTCCTTTTTATTGGTCAGATTTACGAGGTCTAAAAGTTCATCCGTAAGCATATCTGCTTCTTTTCCGTATATACCATATGCACTTGCAAAGAAGTGTAAGTATTCGGATGAAGTTAAGCTCTTGTATACACCAAAATAATCAGGTACATATCCAACCTTGGATGCGAGTGCTCTATGGTTCTTAAGCATGTTGGCTCCGTCTATTAAGACTTCGCCGCCATCAGCTTTTAACAATCCAACACATATACGCATGGTTGTTGTCTTACCTGCACCATTGGAGCCTACGAATCCGAATAACTCGCCCTGCTCAACATTAAGTGAAAAGTTGTTGAGTGCGAGGAATCTGCCATATCTTTTGTATAAGTTTTTAATCTCTATCATCGCATTGCTCCATTAATTAGTCTGTTTCTTAATCTTAATATCTGTATAAGCCTTGTTGACCCATATCATCTCAACTCTGTTGACCTTGCAACCGTTGCTTCCCTTAACTCCCTTTTCCTTAACAACCTTGGAGCCTATCTCAGACTGAGGGAAAGCTGTTACAACCATATGGTCACTATCGATATAAGATCTGTCGTATATATAATCCATTCCGGCCCATCTTCTTCTAAGCTCTGAGAAGGAAACATCACCTAAATGAAGATCTCCAAATAAGATACCCTTAACAATCTTGAGTCCTACATGCTTCTGATAATGAGAAATCGCATTGTTCGAATAGTATGATGAAGAATAGATTGTTCCACCTTTACTATCATCAATTTCTTCGCCCTGGTTAAGTAAGTATGACTCTCCGGACTTAATACTCTTAAAGTAGAAATCTCTGTAACCATCCTTGGGCGTATTGATAACTACCATAACATCCTGAAGAGTTGTTGAGTAGTTATTTGTAACTCTGATGTTTGCAGGATCAATACCGACAATTGCAGGATCTGTAAGATATGAAATCTCGATTCCGCCGGCTGTAGGATATACAGTCTCTGCTTTGTAATACTCGCTCTCAAGACCAACCTTGTTAGATATTACACTCTGGAAGTTATCATATCCTTCACGATACTGAATAGTATATGTATCGTAATCAGGTTCTGTAGATGAATACCAGTGGTAACTTCCTGCACCCATGAATGACTTATCTACTTCCACATCATCTTCAAAATTGATAAGATACTCTTTCTTCTTGGGTACTGTAGCTGATACATAATCAACTTCCTTGGTAACAACTTCACCCGGTGTGATAATCGAGAGTACATTGACATTAAGTCTTAATACCCTGGTAGAAAAGCCTATGCAGAAAATAAGTATCGAGAATACAAATGCTGCAATAGGATATATCTTCCATAAATTACTTGTCTTTTTCTTTTTCAAAAGAACAATGTATAAAACAAATATCAAAACAAGATATGCAATCAATATCGCGCCGTAGATAAGTACGGGAGGATAAGGAGCTGATGAAATCTTTTTAAGAAGATCTCTAAGATCATATGAGCTTCCGTTATATGAAGAATATGAACTCTTTGCATTATCAGCATAATCATATGCTTCCTGTATAAGTTCCAATCCGATTGTTTTTTCAATCATGTTTCTTACAAGTTCAGAAGCATAATCAGTCTTGGGAATGGGGTTCTTGGTAAAGTCAACTGCTGAAACGATAATCTTACCTTTACCAACATTGATAAGTCTTGCAAGATCATAATCACCTGTTGTTGAATCACCTACAAATGAATCAGCATTCTCGGATCCTTCCAATGTAAAAGCAACAGTATCTACATTAATCTTGGTATAGTCAGAAGATATTAATGTATATGTTGAACCAACCGTTAAGTCAGGTCTTAAATCAACACTGTAATAGTAATAATAGTAAGCATTGTATAAGAAGTGATCCATGAATTCCTGGAAATCAGTACCGAAGTAGATTCTGAATTCTCTATTGATATCATCAGGATCTGTTAAGCCTTCATTCTCATAGAACCACCACTTGGGATCATATCCAAGCTGATGACAATAAGCGTCGTAGCACATATCTTCCTTGTCATCGTCTGACCAATAAGGATCATTGACATAGTTTTGATAATCAGGATCGCTGTAATCAACCACGCCGTACTTTTCATCGTAGTACTTATAATGAATAGAACCGGTGTTAGGATCTACTTCATATGCATTGTTTTCAAAAAGATAATAATAATCAGGTGCTATAAGATTTCCATATGAATCAATGAGATTGCCATTTGCATCATTTCCTGACTCAAATCCTTCATATACGTAGTCATTGATTCCATCACCGTCATCATCTTTCCAAGGCTTGTTGGAATAATCATCATCATAGTAATTGGATACATAGAGATTCCAAGGATCAGGTGACATAGCCGATCCCGAATTATACTGTCCGTTATATCCTACGGTAGAAAGGATATTGGCTACGTAAGAATAATCCCAGTTTTCAAGGCCAAGAGTTGTAGTAACACCCTGGGACTTACCGAGATTAACATTAACAACCTTACCATTAATACCGGCCAATGTCTTATTGGCAGTTGAACCTGTACCAATGATTAATAAACCGCCATCCTGTACCCAGAGGTTAAGAGCATTGATCTGTTCCTTGGTAAGAATGTCAGTAGAGAAATCAGTTATTAAAATAGTATCGATTGTATCGAGCGCATGATAATCTGAAGGGAATGTATCTTCAGTAAAAGGAATAAGGCTCATTGTCATAGTAGGAGCAGATAAGAAATGCTGTCTGTCCATATATGAGAGCGCTGAAAAATCGTCGGTAAGAACACCGACTCTTACTGTTTCTTTATCATATGCAAAATTAACTCTTTCAAGTTCACTCCATACTACCTTGTGCTTCTTATCAGTCATTCTGATATTGACATATTCAGCAGCGATGGGGAAACCTGATACCATCTCGACAACCTTGTCTTCGCCGGAGCCAAGTGTAAGTTCCTCTTCATATAAGATGTTGTTATTCTCATAGTTAATAACAATCATCTGAATATAACCTTCGAAGTTTTTAAGGTTGTCGTTAGTTACATGAATGGTAACGGGAGCCGAAAAGCCTACAAGGACCTGATTATTATATCCTGCAGACAGAGAAACGGAAAATTTATACTCTTCCTTAGCACTCACGTGTGTAAAGGGGATTATGGTACTTAACAAAAATAGCAGTAATAACCCCGTAGCTCTAAGTCGACTCATATTATGTTTCATATTATCCTCCAGGCACAAAAGTGCCTTATTTCTAGTGATTTTTGACAAACAATGTCATTATATAATAATATCTTACCTCACGCAAACGATCAGTCTGCGGGTCTGATTACCCAGTAATCACCGGGTGCATAAAGGTATATTGATACCTCGTACTCTACTCCGGGCTTAAGTGCATTATCGAATCCTTCGGGCTTAGCCTTAACGCATTCTCCTACACTAAATCCTGAGAAGCCACCATATACTTCATTATTCTTACCTGAAATACTGGTAATCTGAAGTTCTGCAACTGTTCCGATTGCATCATCTGTATAAGTGCCATCTACTTTTACCTTCATCTTAGCATTGGCAAGAAGGTATCCATTACCTATATCCAAAAGTTCCTGTTCTTCTTCTGTATCTGCAGCACCGGGTAAAACAGGTTCAGGAATTAAATCCTTAGTTTTTTCTCCCTGAGCTTCAGCACCCTTTAAATTATCATCCTCAAAGATACTGTCAATAGACTCCGGAGCTTCTGCTACAGAATTGATATTGAAACTCGGATCTTCATCAAAACTTGCAGCTTCACTTGCTTCATAAGCTATAGAATCCGAATCCGACGCAGCAGCAGGCGCAGCAGCTGCCATACTATTACTTGATTGCTTAGTAGTCAAACCGAATATTCCGGCTGTAAGCAGTGCACCAACCGGAATAAGTACCACTAAGATAATTGCTGCAGCAGGAATAACTGCATATAACCATACTAATTTCTTCTTTTTCTTTTTGGGCTTTTCTTCCTTTTTGAATTCAATCGGCGCTACAGGAGTTGTCGCATCATCTTGCGCATTAACATCCTCAGGAAGAGCTGCTTCAATTCTGTCCCAGAGATCGGGCAGATCGTTAACTACGGCATCTTTATATTCTTTTGCGAAGTCTTTACTCATAGCCTAACCTCCTTAATTTCTTGATAGCTTCCTGATAACGCCAGGTAATTGTACCCATTGGAACTCCCAACGTCTCTGATATTTCTTTGAACGTCATATCGGAGAGAACTTTCATACTAACCACCTGCCTCTCATTCTCTGAAAGTGTGGCTAACGCTTCGGTTACGGTCATATCTCCGACAACGGTTTCTTCAACCGTTTCTTTCTCAACGGGTTCTATTCCTTCTTCGACAAAATCATCCACACTAATGTTTCTTGAGTCTTTTCTAATGAAATCGATTGCCATATTGCGGGCAATTACACTTAAGAAAGTCTTGTGAGAATCCTTCAAGTCCATTGTCGGAGCCATCTTGTAGAGTTTAACAAAGAAATCCTGAGTTATATCCTCAGCATTTTCTCTCTGGTTGACAACACCATATATGATTGAATATATCATTCCGAGATACTCATCATATATTTCCTTAAGACCTGATTTGTCGTTTTGCTTAATTCGATTAATACAATCGGCAAATTGTTCCTGAGTCAAGTTTCCTCCTAACTCCACTCACAAACCAGACCTGAAGCACTCTCATATCATTTCTTATGTCACTATAGATACGAGACAAGGTCCGTATATTTATGGGTGGTTTTTAAAACATTTAGTAAAAAGTTTCTAGTATGTTATGTAAACCTATTTACTTAAGGTTCTTTACCTATTATAACTGATCCATTACTCTTAACTACTATACCATCGGAGTTCTTATATGAATAATCATCTCCTGTGCTAATGTTGGACCAGTCCGAAGGATGGATTGCAAAGTTAACACTGAATGTATCACCCTTCTTAAGCTTAACAGAATCTGAGATTGATATGGTACACTTCTGATCACAGTCCGTACCGCTTGCAGAATCAAATGATCCCGTTACTCCAGATAACTGCTTATATTCACCTGATGCAGTATTAACTGCTGAATGATAATTGTCAAATGAATAATTACCGTTAGTATTCTTGGTGAAATAATATATTATGTTAACCTTAGATAAATCCAACTCAGTAGATGAGTTATTGGTTATCTCGATGGTTCCTGAGATGCTACTCTTGCCATCTCCAGTGTAGGATACCTTGAGAGCAACCTTATCATTGCTGTTATCCTTGCTGCCTGATGCAGATGAATTGGAATTATTGTTCTGGTTGTTATTATTATTATTGTTATTATTATTGTTATTTGATGTATTAGGCTTGTTGTTGGATGTGTTGGGCTTAACACTCTCGCCTGCCTTACCATCTCCTGCAGGTGCTGTACCGAATACCAACTTATCGCCATCGTATAAAGCAATATTCTGGGCTAAAGCTGCTGTTCCTGTCTGTAATCCACTGAATGAAGGATCATTGGAATCATCCCATGTACCCTTATTATTCTTAATTCTAAACTGAACTTCCTGCTTGTAATTGGACTGTCCGCCGGGATAAAGAGTCTTGTCAAAAAGAAGCGATACATAGTAAATATGATTAGCTTCATCCCATACCTTAAGTCCTTCGCAAGTTCCGGCCTGCATATAGTTGGTAGTTACTTCTATATCAGATGCGCTTCCGCCTGCTGAATATACTTCACTTAAGTCAACAAAATATCTAAGTTCGAGATTATCAATCACTCTTGCAGGCCAACCTGTTGTATTGTATGTAAGAGCTTTTATCTCTACGAAATCAGAACCTGATACATTAACTGCAGCTTCAACATAGAGTTCGTTACCGGGCTCTTCTACTGCACCAAAGTCCTTAATTGTCTGACCATGATACTTGGAATATAAATGTGCTAAAAGTCCTGTGAAGCCTGCGTTATAATCGCATGCAACTTCATTAACCGTATAATCCGTTACTGTATCTGTATAACCATCATTGGCATCAGGACCTCCAACAAGCGCACCGTATAAAATATGACGCGCCTCGGAAGGCTCATTCATATTGTCACAATATGAACCCTGCGCTGTACGATGATGAGGATTCTTGGGTGAATTCTCACCGAATCCAATTTCGAATGATCTTCCTGTAGAACCAAGTGCATATCCCGCCTGGCTGAGAGCAAACTGCTCGTATGTACTCTTTTTAGAAGAATTACATACAGAAGAATCTGCATAGATACTTGCAATATATGCAGTAGTTGTAGCATATCTAAGTGATCCCCATGAATCAAGCCAAGCAAGTCCCTTGGGTGTATATGTAATCTTTTCACCGTTAACACCTGTAGTCCACCAATCAAGATGCTTTTCTACAGCGTCAGCGTATTTCTTATCATTGGTTTCTTTTGCCAAAAGAACTGCTGCGCCGATATGAACATCATCCCAGCACATAGCCCACTTGTGATTCTGATCCGCGTTATTATAATCAGCCTTGGCATTCTCAAGATATGTATTATCGCCTGTTGCGATATATAGCCAAGCACCTGACCATGCAAGCTCATCATTATATCCGCTCCATGAATTATAGAATCCATTGGCAGCCGTATATCCAGCGTCGGACTTGGTATCTCTTGCAAACTTATATAAACTCTTGGCATGCTTTAAGCATAATTCAGAGTATTCTTTATCAGTATCCTTATAAACTACTGCACATGCAGCAAGTGAAGCTGCTGTCTCAGCACATACTGCTGAACCGGGATTCTGTCTTGTTACGCAATAAGAAGGTCTGCTCATTCTGACATCGACTACTTCTGCTGCGCCCCACCAAGAGTGATCCTGATTACCATCACCTACCTGGTAGTAATAAACTTCATCTTCAGGATGACACTTGATGAAATAATCATTAGCCCACTTGATGTTAGCCATTGCATATTCTAACTGGCCTGATTCTTCATAAGCTTTTTTGTCCTCGTATATACTCCATGCAAGCATTGCAGCAGTATATGACATGGGAAGATTGAATTTTACATTATCTCCGGCATCATACCAACCACCTGAAAGATCAAGCCCATTGTCCGATCCGTCATTAAGACAGGAGTCGCCTCTCCAGTTACATCTAACCTTGGTAGGTAAATCTCCCGATCTTTGAAGTTCATAAAAAAGAAGTGACTTTTGAAGAGCTTCACCGTAGTTATAATCTCCGGTACCTTTGATACCTTCGTAACCGCTGCCCTTTTGTGAGAGGTTACCTGTATCAAGATCAGATGATCCAAAAGTAGCTACGTAGTCAGAAGTTTCATTAACTGTCTCTGTATCTTCGTCTCCGTTTTTCTCTACGTCGAGCGTTTCGACATTAACATCGCCACCTGCGAGATTTTGCTTTTCTTGATTCTTTTTATTAATCTTGGTTATAACTCCGATTGATATGATAAGCGCAACTACACCAATAACTACCAATGCACCAACCGGTATCAATATCATCAAGAACTGCTTAACCTTGCTCTCTTCTTTTTCCTCTCCTGCATCTGAGATAAATTCCCAGTCGTTCTTAGGAGTATTGTCTTTTTTTGACATAGTATTTCTTACCTTTCAGAGAGTTACTTGGACTCTGCTTCGTATTTTTTATGTATGTTGTCGATATCTTCTGTAGTACCGCCACCAACATCATCAGGATGTCTGAATTCACCTTTTTCAACAAGCTTAAGGAATGCTTCAACAACATCAGCAGTAAGCTGAGTCCCGGAAACTTCCTTGATGATTGATACAGCCTTTTCGAAGTTCATTCTCTTACGATAAGGACGATCGGAATACATAGCATCAAAAGTATCTGCTACTGCGATAATCTGAGCAACACGAGGAATATCATCTCCCTTAAGTCCCTTAGGATATCCCTTGCCGTCAGGTCTCTCATGATGTGCTCCTGCACCTATTGCAAGCTCGGGCATAATACTGATGTCCTTAAGAACATTGTATCCCTGAATCGAATGAGACTTGATAATCGTGAATTCCTCGTCAGTAAGCTTACCTTCCTTGTTGAGAACTTCAGGCTTAATACCAATCTTACCAATATCGTGAAGTAACGCGATGTTATGATATTTTTCAACAGTCTCATCATCATATCCGAGTTCTCTTGCAAGCATCGCTGTATACTCTGCAACTCTTGTAGAATGGCCCTTGGTATATCTGTCCTTCATATCGATGGTCTTCGCGAATGCTTCAATCATCTCATTGATGAATAATCTGTTTTCATTCTGTTTCTTTAAAAGAGTTCTTGTTCTGGCCTTAACAATTACAATGACAAAGAGGACAATAAGTATCACTCCAAGTCCAATCATTGTGATGAGGAATTCAGGAGTTTCATGGATAGCTTTTTTCTTGTCTATTGTTACCTTGATTGTATTTTCTTCGTTACCCTGTGAATCCTGGATGCTCATTACAAAATTATAAGTACCACCCTTAAGGTTGGTGTAATGAACAGGCTCTAAGGTATTACGCATGGTAGATACGCTGTCCTTATCGAATCCTTCTAGTTTGTATGTAACCTTGGGATTGATAAGAGAATATGTATATACGAAACCGTAGATAGTAAGTCTCTTGGCAGATGCAGGCACATTGAATACTCCTGATTCATCCGGATATATCATCTCGCCGTCTGCTTCTACATAAGGAACAGCCATCTTAATGTTTTTAACTTCATCAAACTCAACGTCGATGTTTACCTTGGCAACTCCTGTTGAACCGGCGATATAAAGAATACCTTCATCAGTAAGAGCCGAATATGAGTTAGCGGTTGATACACAAGGAAGTCCATTAGCCATACTGTAGAACACAGGCTTAATCTCTTCATTCTTGATTAGTTCTTCGCCCGAAACAACATATATACCGTTGCTTGCAAGAACCCACATATCTCCGTTGGAATTCTCGTATACATCAAAGTTGTTGGAATAAGGGAACTTTTGAATAGTATTAACCTTGTAATCACTTGTCATGTAAGCAATTGAATTACTTGTAACTATCCAAAAGATACCGCGTGTCTTGTCTTTTTTTATTCGCATTACAACCTGTGAAGATAATCCTTCATCGAGGCCAATATTTTTTATACCGCTATTGTTGATTACATATATTCCGTCACCGTCAGTGCCTAGTACAATGTCATTGTTGTCTGCTTCAACAACGGTAAGAATCTCAGGATTGCTGATACCGGATTTTTCGTTATACACATCAACAACTTTATTGTCTTTGATTACCGCAAGTCCACCTGAACATGCTGCAAGGATTCTTCCATCGGATGTTTCAGATACAACTCTTACTCTCGGTGAGGGAAGACCATCATCTTCTGTAAGCGTTGTTACTACTCCTTTGTCATATATAACTAATCCTAAGTTGGAGTATGTATTAAAATATATCTTTCCCTTTGAATCAGTAATGATTGATCTGATTCTTTTTCCATCAAGAAGTGCAATAAGGTTGTCTGCGTCCTTAGCATCTTCTTCCTTAGTGTCAATGGACTTAATGGGAATTGAATCCATAACTCCGTTTCCGTTCACAGCAATAAGGCCGTTATCGGAACCGATAAGAAGCATGTTATCTGTTCTGTTGGTAGAGTTAACTACACAGGGCTCGATATCATACTTTTCAAACACATCGGAAAATCTGTTGGGTACTATCTTCATAACTCCCTGTCTTGAAGATGAGAACCATAAGTTTCCTTCATAGTCTGTAAGCATCTGATCGATGGAGTTATTCATCGGCAGATTCTCAAGCATAGTGAATGTATTATTCACATATGTTCCTATACCGTTATCAGAACATACCCATAATTGACCTGCAATAAACTCCATTGAGGTTGCGGTCTTAAGAGGAGCTATATCGATAACCTTGGCGCCTGACATACCATTGGATAAGTTACCATAGTAAATCTTGGATTCCGTAGTACCGATGTACACATATCCTGGATTAGCAACATCAGGAAGAATGGAATATACACCATCTATTCCAAGTCTTGAACCGTCATAGAATCCTGATAGCTTACCATCCTCTATTGTAAATACTGCACCATTCTGAGTCTCACCGTAGATAATACCGCTCTCTTCATCTGTTCTAAGTTCATTGATATATTCGTTGTTAATCTGAGTCTCATTAAATACCGATGCATTAAGGTCATTGTCAATCACACTCATACCATGAGTGGTTGCAACATATATATTGCCCTCTGCATCTTCTGTAATACTTCTAACTGTTAATGACTGAAGTCCAAGTTCACTCTTGAATACCTTGAACTCACCCTTCTCCATAACTGCTACACCGTTATCATTGGTTCCAATCCAAAGACGGTTCTTGCTATCTACATACAAACAAACAACGCTTGTAATACCTGTAGTTGAATCAATACGTTCAAAGTTAGAGCCATCATATCTGATAAGGCCTGAATAAGAACCTATCCAGATAAAACCTTCTCTGGTCTCTGCTATTGCATTGGCTTCTGATGTAGGAAGTCCGTTACTGTTGTTATATAGAACTGCCGAGTATCCCTCACTGACACCTGTATAGTCAACGTTAATCTCATCATTTTCTACACCGGATATGTTTTCAGCCGACGCAAAAATTGACGATGAATAAAATACCTGAGTAACAAAAATGACTGTAAATAACGACAAAAGGACAAGGTTAAATATAGTTTTACCCCGTCCCCAAAAAATCATATTTTTTCTCATTTTTCTTTTCCCCATTAAACACAATCACACATTGTTAAAATAAACCGATTAATTATAGCACATTTATATATATTTCACAATGAAATTAGGATTGTATAAATAATAAGAAATAATGCAAAAGCGAAAATATAAAAATAGTTTACATAAGTATAATCGCTTATGTAAACTATTTTATTTGAGTTATAATCTTTTATTACAGCTAGTGAAAGGTGTCAAAATACTTAATTAATTGTCTTGAGGAAGTCTATTACTTCCAACAAATTGTTAAGTATTTTGTAGGCTTTTTCACGCATCTCATCATCAGGTTCTATCATATCTGGAACCATAATCGGCATGGCACCTGCTGCATGAGCTGCTCTAATGCCATTGAACGAATCTTCAATTATGTAAACCTTAGTTATGTCAACTTCTAACTGGTCAGCAGCCTTAAGGAATATCTCGGGATGTGGCTTCGAATGAGTAACGGTATCTCCGCATACGACCTTATCGAAATATTCATAGATATTGGCTGCTTTTAACTGATTGGTAACAACTTCCGTTCTGGTTGAAGATGCCAACGCAATCTTATATCCGTTGTCCTTGAGATAATCAAGTATCTCTCTAACTCCTATCATCATTGGAAGCTTACCGCCGTCGGCCATCTCATGATACTGCTTGGATATAATCTTTTGGAAACGACGATAATCATAGTCATCTCCATACACTTCCTTGAAAACTTCTTCTGTAGCCTTATCATTAAGACCTACACAACGAATCGTAACATCATGCATATGAGGAATGTTGTTCTTTTCTCCAAAGTCTTCCCATAATTCTATTATTATTCTCTCGGAGTCAAATATAACTCCGTCCATATCAAATATTACTGCTTTAGTTTTGTCTGCCATACTAAACTTATATACTCTTTTTCTTTTAATTATATTATTTTATTGATTTATTGTTTATTCCTATATTTTTGTATCATAAAAATATTAATTTTTTGTGATTATAAGTCATTCTCAAGAATATGGTTAAGGAGCCCCTCGCAACCCTCATGTATCTGATTGTAAGCCGTTACAAAATCTCCTGTATACCAAGGATCATCAATCTGACAACCGGGTGTCTTGGAATAATCCATACATAAAGAAATCTTATCATCTCTTCCATCGAAGAATCTGTCCCTCATTATTCTATGATGTATATTCTCCATAGCAATAATATAATCAAACTTCTCGTAATCGTCTTTTCTGACCTGACGAGCACGATGACCCTTACAATCTATGCCGTGGCTTCTAAGTTCATCTCTTGCAGGAGGATATACAGGGTTTCCAAGTTCCTCTGTAGATGTGGCTGCTGACTCAACATATATCTTATCTTCAAGCCCACTTTTCTTAACCATATCTTTAAAAATATATTCACCCATCGGTGATCTGCATATATTGCCCCAGCAGACAAACAGTACTCTAACCATACTTTGTTTTCTTCCTTCAATTAGTTTCATTTTTCGGGTTTTTATAAGGTATAAACGAGGTATAAAATCAACCGACAATCATTCGTAAAGACAGTGTTTGCAACGGTTTCAAGATGTTCTGTCGAATCCTGCCGTGGCAAATGAACAGTACCTTAATCATTATTAAAAAACCTCTGTTTTGCTTAATTTAACCCGTATTATAAATTTTCAATTTCCGGCATATTTTTGCATATTTTTGCATATTTTTGCCGGCAAAAGGTATAAAAATCGGTATAAAATATTTGAATTTATACCTCGGTTTTTTGACGTATTATACGACCTTTGTTACGCGGTCAACTTCCTCTTTGGCATCCTCATAACTCAAATGTGTATAGGTATTAAGCGTTACGCCTATATCTGAATGTCCCATCAAATACTGAAGTGCCTTCGGATTCATTCCGGACTTTGCCATATTGGAACAATATGTATGGCGACACACATGCGGAGTGATTTTCGGAAGCGGTATTCTGTAAATACTGTTATATTTTTCCAAAATATGCTTGAAATAATGCTCCCAATGAAGTGCATACATTATACTTCCGTCTTTATCGAAATATAAAAATCCCCAATATCCATCCACCATAGGTTCATTTTGGGGAGGTTTTCGATTCTTAACGATTGTCTTAAAGCACTCCTCAATATCTTCCGTCATAGGAATAACCCTGTTTCCGCAGGCAGTCTTTGTTTCCTCAATGTAGTAACCGATTTTCGCTTTCTTTTGCAGCTGATGGTTTATGCGAATGCAGTGATTTTGGAAGTCCACATCTTTTAACGTCAGTCCGCAAAACTCAGAAATACGCATCCCCGTTTTAAACAGAATATAGATTCCTTCATAATACTTCGAGAAATGATTGTCCTCTTTCACGAACTTTAAGAATTTCCTCTCGTCTTCTCGTGAAATGGCCTCTCTTGTTACACTGTCATTTACAACTACGTCAACCAACTGAAATCCAAACGGATTTTTTCTGAGTAAATCATCATCCACAGCCATCTGGAATGCCGGTCGTAAAACACCTCTGACAGAATGAATGGAACTGAAACTTTTTCCGTCCTTCTCCTGAAGTTTTATAAGCCAGCACTTTGCATCTGATATACGTATCGTATCAATTCTTCTGCTACCGAAAGAATCTTTTTTCAACAGATTAATTACTGTTCCATATCCGGCCTGAGTAGTAGGTCTTACGCCCGTTCTGGTCGAAATATATTTTTCAACAAGTTCAAGAACTGTCAGATTTCCACCATTTGATGCAATATTATCAAATTTGTCGGCTTGAATTTGTTTTTCTATCTCACGTAGTGAAAGAGATTTCTTTTTCCCTTCGGGTACTCTGTCGTTGTGATCCAAACGCCAACTGTAAACAACCTTTACTTTTCCAAAACTGTCAGTATACTTGAAGCGATATCTTCCGTCACTCATTTGGAATTCACCGTTGTGTAAAATACGTCCTTTATTATCTCTCCTTTTTTCGCTCATATTGCGGTCTCCTTTCAATTAAATCAAAAAGAACCGCCTCATGATATTTATACCATAATGCGGTTCCTCTTTCCATAACATTTGCCGTTTTTGATTTCAAAAAATACCCTTCCCGAGTGTTCGTTAAATTGTTCCTGAACTGTTCAAATACTGCTCAAATAATTCTCTCTTTATTCGAATCTGACTGCCGATTTCCATAATAAAATCCTCACCAATGTTATCCGAAGCAATTCGTCTTAATCGTTTCTCTCCGATTCCGAAGTATTCAGCTGCTTCTTCAATGGTTAAAAGATATTTATGCCAAATTGGTAAGGGTTCTTTCTTCCTGGTTTCTGCTGAATTTGCTTCCTTAATCTTTGAATCTAAACGCATAATTGCGTCATAAGCCAACGGAATCATATAAGGCACCGCTTGAGGTTTAATTGTTCTTTCTTGTAAATATATTATTTTGTCCATTTCTTTTTCTCCTTATAATAGTTTTTTCGTTAGTTGACAGACTTGGTTGACAAATCCTATCGGATTTTATCTTTCAATTCCTCTTTCATTAACTCTATTTTTATTCCTTCGACGATATTCGGATGCCACTTGCTTTTCCAAACGATAAGCTGTCTTTGCTTCGTCTCTTACTTCATCCAATTTATCCTTTTGAACTTTTCTGGTATTAAGTAATTCTTCTCTTCTTTTGCATAAATCCTTGATAGGAATATTCATATCAGGATATTTTTCGGAAAGAACTCTTCGAAGCATTCGGTACCTTCTTAATTCTCCGTCATGGGCCGAGGCAAATTTATCTTTCTTACCGGATCTTTTTATAGAGTACCATTCATCATAAACTGGCTTTAATTCTTTAAAATCCTTATAGTCCCTAAGCGTATCGTTTATTTCTTTCATCTCCGCATCAGAAGCTTTAACTTCATTTTGAATGTCACTCACTTTGGAATATAAAGTTTTAGTCACAACGTTGAAATCATCCAGAGAAGACACTTTATATTTTTCTATAAAGTTATTAACCTCAGCCCTGGCTTTAACAGCTCTAACTTTCCCATACCTTTTTTCGAGACTATTACAATAGTTGTCTATCGCTGCGATTAATTCATTAAAACCAATTTGGCTTTTTTCATTCTCAGTCTTGATTTCCTTATACGTCTCGGATATTGAATTAATAAGATTCTTAAGACTTTTGATTTGATTATTTACCCATTTGACGAACCTGTTCCAGTCACCTTTATCTGTTTTTATCCCTCTCTTCTCCATTGCTCTTACACTAGGTCCCTCATGAATTTGTGGAAGAAAATCTTCTCCACGCTCTTCGAAAGACCTATGATCGACTCTCACGGGGATTCCCTTTGACTCAAATGCCTCATTGATGCATTTAGCCCAGTTTTCTCTCCAGGTATTTAGTGTTTCAACTTCGCTCCAGTCCGTTGTCTTAACAGCATTGAAAACATATTTTCCATCAGATCCTCTTATACGATGTCCGTCCTCATCAACCAGATATTCTCTTCTTTGTTTCGCTCCCCAGGAGCCATCTTCATTAAGAGGACGCATCGGAACCATTACATGAACATGCGGATTGGGATTGCCTCCTTCTTTTTCCGGAGAATGGATTGCCATGTCACAAATCATTCCTCTCTCAACAAAATTTTCCATAATAAATTTCTTTGCAAGTGCAATATTTTCATCCATGCTTAATTCATTTTGCAAAGCAAAATCGAATGAATAAGCAAGTTGTGCTTTAGGATGATTTTCCGCAAACTCCACCGCATTCCATAAAATTTCCCTATCCGAATATTCCCTCGGAGCATTTTCGGGAAGAAGTATTTCCGAAGTAACAACTCCTCCCTTTCTCGTGTAATCGGGATCCTCTCCATAATAAGAATCATGTATTTTCTCTCCTGAACGATATGCGGCTGCCGAACAAACCGAACCTCCTTTTCCTCTTGAAATTTGCGCGACATGAAAATGATAAGTTGCCATTATTCATTCACCTCCTCTATCTCTTTAATCTCGTAAGCTTCAACATATTCTCTTACTCCCGGAACATCCTTTAATCCCTCCACAAACAAAACATACTGAGCTTTATTCATTTCTTTTATCTTTGGAAAGACATATTCAAGATGTGCAGCCTTTACACAAAGTTCATGAGTTCGTTCATTTCGATATTTCTTTTCGAGATGATCAACTTTGTTTTTCTTTCGATTTACTACTCTTCGTTTTTGTGTTTCTTTTTCCTCCAATTCTTCAATTTCTTCTCGCAATTTTTGTAAGTTCGAGTAATCTCTGTTTTGCTCCATTTCCCATTCTCCTTTCGTTTTTGAGCACAAAAAAAGCACCTTGTGTAAACAAGATGCTAAGTTTCAAATAAAAAAAGGATGCCGTTTTCGACTTCCTTCATTTTACATTTTAAGTTATTAACTTTTCTTATTCAAGACCTTTAACCGGAAACATGCGGCATTCAATTGGATGTTATCGGCTCTAAAGCGGCACCTGAATTTTCTTTTCTCCGAAGCAACGCGAAGGCAAATCCGTCGGAGACAATCAACCGAATAAGCACTACATCCCAAATGGGATGTATAGAAGTGCGCCCTTATTAAAATAAGGGATTGAGAGTTCTGGCGTTTCGGGGTGTTGCTTCGAAATATCATTCTTTTGACATTTTAAGAATAACACATCCGATTTCAAAAAAATATACTCGATTTATACCGATTTTATACCGAATTTATACTTTTGCCCTTGTCAACCAACGTTGTCAACCATCTAAAAAACTTTTTCCTAGCAATTAGTTCTTTCCAAAAGAAAAAGGACTCGGCAACCAGATTTGTTCTCCGTTTGCTTTGTCCATTGTAAATATATCATACTTATTTCGAGAGTGGAATACTCAAAACCTACTTGTTTTATACTTTTTTAGCACTTATGAAAAAATTTTCAATTTACTCGGTAGTTAATGATTTAACAAATAAAGTTTGATAATCATCAACTTCAACCCAACAGCCATCCCGATTTAATTTTTCAAGCATGCTATCGGAATAATATATATTCCGTCTTCTCTTCTGTACGCATACTCTCCAATCCCAATGACAATAGCCATAAATGATGGACACTCCATCTTTGTAGTGTCAATTTTGTCTCGTAGGTTAATAAGGTTTTTTACCCCTTCTGCAATAAGCCTTTCTCCGCCCAGTTTCACCTCTACAAGGCCGTAACTTCCATTTCTCAAGTGAATAACAGTATCACACTCAAGACCGGACTTATCTCTATAATGAAGCACCTGTCCGCCTATTGCTTCACTATAAACTCTTAGGTCTCTAACACACATCGTTTCAAAAAGCAATCCCATAGTGTCCAAATCATTAACGAGATCCTTCGGGCTTATACCAAGCGCAGCGGTCGCTATTGATGAATCCACATAATACCTTGTGTCTGATGTTCTTATAGCAGTCTTAGAACGAAGATTAGGATTCCATGCGGGCATATCTTCCACAACAAAAATCTTCTTAAGCGCATTAATGTAGCTGACCACCGTATCTTCGTTAAGAGTATCTGTATCATTAGCCGCAATATCATCCCTTATCAGTGTATTTGCAACCTGTCCTCCTTGGATTCTGGCGTACGAACGCATTAATCTTTTCACTCTTTCCGGATTTTTGCTGACACCATCGGCTCGATTAATATCAGATTTTACGACTCCGTCATAGTAATCCACAGCCTGTGCTAGCGCCGCTTTCTCTTTCATAGTTATTGCGCGTGGCCACCCGCCTCGGCATATCACATATGCCAATTTGTCGATACTCATATCGTTCTTTCCCGAAATAGCCTCAGGCGCAGAAAATAAGTCTTCAAGACTCACTTCTCCACTCGACTCACCCGATTCATACAAGGACATAGGCCTCATGGTAAGCCATGTAAATCTACCGGTACCGGAATGCTTTATCTCATCAGAATCAACAGGTACGGCCGAGCCTGTTAGAATAAACTGTCCCTCATCGTCTCTTGAATCCACTTCGTATCTGACTGCATCCCATATTTTGGGTGCAATCTGCCATTCATCGATAAGTTTCGGAGTTTCGCCCTCTAACAATCTGGTTGGAGCTATCTCTGACATTTTAATATTATCCTCTCTTCTTTGAGGCTCATCCATTCGGATTATGCTCTTGGCTACTTGCGAAGCGGTTGTTGTCTTTCCGCACCATTTGGGGCCCTCTATTACCACAGCACCTTTTTCTTCTAATTTTTCAATAAGCAGTTCATCCGCAATGCGTTTTTTATATTCTTTCATGCTCGTTCCTCTCTAAAACAAGAATAGCTGTTTAAAGGCATTTTGTCAAACTTTTTTCGGCGTATTGGCTACTATTTTTTCGGCGGATTGGCTGCTATTTTTTCGGCGAATTGGAATTTATTTTTACTCATAAAATTGTATTCTTGTAAAAAAATGACGGGAAATTCTTCCCGCCTACAGTGATCCAAAGAGCAAATTGCTCAACCCACTATTATAATGCCATAGTAAACATCCTAATATATGAGCTTTAATAATCCAATAACAAAAAGGTGATGTGCTTTTTTAGCACATCGCTCATGTTTTATCGCCTGTCCAAATCGCTTTCGTAATGCTTGCTCCCGTCATAATGTATCCGATGTAATCCTTTTATGCCAAATATCTCTTTTATTTTCGAAATATGTGCATCATCAATATTCCTGTTCAGATATATGATAGGACGCCCTTTATTGTCAATCTCAACCCGGCCTCTTGGATAATAGTCAAACGGCTTGTTACACTTTGATGGTTTTACATAGTCCCATAACAACCTGTGATTGTAGTTCTCTCCTGATTTAGCTATACCATAGGAAGCTTCCGGATTGTACGGAACTGCAAATATCTCATCTTCAATAAGCCAAAAGACACCTCTTTGCATCTCGCAACCTCCTGTAGCGCATTATTTTTCCTTAACGATGCTAAGCAAATTCTCTTGTAATGACCTCTTCGATTGCTAATTCCTTTTTCAAATATGATTCCCAAAGGGCTTTTAGAGATTCAGTTGATATCAAAACTGATGATGACCCGAATAACCTTTTATTCTCAAAAAATATATATAATACATAATATCTTAAATATACTAGCTATCCTCTTTTTTCGTTTGTTCTCTCCCAAATAAGCTCTCCTATTTATTTAAAAAAGTAAATAATTCTTGATTCCATAAGAGTTTAGTTTCCCCCGTTTTACCACTCTTATTTTTTTTAATCGTAAGAGTTGCATCAAATATCGTTTTGTTTGAATTAAAACGATCCCCTTCTATTTCAATAATTACAATCTGATCAATTAAATCCGGGTCAATAGGTGGATACGAATTCTTTCAATTTTACTCGGTAGTTATGTTTATAACAAGCAAGTTATATTGCGATATAACTCACTATCCGTCATAGAAAAACACATTAATAATCAAGCCAAAATGGATTGATAATCAAAGCCGCCCAAGTTCTTCACCTTGGGTGGTTTTTTTCGTAGCCATTATAAGCTTTTGAAATGTGTTACTTTTAGTTTAAATGCATCTGTTCCAGCCATTCTTATGAACTCCGCAGGGTCTCGATAAGGAGAAATGTCGATGATTCCAACTTCATGTCCTGCCGCCAGAAATGCTTTCTGTGCTTTAGCACAGGATTCTTTCCCATAATTATCTGTGTCAAATGCCAATAATACACTTCTGCGAACATCCAAATTCAGTTCCTCATATGGATGATTATGGTCTATTCTAAGTGTGTTAATCGCCATATCGAATCCAGCCTGATTAATCATCAGAGTGTCAATACATCCCTCACATAAAATGTAATAATCTGCCTTTGATTGCTGCGCGTGGTCCATTCCGAACAAACTCTTCTGGCTTTCAAAGATTGGTGATATGGAGTCGGTCTGCGTAAAAGTAGGCTGATTGCCCTGCAATGCACGACCTACGAAACCTATGACTCTCCCATCTTCACTCTTAACCGGGAATAAAACTCTACCACAGAAAAGATCAACAACCCCTCCATCTTCATTACAGAGCCCAGCAGATTGGCATTCATCATCAGAATAGCCGAGGCCCTTCAGGTGTGCGATAATCCCTTTACCATCTTCGCCTGAGTATCCCAAATCAAAATGAACAATGGTATCTTCTGTTAATCCGCTTCCTTGCAAATACTTCATGGCTCGTGAATCATTAGACTCCCAGAGAAGTGAACAACAATATTTCATTACAGCATCATTGATGTCATATAGCATTTCATTATCAATCATCTTGTTTCCCTCACTTTCAGGCTGTCCTTGCTCAGATATCTCCCCAGAGAATTGATTTGCCATCACATAGCCGCCATCCTTTTCGTGAAGTATCATATTCGATCCATTCACCCGCAACACGAAGAGTCTCTATATAACGTTGTATAGTACGCTCTGACAGTTCCAGCTTCTCAGCCAATTCTTTAGTGGTAACGAACGGCTTATTCCGGATCTGGCTCAGTATAATGATTGTATTGGCCAAGGTTGAACTAAAATTCTCGTTTTTCTTTGACCGGCGATATGCTCCCAGAAGTACATATTTCATGTTTACCGCAAAGGCATCAAACGAATCATATATCGAAACGAAATTTTTAAGCTCTTCAGGGATATTCACATCTCCAATAAGGATCATTGTCTCAGAGAACGGTGCGATTTCAGAATAAAAATCTATCAAAAGATCTCTGTCATCGTCAGAAAGTTTCTCCCATATAACAATGATCGCCATCTCACTGATTGCTACTATATCCGTGAAACAGTCCGTATCCATTATCTCACAGTTCTTAATCGGGAGATTGGATTCCACAGAAGAAATTTGCTCGTCTGACAACCCAAAGGTTCCAATTATCATTTTCTTGTTCATGATGCACCTCCAATATCAGTGCCGCATCGGCTTATGTTTTTTTTCATTTTAACAACCCATGGCGACAACAGTATTGTCATGTAATTTATTTAGCCTTCCGCTTCCGTAAATGATAACATTTTTTCTAGATTATATTCTCCTAGTAAAATATACTTTATCTGTTTTCGATTCGTATTTAGTTCATTTACAGTATCCTTGTTTACTAACGGATGGAATTCATCCGCCAAGAAGTAAGCTTCAACGCCATAAATCTCACCACTGACCTGGCTTTCATATAAATCTAAATTTCCCCTAACATTTCTCACGGGCTTCCTGATCTTAAATTTGGTATTACTACCATAAAAATCACTACAATATTCAGCATAGAAAAACAGTTCAGAAATAATGCCTACTCCTATATTTTTCCCAGCCTTAAGTTCAAAAATGTTAAGCATGGAATTTGATATATTCCAGAGATCCAGAGCAGATCTTCCGCATGTTAAAAACTGGTATTCACCACTTCCCGATTCAAGCCATACATACAGTTGCCTATTAACGCCGCCAGATATTCTTCCTTCAGTAAGGTTCGCAAGCTCATCCGGATGATCCGAAAAAGCCTTTTCTACTCTTATTTCCTTATGGCTATTTAGACCAGCTTCATCTTCCTGCAAATGATTAGTTGTTTCCATCTCTTTACTAGTTATGAGATTCATATACATTTTTACAGCATGATCTATTCTTTCATCCAATTCAAACCAATCAAATTCTTCCCTAAATTTGTAAGCTCGATAAAGAAATCTTCCATAATGCCCCGAAGAAAAATCTTCTGGCGGTTGCCCATTGATAAAAACGTCATAAACATCAGGCAAATCACGGTCAACAGCCAGTTTTACTCTATACTGTTCATTTATATTCCAATACGTTCTAAGAATAATAGCCCAGCCTTCAAATGCTGCGCCATCATCTTGCATATTGAGAAACTTAACTTTCCCATTCGAATCCGAGTATCCATAACCTACGCCTTTCCCATGAATGGTGATAGTAAGAGTTTTCTCGGCATAATCAAAATCCAATTCACTAGTTAGTTTAATCCTTCTCTTTGGCGCAACCTTTTTTAGATCTTCCAATATGTTTTCTCTAATATTCATCGTAGCCTCCCAGATCTCTACTTCTACCATATCTCTACAATCTTTGTTGCATATTCCCCAATATCCAACTCCTTGAACATCTCCGGATGCTCCGTGTGCATCGGATAGATCTCATCAGTCGGAGCTACGGCTTTAATCACATCTGCAAGCATCTGCGGCGATGCATGCCCGCTTGTGTGTAGATGTTTCACCTCAACACCCTTCGCCTCCTGCTTCTTTAGGAAATCAATCCATGCCTGGTTCTTGGCCGTATTTTCAACGATATTTCCATCAGTATCTTTCCTGTATTCTTGGACATATCCGTCCCACATGGAGTATATAATTACCGGCATCTGGTCCATCTCGCTCTTACCAGACTTGAAATCATCGATAAAAGGATCCAGGAATTTCTCACACCACTCCTCCGGCTTTATGATTGCAAGGAAACCCGTCTTTTCCATTAACGCTTTCTGAGTCATGGAATTTTTCCATTTATCGGATTTCAATTCTTTATCAAGAAGCAATCTATGAACGTTTTCAAATTGATAGACTTCTGAGAAGCCTCCTGCAGTATCCGAAAACGTCCGAAGCTGCTCTCGATAATACTCATTATATGTATATAAATATCTTCTAAAAGGTGATGCAGCCATCTGCGCTGCCTGGTAAAAACTTGCGAGAGAATCCAAATTCGTTGATGAGCAAATCAGGAATGCATATTTATGTTCTCTAAGATACTCAGCCGCTTCATACATCATAGCCGTCTCGGTTTTCACTTCCTCATTCATACGGCTCATCATGGTTCCCTCAGTAATCAATGCATTCACTTTGCGTCCGTTCCTGTGGACATAGCTCTTGATTACTGGTAGCATGGCCTTTCCACGCCTACCGTGCCCTCTGAAGTCTCCAGTATGAAGAATGACTCTCTTCCCATTTTCGTATTCAGAATCATCAACCTCAATCAAGAACATATAAGCATCATAAGCAGAGTGATCCACACTGTAGGGCTCAATCCTAAATCCCGGAATCTCCGTCACATGATCGTAATATGTTCCATTAAAATGAAACGTATGTATCCTGTTATTATCTTGCAGGACTTCCAGCTCCT
>JAEEGJ010004183.1_pt1 | contig 50129 bp, 44 predicted proteins | sample 8958761 | NCBI WGS metagenome assembly JAEEGJ01 (sample SAMN16246546, study PRJNA631951) | gut metagenome | biome: gut microbiome; feature: rumen; material: RS-attached | host: Bos | place: Iran: Karaj | collected 2018-10
TCCAAAAAGGCGTCTTCAATTTTGCCATTAACTGTAACCCAAGCAATATTATTAAAATTCTTTTCCTTAATGAACTGATATGCCAAAGACGTTTTCCCGCTGCCTCCAATACCACTGACTACCACACAATTATAGGTAGAAAATGACCTATGTAGTTTGTTTAACATATAGAAATTAGGGATAAGATTATGTGGAATTACAATATTATTGATAATAGTAGGAGCTGAGGTAATTGACGGTGTAGTATTTACGTCAATCCCTACAATTTTTAATAAACGTTCTTGAAATGTAGTATTTTCGTTTTTGGTTCGGTAACTTACAGCTTGAAATTTAGATAGTTCGGGAAATCTTGTTTCTCTAAAAGTCGGACGTATATTTATGATAGGTATGATATGTATAGAATTATCCTCTTTTTGCCTTTGCAAAGCAATTTCAATTTCCTTGTAATACCAATCTGTTTTATTTTCTTGCGATTCACGATTGAAAGTATCTTTGTTTATACAAATCAAAATATATTCTGACGAAAGCAATGCGTCGTGTATGGTTTCAAACCACTTGTTAGGTCTTTTGTTCAATTCCACAGCGTCAACAAAAATCTTATCCTCATCGATATACTCGCTGAGGATATTATAAACTGTATCTTTGAACACCGCGTCGTCACGGCGGTAACTTATGAAGACTTTGTATTTGTAATCCATAGCAAAAAAAGTTTTGTGCAACAAAGATAGGGAAATAATGCTTTTAAAGGTTATTTTTTAGCCTGCAATTTGACCTTTGCGCCACATTATTACGCCATATACCACTCTTGCAAATAATTCTGACGTGTGCCGCAGTTGGGACACGAGGTTTGGAATGCGTCGAGATTGCTGCCGCAGTTTTTGCATTTGAGAGCAACGCCGCCAACGCTTTCAAGCGAATATTCGCGTTTTACACGTTGTAGGCGGATGGTCTTGCTTTTTTGACGGCATTTGATTTTGCCGGCTGTGTAATATACCTCACGCACAAGTATATCAATGCTAACATAATCGCCGTTGCGGGTAATGGTGGTGTAGTCTACAAAGTCGAAATCAAGCACATTGAGGTTTTGGGGATTTTCAAAATAGTATTTTTGAAGTTCGTAGTTGAGATTGGTGAAAAATACATCCTTGTTGATATCCTTGGCATTATCTTGCCAAAATTTAGTATGTGCGGCGTTGATGCGTTCTTTATAAAGTTTAATTGGCAAAAGAATAAAGAACGAATCCAAATAATAAAACACATAATAAAACGCCAATCCAAACAGCGCAGTGCCGACAAGCACCTTCGTCATATCCCAGACGTTGAAAGTGCGTCCAGTAGTGCGGATATAGATGTAACTGATAAGGAACGCAACCGAGAAGGCTATCAGAGCGGTGATATACTTGTAGGTATTGGTATTCATCACAAGGTCGGTGTGATATTTTGCTCCGAGACTCTTGCTCTCGTAGTCCATATTGTAAGCCGTGCCGCAGTAGGGACATTCGCCACTCTGAGCATCAATATCAGCACCGCAGTTTGGACATTTGCTTGCTGTGGAGGGATTTATAAAGGTATATTTGATGCGTGGGTCGAAGTTGTGGAGTTTAAAAACCGACTGTCCGCCGCGCAAATAGTCTTTTTCTAAGCGTATGCCGTTGACAATATTGGTGGTAAGAGGCTCAAAAATGTTTTTCTTAACAATATTATTGCCTGATTTGTAGGTTGTTATAAGGCTCAACCCGAAATCTTTAAGGCGTTTGAGGTATTTTTTATCCGATAATTGCATAGGGTAATAATTATTATACAATCTTACTTGTCATCATAATGGCCGTACGATGTAAGAATAAGCACAATCACTTCATTATCATTAATTTCATACACAAGGCGATGCTTTTGAGTAATCCTACGGCTCCATTGTCCAGCTCTGTCACCCGACAACTGTTCAGGATGTCCCGTGCCGGTGCGAGGATGCTCTCTGAGTTCCTCGATGAGAGCCTGAGCCTTTGCAAACGACTTTGGCTCACTTTTGGCGAGTTTGGCAAGATCTACCATTGCCCTATCTTTTAACTCAACATCATATATCATAGCCGTGACGTTTTAGAAAATCTGTCAAATTCTCGTTGGGATTCATTCTGTGTGATTCGCCCTTTTTCGCCTCATCCACCCGCGCAAAAAATTCCTCTTTCGTCATTAGCGTAGGGTCTTCTTGTTTAACCTTGACGAGTTTTTTAAGGTAATTAGCCAATTTGCTCATCAGCGGCTCGCTGTCGGCTATTGCTGCCATATCGCGCCATATCTGCGCGTTCAATTCCATTGCTGTCATAAATCAGTAGTTTTTTAGTTTCTGCAAATATAAATGATTTATTTCACAACCCAAAAGAATTAATTATTGTTATTATTATTATTGTTGTTATTGTTATTATTGTTGTTGTTGTTTGAACTGCGCCCCGAAGAGTACGAACTGTCGTCGCGGCTTGAATACGATGAGTAGGATGCAACGGCGGCTCCGGCGGCAACTCCCGAAGAAGAAGACGGCGAGGAAATTTTGAATGTGGCATAATACCTGCGGTCAACAATTTGTACAGTTGAATAAAACCTTGCAGCGCCTTCCGACATCTTCATATCAATAGTCTTTACGAGTTTTGCATTTACATAAAAGAGGATTTGATTCTCATTACCAACAACTTTTGCTCCGATGGTGTCGGAAAAGTCGTAGATAAAGTTGAGCGTACCGTTGTCCATATCAGGGTAATTAGCGGCAAAATCGTATGTGTTTTTGGCGCGGACAAGGTCGTTGTAGGTTTCTATCGGTTTGTTGATCATATTAAGCCCTCCGAATAATTAAACTCCACATTCTGAAACGGCAGGTTAACAGCCGCAATGTGGTAGTATGCGTTGTTTTTTTGTTTAATATAATGGTAATCACGTAGATGCGTGGTGGTAAAGAATATATTGTTGGGATACTCTTTCGATAGGTATTTTTTGTAACTCTTTAAAAAATCGGTTATGTTGTAGACGTAAAAACCTTCGTCCTCCCAATCCTCCAAAACATATTTGTATACCTGCAATGTAGCCACGTGCTTTTGTTTCAGACGTTGTTCGTCGCCATACACGTGACAATCGCCGCTGAGAAGTTGTATAAACAGGGCGTTGTTTTGCGGATAATCGCTTTCGGCTTCGAGCACCTCCTTGCGCACACGGATAAGCACGTCGAACCCTTCAAAAATCTGGATAATCTCGCGGCAGTTTTTGAGCAGTTGCGATTGCAATGGATAACGCTCGCCGCCCACTTCGAGCACAAACGAATCGGGGTCGTAGATATATTTTAGATGCGGATCCTTGTTGATAAGGTCTAAGAGCGAGTTTTCTTGATAAACCACCGGCTTAAAATCCTTGGCAAGGTCGGGATGAACCTTCAAGAGATAGTTGAAAGCAGTGTCCGACGGGTTAGTGTCGGGCGAATAGTTGCGGTTTTTGTATAATTCTTGTTGCAAAAGGCAAGTGTAAGATTTGGCAGAATGGTAAACATTCTTTACAAACGGACAGCCTGTTTTGCACAAATATAGATACTGGCAGGCGGCACATTCGGGGCTGAATCCCACGTTGTTGTGCGCTGTAAGAATTTTTGAAGTGGCTGCGTTAAGTATTTCGTCAACAGTGTTTTGATAGATGTTACCGTAAAGTAACTCTTTATGACCTTGACCACGAACACAGGAATAAATGTCGCCGTTTTTCTCCAAAAGGAAGAATTTTTCGCCGCAGATGTCGCAGTTGGTGCAGTAGTCGGGACTAAACTCATTGAACCACGCACCGTTAACGCCCTTATCCAAATCCGTTCCGTCAAATTCGCGGTGCATACGGTTGAAAAACTCCACTTGATCGGTCTCGCTCAGCGGATGAAGAAGTCCGTTGGAATTGTAGTCAAACCCGATCATAAAGTTGAAATCGTTCATATCCAAGCAAGTGGACTTGTGGAGAAACTTTATGTCGTTGATAATGTTGTCTATCTTGGCGTAATGCTCGGCAAAGATGGTGGCAGAAACTTTTTTCTTGTTAGGAATATCGCGCAAAAGTTCAACATTTTGCAATATCTTATCTAATGTAATTCTTCCACCTTTGGTAACACGGAAATGATTGTGCAGAGAGAGCGGCAGGTCGAGACTTCCGCTAATAGACACGTTGAACTTCTTGATGGTGTCGATATGGCGGTCGATAGAATATAGGTTGGTTTTGATATGCGGCCGTCCCACACGGAATCCTGCCGTGGAAATAGTTTCGTAATTATCCTTGTAATAATCGTTGATAAACTTGATAACGTCGTGAAAATCCTCTTGCGACAGCGTGGACACCTCGCCACCGTGTAGCGAAATATTAAAAGGCATCACATCAGACTCTCGGAGTTTGTTGATGGCAAACTGCAAGGTTTCCAACGGCTTATATTGCTGCATACGGTCTTTGGTATTGTCTTCTAAGTAGCAATACCTGCAAGCCATATCGCAAGCCAATGTAGGGACGTATAGTAGATGGATGAACTTCATTTTAATTCATAATTCAAAATTCACAATTCATAATTCACAATTCAAAATTAATATTCTTCGATTTCGGTGGGTGAATTTTTGAACACCTTGTCCGCCACGGTGCATCCTTTTGGTATCTTGGCGGTTTTGAGATAAATACAATCGCGGAATGCCGAGCCTCGTATCTCCTCTACCGACGGAGGAATCACCACTTCGGTCAACCTTGTGTTGAAAAAAGACCGTGAACCTATGCGCCGCAACTGCGAACCTTCTTCAAATTTCAACTCCTCTAACGATGTATAACTAAACGCCTGTTCGCCGATGCGTTCCACTGTGGCGGGTATTGTGATAGTAGATATCTTAGTACCCGAAAAACAATAGGCGTGTATCTCTGTGATATTTTTCGGAAGGGTGATTTCGTAGATATTTCCGCAATTGTTAAACGCATATCCGCCAATAGAATCCATCTGTTGCGGCAAATCGTTGATACGTAGTTGCCAACAATCATTAAAAGCATATCCGCCGATATAGGCCAATTCTGGCGGAAACTCCACACGTTCCAAACGGCTACATTCGTTAAAGGCGTATGCTCCGAGCGATTTTAGGCTTGTAGGCAGGTTGATTGTTTGTAAATCTTCGCACCCATCGAAAGCGTGACCACGGATAATGGTGATAGTGTTGGGCAGGGTAACTTTCTCCAACGCAGTGCGCCTGAATACATCGCCACGTATACCGGTAACAGGCTTTCCGTCAACAGTTTCGGGAATCACAAGTTCTTTGTTGTTGATAAGTCCCTCGGTGTAGAAACGCACGTGCACGCCATCGCCGGTATCCTCGTAAAAAACGTGCGGATTGAGAAACATCGCCACGGGAATAATCAACGTAAAGGCAATCATAATAATACGCCGAAGCCATTTTTTGTCGGTGCACTTGTCGAATAGTTGCGGGGCTATTACATCAGAGAACTTTTCACGCGGACGTCGCTTTATCTCCATTTTGAGAAAATCCACTGTATCAGACTTTTGAAACTTACGCCAAATCAATAGGTTGATAGCAATAAGCACCACTGCTACCCAATCAGCATAGTGAAAAGTGCGGAAAAGCACAATAATAATAAGGTTGATGGGTGCCGAGATAAAAGTGGCGGTCATCTTCTTTTTCTCAAACTGCGCCAGGGTGTGCTTCGATGTGTCGAAACCGATTTTCTCGCACTCGCGTTGGATAAGTCCATTAAGAATTGCGTCCTCCGACTTCAAAAACAGCGGGTCGATAACCTGCTGAGGCTGAGTTTTGGGTTGATCTTGCGGTATGGGGGGTGGTGTGTTATCTGCCATATTGCCTTCAAAATATAAAAGTTATACAACGCAAATATATGCATTTTTTTTGATAAAGACAAAATGATTTTTTAAAGAATGTTCATTGTTGCGTCGAGGAAACAAAAACGAACGATTTTGTTGCGTCGAGGAAATAAAAATGGCGATATTTGTTGCGCGGAGGAAATAAAATTGTTATATTTGCAAAAAAATACGATTATGGTAACAAAAGAAACTATCAGGGAAATAATCCTCGACAACCGCAAAGATGTGTCGAAACGTGAAATTGTCCGCAGAGACTTTTCTTTTATGGACAACGCTTGTTACGTCCTTATCGGCGTAAGGCGGGCGGGCAAGTCGTATATCCTTTATCAAATCATAAAAGACCTCCTTGCCAATGGTCATTCGTGGGACGAAATTGTGTATATCAACTTTGAGGACGAGCGGCTTCTCGAAATGCAAACCGCTGACCTGAACAAGATTCTCGAAGTACATCAAATGATGTCTGACAAACAGCCGTTTTTGTTTTTAGACGAAATACAAAACATCAATGGCTGGGATAAGTTTGCCCGCCGCCTTGCCGAAAACAAATACACAGTGGTAGTTACAGGCAGCAACGCAAAAATGCTCAGTCAAGACGTGGCGACTACCCTCGGTGGAAAATTCATAATCAAAGAAATTTTCCCATACTCGTTCAAGGAGTTTTTGAGCGCAAAAAAAGTAAAAATTGACGACAATTCGTTTTATGCCACCGACCAACGCGCTGAAATACAGAAATATATGCGCGAGTATTTTTACGACGGCGGTTTTCCCGAAAGCCTCAATTACGAAATAAAATCCGACTATCTGACTTCGGTATATCAAAAAATATATATCGGCGACATTGCCGCCCGCAACAATATAGACAACATTTTCGGACTCAGGTTGATGTTCAAGAAACTTGCCGAAAACGTAATGCACCCGATTTCGTTCACAAGGCTCACAAACGTGATAAAGTCGTCAGCCACAGTAATTTCCACCAAAACGGTAATTGCATACTCACAATACTCGCAAAATGCATTTTTATTATTGTCTATCAGAAACATAGCGGCAAAACTCACCGACCGAGAGACAGCACCGAAACTATATTTTGTTGACAACGGACTATTCAGCGTGCTTGCAATCCACAGCGAGCCTGTATTATTGGAAAACCTTGTGGCAATATCACTTCTGCGCAAATATGGAATCGACGACCACGTGTTTTTCTACAACAAAAATGTAGAAGTGGATTTTGTAATACCCGAACACGACATTGCAATTCAAGTTTGCTACCGTCTGCGCAACAACATCGATGACACATTCCGCCGCGAAACTTCCGCCCTCGTATCATACCACAAATACACCGGCTGCAATAATCTCTTCATAATCACCTACGATGAAGAAGAAACGATAGAAACCGATGGCGTTGTTATCAATATAGTGCCGATTTGGAAATGGATGCTGTGAAAAAAAAAATCATAAAAAGGGAGTCGCCGTGCGTATAGTTTTTTTAATTTTGCGCTTAGAAAAAATTAAACAAAATTAAGTAAAATCATTATAATAATGGAAAAGAGTAAGTTAATAAAACTCGCAATCGCATTGGGTATTCCAGTGATTATAGCGCTTCTGCCAGGAACGGTTTTCCCGTTCGACATTTCGGTGGTGGAACAGCGCATTGTGGCAATTTTCGCATTTGCCGCGTTGATGTGGATTCTTGAACCTATTCCTATTTGGACCACATCGGTAAGTATCATGGTGTTAATGTTGCTCACAACATCTACAAGTATGTTTAAGCCTCTGTGCTATGTGCTTACTCCCGACGGGAAAATTCCTACCGAAGTAGATCCCGATTTCGGAAAAATAATTCCATTCAAAGATATTATGGCAACATTTGCCGACCCTATCATCATGCTCTTTATGGGTGGATTCGTGTTGGCGATTATTGCAAGCAAGTATAAATTAGACGCAGGTATCGCCAAGGCTATTCTCAAACCATTCGGCACAAAGTCGCCGATGGTGCTTTTGGGCTTTATAGTGGTAACTGCTGTTTGCTCTATGTTTATGTCGAACACCGCCACCGCCGCTATGATGCTTGCTATCCTCTCGCCGGTTTTGGCTACTCTTCCCGCCACAGGAAAAGGACGTATCGCATTGGCGCTTTCAATTCCTATTGCAGCCAACGTGGGCGGTATCGGTACTCCTATCGGAACACCTCCCAACATGGTGGCTATGAAATTCTTAACCGATCCTGAGGGTCTCGACCTCGGAATCTCGTTTGGCGAATGGATGCTCTATATGGTTCCGCTCGCTTTGATTATCCTCGTTATCGCGTGGTTTATCTTGCTGAAGATGTTCCCCTTCACTCAGAAAACCATCGAAATACATATCGAAGACGGTTTCCACCTCAAGGACACCAAATCGTGGATTGTGCTTATCACATTTATAGTTACCATCCTCCTTTGGGTAACCGAAAAACTCACAGGTATCAGCTCTAACGTTGTTGCTTTGATACCGTTGGCCGTGTTTGCCGTAACAGGCATCTTCACAAAAGACGACCTCAAAAAAATCGACTGGGACGTGCTTTGGCTCGTTGCCGGCGGCTTTGCAATCGGTGTTGGTCTCGAAAAGACAGGTCTCGCCGAGCACCTTGTACAAGCCATTCCGTTTGGCAGTTGGCCCACAATGCTCATCATCATCGGTAGCGGACTTCTCTGCTGCGTAATGAGTACATTTATGAGCAACTCTGCCACCGCTGCACTTTTGATTCCTATCCTCTTGGCAGTAGGCAAAAGCATTATGCCTCAACTCGAACCCTACGGCGGCATCAGTACATTGCTTATCGGCTTGGCACTCAGCGCATCGTTTGCAATGGCATTACCGATTAGCACACCTCCCAACGCATTGGCTTACGCCAAAGGCTTTATCAAACAAAAAGATATGGCTTTGGTAGGAATTGTGGTAGGTGTAATCGCCATCGCCCTTGCCTACGTAGAATTAATATTATTCAAAGGCTTGTAGATTAAAAACCACACATTTATATAATAGACGCGGCGAAGATTTTTTCGCCGCGTTTTTTTTATAGTTGAAAGAATTATTACCCGGCGGATTTTGAGAAAAAAATGCAAATTCCGCCCGATAATAATTTATTAGGCGGCGGAATTTGAGAAAAATCTTTAAATTCCGCCGGGTAATATTGCATTATTGTAATAAATGATGTATATTTGCAGTCGAACTAAAATGTTATAGGTATGAAAGTTATAGGTCGCAAACATGAAATCAGGCAGTTGGAGGAGTACCAACAATCGCAACGTCCGGAGTTTATAGCCTTATATGGTAGACGTAGGGTTGGAAAAACTTTTTTGATTGACACCTTTTTTAAAAACAAGTTCACCTTTAATATTAGTGGTGTTATCGATGGCAAACGTTCGGAACAGATGGCGGTGTTTGTTCAAGGATTACGTTCGTTGGGTTACCACGGAGAAATGCCCAAAACTTGGTTAGACGCATTTTATTTATTAAGCCAACAACTTGAACCATTATTGGTACAAAACCAACGATGCATTATTTTTATCGACGAACTTCCGTGCTTCGACACACCAAAATCAGGTTTTATCCGTGCATTGGGACATTTTTGGAACTCTTGGGCAGTTAAACACGACCAAATAATGCTCATAGTTTGCGGCAGCGCAACATCGTGGATGATAAACAACATAATCGACAATCACGGCGGATTGCACAATCGCATTACTCACGAAATGCACATAAGCCCATTTACCCTATACGAAACCGAACAATTTCTATTAGAGAAAAATGTGGTTTTAGACCGTCTTGCCATTATGCAACTATATATGGCACTTGGTGGTATACCTTATTATTTAGATATGATAAATGCAGGCGAAAGTGCCTCAACAGCCATCGACAGAATTTTCTTTTCGTCAAACAATACTATGGGCGACGAATATCAACGGCTTTTTTCATCACTGTTTCGCGACCCGGCGCCATACTTGCAAATTATCGACATCCTGTCAAAATGCCGTCAAGGTGTAACACGCGACCAAATAATTGAAGCGTTAGGAAAACACGACAACGGACATATTTCAGAATACCTTACCAACCTTATCAAATGCGATTTTGTTCGATACTATTTCGTTAAAACCACCAAGGTAAAAAAAACCGACGGTTTTTACCAACTCACCGATTTTTTTGTAATATTTCACAATACGTTTCTTCACAAACCTGTCAACGACCAACACTTTTGGAGCAATATGCAATCATCGTCGTTACAAAATATATGGTTCGGACTTGCTTTCGAACGTATTTGTATGGCACACATCGAACAAATAAAACACGCACTCGGTATCGACCGCATTGGCACTCAATATTATTCGTGGCGCAGCAAACAATCGGTGCAAGGTGCTCAAATCGACCTTATTATTGAACGTGCCGACCGCATAATCAACCTTTGCGAAATTAAATACAGTGCCAACGAATACCGTCTTAGCAAAGATGAAGACATAAAAATGCGCAATCGACAATCGGATTTCACCGACGAAACAGGCACTCGATTTGCCATTCACCCCGTATTTATTACCACTTACGGACTAAGAAAAAGTGAATATTCAGGCGGATTTGTGGCAGAAGTAACTATGGATGATTTGTTTAAGGATTTGTAGAACCTTCCCCACTCCTCAATTTCCCCGGTGTAACGCCCAAATGTTGCCTTACATATTTGCCAAAAAACGATGGACTTGCAAAATTTAATACATCGCAGATTTGCTTGATACTTAGGTCGGTGTCGCGGAGATAGTAGCGGATGTTTTCTATCGACTGACCCGTTATCCATTCGAGAGGGGTTTTGCCAGAATGTTTTTTGCAAATAATTGTGAGGTATTTGGGCGTAATGCACAATTGTTTAGCGTAATACTGCACACTGCGGTTGCGCACATCGCCCGAATGTAATAGGTTGAGAAAACGCTGAAAATATACCGACGGCGACGAACGCATTTTTACCGAAGGATCGCTAACATTCTTGTTGATAGAGGCTTTCATTGCCCCACATAATGCCAACATTGCCGCACGCAGTAGCGATTGAATTACTTCGTTGCTATAATAAATATGATTGGGACCGCACTCCATTACAAGTTTTAGCATAGAATAAAAATGGTCGTAAAAGAGTATGGCGTCATCATCGAGAGTTAAAATATTGTTGCGGTGAATGTACATAGTTTCGTTCCAAACACTGATTTTTTCGTGGAGAAAACTCTGCAACATTCTATCAGAAAAGAACATAGCCTTCAACTTAAAGTCGGGACTAAGCATAAGGTCGGTGATAATGACATTTTTGGGAACAACCGCCACTTGGTTCTTGTTAAGTTCCACCTTGTTGGAGTTCATCATTGCCGTAACACGTCCCGAAGTGCACACAGCAATACCATTGAGCGAAATATGCGCCGAGCCAAATTCGGCAAACTGCTGCACATCGTCTACAACAACAATATCGTTGTCGCTGTAACTCACTTTGATACAGTCGTTATCGGTAAGGCTTTGGAGGGTTACTTCTTCTTGGTGCATTTTGTAATAATATTTGGCAACAAAAGTAACACAAAATCTCCCATATAGCACATTTTTATCGAAAAATCGGAAATAATATATGTGCAAAAACACCATATCTTTGCAGTGTAATAATATAATTGAAATGAAAAGGATATATTTGCTATTGTCGGCGGTGACGATAATGGGTTGCGGCACAAACGAGCAGGTTCGCGAAAAATTGCCCACAAGGGTTACCACCGAAACCGTTGAAGTTACCCAAAACGCATCGCAGCGTGTTTACACAGGCATTGTAGAAGAAAACCAAGCCGTGTCGGTAAGTTTTACAAATATGGGCGTGGTTAAAACCGTTGCTGTAAATGAAGGTCAGCAAGTAACCAAAGGTCAACTAATTGCCCAAATCGACGATACTCAGGCGCAAAACCTTTTGGCAGCATCCAAGGCAGCCGCTGCACAAGCCGACGACGCTCTTGAACGTTACAAAATGCTTCACGACAAAGGTTCAATGGCAGAAGTGCAATGGGTAGAGGTTGTTAGCAAAACCGCTCAGGCCAAATCGCAGTTAGAAGCCGCTCAAAAAAATCTTCAAGACACACGCCTTACAGCACCTTCGGGGGGCATAATTGGCAAAAAGTTTATTGGCGCAGGCGAAACAGCACTGCCGTCGCAACCCGTGGTGACAATTTTAGACATCAACACCGTTAAAATCAAAGTATCTGTTCCCGAAAAGGAAATTTCCAACATTGCCCACGACACCAAAACCGACATCAAAGTGGATGCGGCGGGAGTAAGCGCAAAGGGCGGCAAAATCGAAAAAGGAATACTTGCCGACGCTCTTACACACACCTACGACGTAAGAATCAACGTTGCCAACTCTAACCATAAACTTCTGCCCGGAATGGCTGCCGAGGTAAACTTTTTACTCAGCACTCAAAATAACACAACCGAAAGCGTTATCACCTTGCCCGTTACCGCCGTTCAAAAAAGATTCGACGGAACATATTTTGTGTGGCGTGTGCTCGGCAACGGCACGGTAGAACGCGCACAAGTATCCACAGGCTCGCTCATCGGCAACAGAATTGTGGTGGCAAGCGGCGTAAACAACGGCGACATCATTGTTACAGAGGGTTATCAAAAACTTAGCGAAGGCACAAAAGTAGTTTATTAATTATGGAAAACAAGATGAATTGGCTCAAATGGCCGTTGCAGCATTATTCAATTTCGCTTTTGATAGTGGCAATATTGTTTGCGGCGGGCATTTACGGAATGTATGTAATGCCCAAAGACGAGTTTCCGCACGTGGTGATACGTCAGGGAGTGGTGGTGGCGGTGATGCCCGGAGCCACAAGCGAGGAGATAGAACAGCAAGTAACCAAACCATTGGAACGCTATCTGTTTACTTTTTCGGAAGTTAACCGCAACAAAACCACCTCCACATCGCAAAACGGAATGGCAATTGTGATGGTGAGGCTCAACGACAATGTCAACAACAAAGACGAGGTGTGGAGCAAAATCAAGCACGGTGTCAACAATTTTAAACCCTCATTGCCCTCGGGTGTGTTGGCTGTGATTGTCAACGACGATTTTGGCAATACCTCCGCGCTATTGATTGCCGTTGAAAGTGCCGACCGTAGTTACAGAGAATTAAAGGGTTACGCCGATATACTTTCCGACCGTCTGCGCCGTATTCCGTCGGTGGCAAACGTAAAACTATTTGGCGAGCAAAAAGAGCGAATCTCTATTTATATCGACCGCCGACGTTTGGAGGCTTACGGCATTGGACAGCAGTTTTTGCTGACTCAGTTGCAGAGCCAAGGTCTTGCCACAATGAGCGGTTCTATCAACAATGATAATCTTCAAGTGCCTCTGCACGTGGCATCTACCAACAACACCGAAGCCGAAATTGCCAACCAAATTATATTTAGCGACCCCTCCACAGGCAAGACCGTCCGCGTGGGCGACATTGCCGATGTGCGCCGCGAATATCCTCCCAACGAGCCGTGCATTGAGCAAGACGGACACCCCTGCGTGCTTCTCTCGATGGAAATGACTCCCGGCAACAATGTTGTGCAATATGGCGAGGAGGTGGAGCAGGTGCTCAACGATTTTTATATCAACGATTTACCTGGCGATGTTACCATCACCCGCATTGCCGACAAGCCCAAAGTGGTGGCTATGAGCGTAAGTTCGTTTTTGCGCGACCTCCTGATTTCTATGGCGGTGATAATTTTGGTAATGATGGTGCTGTTTCCATTGCGTTCGGCTGTGGTGGCTGCGGTAACAATTCCGCTAAGCACCTTTGTATCAGTGGCTATAATGTATTTGGCAGGCATAGAGTTAAACATCGTTACCCTTGCCGCGCTTATTGTGGTGCTGGGAATGATTGTAGACAACTCTATCGTAATGATTGATGGATACTTAGAGTACGTGGGCAAAGGATTAGAGCCACGTCGCGCCGCACTTGCCGCCGCCGAACAGTATTTTATGCCAATGATGCTTGCAACTATCTGTATATGTGCAATTTTCTTCCCATTTTTGATAACGATGAAAGGCACATTTCACGATGCCCTCAAAGATTTTCCTATGACCATTACCATCAACCTGATGGTGTCGCTGTTTCTTGCCGTTACGGTGATTCCGTTTCTCGAAGTTAAGATTATCAAGCCCGAAAAGGTGAAAACCGATGGCAACATAATCACCAAAACCGTTCAGCGAGTATACGACCGAGTGCTGGCATATACTTTCAAAAAACCTTGGTTTACAATAATTTGCGGCATTGGCATAATTCTTCTTTCATCGCTGATTGCGCCAAACCTCAAAGTACGTCTTTTCCCCTTTGCCGACCGCGACCAATTTGCCATTGAGATTTTTCTTCCCGAAGACAAAGGCATTGCTCAGGCTCGCGAAATAGCCGATTCGGTGCGCCACGTAATTGAAAACGATGAGCGAATCACAAGCATAACATCGTTTATAGGGTGTTCGTCGCCACGATTTATGGACGCCTACGCACCGCAGATGGCAGGTAAAAACTTTGCGCAAATGATTGTTAACTGCACCGACGACAAGGCCGCGTTAGAAATTCTCAACCAATATCAAACGCAACTTTCGGAGGCGTTTCCGATGGCATACGTAAAATTCAAACGTCTTGATTATTTGGAAGTTGACGAATTAGAATACCGGTTTTATAGCGAAGACATCGATTCGTTGCGCCTTGCTGCCGAACGTCTTCAAGACCGTATGCGAGAGATTCCTGAGTTAGAATGGGTTCACAGCGATTTTTACGAGCCGTTTCCCCTAATAGATATCAAAAACAACCCCGTAGCCACAGCACAGGCAGGTTTTACACGCTCGTCTACCGCACTTGCCATTGCCGCCGCCACAGGCGAAATCAACGCCGGAAGCATTTGGGAAGGCGACTACGAACTTGGCATCACCATTTTAGACAAAACTCCGCTTTCGTTTGCCGATATCGAAAACATTGGCATTGCATCGCCTCAGACATTAATTTCAGGTCAGGCGGGTAAAAACAGCACTATTCCGCTCCGCCAAATTGCTGATGTTAAGCCACTTTGGAGTCAAGGTCGCATAATGCACCGAGGCGGCGAACGCTGCATAACGGTAAAAGGTCAGTTTGCCGCAGGTTCGTTTACATCGCCCATCGAAAAACACATCGACAACATAATGAAAAACGAAATTGCCCTGCCTCAGGGTGTCCGCTGCGAAACCGGCGGCGAACTCGAATATGGCGACGAGGCACTTCCGCAAATTTTTGGCGGCATCGCTATCGCCTTAGTGATAGTGTTTTTCTTCCTGTTATTTAACTTCAAACGTTATGGCATCACCACAATATGTATGGCGGCACTGTCGCTGATGTTGCCTGGTGCGTTGGTAGGTTTGGGCTTGATGGACAGGACGTTAGGTTTAACATCAATTTTTGGACTCATTACCCTTATGGGAATGATAATGCGCAACGAAATCCTCATTTTTGAACACGCCGACAACATAGCCTCGCACGGAGCAAGCATACGCAGTGCCGCTTTCGACGCAGGCAAACGGCGAATGGTACCGATATTTCTCACCACAGCCACCACAGCGGTAGGCGTAGTGCCGATGATAATAGCGCAATCGTCGTTTTGGATGCCCGTAGGCGTTACCATCTTTGCTGGCGGCATCGGCTCGCTGATAATGGCTGTAACAATGCTGCCCGTGGTGTATTGGAAGGTGAATAAAAGAGACACTAAATAACAAACTGTTGAATAATTATGAAACACCATTTTATATCCGCATTAATACTATCTACTATATTGCAGGTCAATAATATAGCCGCACAAAATTCGTACACGTTAGAGCAACTTTGCGATTCGGCAATAAACCACAATGCGCAAATGTCGTCGGCACGATACAATGTGGAGGCGGCTCGTCAACAGCGCAAGGAGGCTTTTACTAAATATTTCCCCTCGGTAAGCGCTGTGGGCGTATGGTTCAACGCCAACAAAGCAATGGCAGAAACGCAAATCAATGCCTCGGAATATATTCCACAAGAACTTGGAGCCACATTGCAACAGAGTTTTCCACCCGAAGCACTCGCGGCACTTGGCAATCCTATCACCATCGCTATGATGAAAGATGGCGTTATTGGCGCGGTAACGGCTGTGCAACCTATTTTTACCGGCGGACAAATTTATAACGGCAACCGTCTTGCCAAAGTGGGCGAAGATGTTAGTCAATTGCAATTAAAACTATCTGAAAACGAGATTATTAAAGCCACATCAGAATATTTTTGGCAAACGGTAAGTCTGCAAGAAAAACTCAAAACCGTAAACGCTGTGGATTCACTGCTCCAAGTAATTTATGGCGATGTAGAAACGGCTGTGCAGGCGGGTGTGGCTGTGCGCAACGACCTTTTGCAAGTGCAACTCCGCCTCAACGATATTGAATTGCAACGCGTAAAAATCAACAATGGCATTTCGCTGATGAAACTAATCTTGCAACAATATTGCGCCCTCAGCGACACACTTTTTACTTTGCAATACACCACCGACCAAATAGCGCAAGGCGAATCGTCCACCGACCCAAACCAAGCGGTAGAATCCACTGCCGAATATCAATTGCTACAAAAAAGTGTTGAAGCCGCCGAACTGCAAAAAAAGATGGCTGTGGGTAAAAACCTGCCGTCGGTGGCTGTGGGCGCAGGTTACACTTATCACAACCTTTTAGAAAACGATCATAGTTTCGGAATGTTGTTCGCCACGGTAAACGTACCTATTTCAGATTGGTGGGGAGGTTCGCACGCTGCCAAACGTGCCGACATTGAGCGCGAAAAAGCCCAAGACCAACTCACCTCCAACGCCGAAATGCTAAAAATACGCATCCACAAAGCCCGTTACGGCGTAAACGAATCGCAACAGCAACTTGCCATTGCGCAAAAAAGCATCGACCAAGCCTCCGAAAATCTCCGCCTTATTAGCGACCGTTACGCCGCCGGCACAGCCAAAATGAGCGACCTTCTCGAAGCCCAACTCCTATATCAGCAATCTTATGATGCCTTCACCGATGCCTACTCGCACCTAAAACTCAGTGAAACAGAGTTAAAAATCGCCGAAGGGGAATAGGATTTTTATTCTTATAATCTTAAATTACGCTTAAACTAAACAACACACTTTAAACTTACATTTGCCGTCGGAAATAAAATCCGACACAACAGATGAAAGTACTCCTAATATCAACATCCGACCGCAAAGGTGGCGCAGCAATTGCCTGCCTGAGGTTATTTAACGCCCTCAAAAAAAACGGTACGGATGTAAAAATGCTTGTAAGAGATAAACTTACAAACATTGAGGATATTTACACTGTTAACACAAACATTTTTAAAAAGGCCATCAACAAAATGGCTTTTCTGGCAGAAAGGTTGGAGATTTTCTTTGCTTTGCGTTTCCGTCGCAAAAATCTTTTCCGCGTAAGCACCGGTCGCTTTGGAGTATTCAACCTTCAATCTCATCCTTTGGTTCAAGAGGCTGATGTTATCAACATACATTGGACTCATCAGGGAATGGTGTCGCTCAAAACCATCAACGCACTATTGTAGCAGGGCAAACGTATCGTGTTCACTATGCACGATATGTACTATTTCACAGGCATTTGCCATTACGCTAAAAATTGCGACAACTTTATGCGTCAGTGCGGCAACTGTTTTTATCTCAACAACGGTGGCAATGAGGAAGACCTTTCAAGAAAGTTTTTTACCAAAAAACTTGATATTCCCAACCGAGATGCGCTTAAATTTGTGGCTTGCAGCAATTGGCTCGCCGACATATCACGCCAGTCGGGACTGATGCAGAACAACGAAATCTTCTCCATTCCCAACACTATCGACACATCAATCTACCGTCCCAAAGATAAAGACGAGGCTAAAAACCATTTTGGCATTAAGGATAAAAAAGTGATACTTTGTGGTGCTTTTAATTTTAGCGACGGTCGCAAAGGTTACAAATATTTAATTGAAGCATTGTTTTGGATACACCAAAACAAACCGCAGTACGACAATCAGATATCCATCCTTATTTTTGGCAAAGGAAACATCACTCCATTTAAACGTTTACCCTACGAAATTCACGAGGCGGGCTACATTAGCGACGGTGCGGGACTTGCCACGCTCTACTCTGCTGGTGATGTGTTTGTGAGTCCTTCGCTCGAAGACAACTTGCCAAACACCATTATGGAATCGCTTGCTTGCGGCACACCTTGCGCAGCGTTTGCCGTGGGAGGTATTCCGCAAATGATTGACGAGGGTGTAAATGGCCGACTTGCTCCTGTTAAAGATTCAGTGGCATTGGCAGAGGCAGTAGCAAAAATACTGTTTGAGGACGATGCCATTAAACTATCGCAAGGTGCACGTCATAAAGTGGAGGCAGAATTTTCAGAGCCAGTTGTGGCAATGCGTTACAACGAGATTTACCGCAGGTTTTAATCTACAAAAGTGTTTTCTTCGTCGTCTGTCTTGGCATTGCTGCCGCCCATATTATACTGCACATTGTTGTTATTACCCTGAGGCACAGCACCGCCTTGATACGATGCGTTTTTGTATTTTTCTATCCAAGCCGGGTCTTCCATATCGTGCAGAAGCATAAATGCCATCAAACCAAAACAATAGTCGCTGATTTTGTAGATTCCGTATTTTTTGAGGATAGCCATTTGAGCATCTGAGGGAAGTGTTGGAACAGAGTCGTTGGTGCTCCACCCTTGCTCGTTGCTGCCGTGGTAGGGATATTCGGTGTAGCGAAGTTTCCAAAGGTCGCCCACAATTCCCGGATTTTTGATTCCGAAATTGGCAAAATAGTTAGCACCCTTGGAGTTAGCCGCACTGCGCTCTCGTCCAGCCGCACGGTTAACAAATCCGTCCATTGTAAGGTATGTGTATTTGAGCGAACCGTCGGGATTGATGTGAATCTCTACAAAACGTTCCAATAGATTGCTGCCCGGCAAAAGACAAAATCCGAGAAAATCGGTATCTTGGTCGTCGGCATTTTCGCCAAATGTGATATATTCCTCAGGGCTCTGCGCTGAAACACAAAGCGATGTTAACGCTAATATTAGTGTGATTGCAAAATTTCTCATATTATATAAGGTGTTTAATATGTAACGCCCGCCGCGGCAAAAAATTACAAAAAAAGAGAGAAAACTTCGAGTGTCGGCGAAGTTTTCTCTCATAAAGGTTATATAGCAAGTTATATTCAGTAACGATTTAAACAGCCAGAGCCATATCGCAGTACGAGAATGGAGTGATGTCGCGCTGCTTGATACCCATAAGGCTGAGGTAGAATTTGCAGGTTTGGAGGGTAGACGAATAGTTTTCGTCGTCGCTTTCGGCTTCGATTTCTACAAAATTGCCGAGACCTTCCACTTGGTCGATATTGATTTTTACGTTGTCGATAATGTAGATTTCGCGGCGTTTGGTCACCACTTTGTCTAATCCGCAGGTCTTAATCAAGAGGTCTTTCATTAGTTTGTTCGACACATGGCGGTAGAGTTTGCCTGTGGTGGTTTCCTCGGTGTATTTAAAAATGGTAACAATGTTGCCGCTCTCACGGAGTTTTAAAATTTGGCTGTTGTCTTTGAGATACGAGTCGGTTTCGTTGTTGCAGCCTTGATATTTAGCGTTTACGGTTTCGAGTATTGCTTTAATGCGCTCGGGATTCTGACAGCGGGCTTTGATTTCAATGGTGTAGGGTGTCATGGCGGTTAAATGTTTTAGTTAATTTTTGTGTATTATCAACTAAAAGACACATGAACGGCGGCTTTACCCTAATTACTTGGCTAAATATTTTTTGCTAATCAAAAATTTTTCTATAAATTTGCCCAAAATTGTTTTATATTTTTGAGTTATGAAAGCACTATTAAAGAACATTATACTAACATTTTGTCTGTTGGCCGCGTCTGCTGCCACCTATGCACAAAAAAATAAATCACACGAAACAATGATTCTGATGGAGACATCGGAGGGAACAATGAAAATTAAACTTTACGACGGCACCCCCCTCCACCGCGACAATTTTATCAAACTTGCCAAAGAGCATTTTTACGACGGACTTTTGTTCCACCGCGTTATCGAAGGCTTTATGATTCAGGGCGGTGACCCCGAGTCAAAAGGCGCCGACGCATCAAAACATCTCGGCTCTGGCGGTCCCGGATACACTATCCCCGCCGAACTTCTGCCGCAGTATTTCCACAAAAAAGGCGCTCTTGCAGCAGCACGCACCGGCGACCAAGGTAATCCACAGCGCCGTTCAAGTGGTTCGCAGTTCTATATCGTTCACGGCAAGACCATCAGCGAAGGTCAAATTAAACAGTTGGAAAACTACGGATTCGTATTCTCCGACGAGCAGAAACGTATTTACGAAACCATCGGCGGAACTCCCACTCTCGACGCTCAATATACCGTGTTTGGCGAGGTTGTAGAGGGTTTGGACGTGGTTGACAAAATAGCCCAAACAGAAACAGGTACTGCCGATCGTCCTAAAAAAGACGTTGTTATTATTAAGGTGTCGGTAGTGGAATAATACAATAGAAAAATGATTGAGAAACTTGCAGACTTCATTGAGGAAGTAAAAAATTTTAAAGCAGAAACCGCTGCCAAGGCCGAAGAACTCCGTTTGAAGTTTTTGGCTAAAAAAGGCATATTAAATGAGATTTTTGCCGAATTCAAAAATGTTCCTCCCGAGCAGAAAAAAGACTTCGGACAAAAAATCAACACTCTTAAACAGTTAGTAGAACAAAAAATTCAAGAGGCTAAGGAACGCTCTGAGGAGGATTCTTCTAAGCCTGCCGACCTCGACACTTCGTTGCCCGGTCCTAATATCGCTCTCGGTTCACACCACCCAATCACAATGGTTAAGAACGAGATTATCGAAATTTTTGGACGCCTTGGATTTACCGTTGCCGAAGGTCAGGAAATTGAAGACGATTATCACAATTTTACCGCCCTCAACTTCCCGCCCGAGCACCCCGCACGCGATATGCAGGATACATTCTTTATAGAAACCGACCCCGACATTCTTCTCCGCACTCACACATCAGGCGGTCAGGTTAGGGTAATGGAAAAACAGCAGCCGCCTATCCGTGTGCTCGTTCCCGGACGTGTGTTCCGCAACGAGGCTGTATCGGCTCGTTCGCACTGCATTTTCCATCAGGTAGAAGGTCTTTATATAGATAAAAACGTTTCGTTCGCCGACCTTAAACAAACGCTAATGTATTTTGCCAAAGAGTTTTACGGCGAAAAAACCGAGATTCGTCTTCGTCCGTCGTACTTCCCCTTTACTGAGCCGAGTGCCGAAATGGACGTTTCGTGCTCGATATGCGGTGGCAAAGGCTGCGCAATATGCAAAGGCACAGGATGGCTTGAAATTCTCGGCTGCGGAATGGTTCACCCCAACGTTTTGCGCAACTGCGGTATCGACCCCGAAGTATATTCGGGATTTGCATTCGGTATGGGCATTGAGCGTACAGCAATGCTCCGCTACGGTGTTACCGACATCCGTATGTTTTTTGAAAACGATATGAAATTCCTTTCACGATTCAAACATTAAAAAATGAGTTTTATAGACGATTTGAAATGGCGCGGCATGATTCACGATATGATGCCGGGCACCGAAGAACAACTTGCAAAAGAGATGACAACGGCTTACGTGGGCATTGACCCCACCGCCGATTCGCTTCATATAGGCCACTTGGTTTCGATAATGATTTTGAAACATTTCCAAATGGCAGGACACAAGCCTATCGCCCTCGTAGGAGGCGCAACAGGTATGGTGGGCGACCCCTCGGGAAAATCTGCCGAGCGTAACCTCTTAGACGAGAAAACCCTCAACCATAATAAGGCTTGCATTAAGGCACAGTTGTCGAAATTTTTGGATTTTGATTCCGACGCTATCAACGCTGCCGAACTTGTGGACAACTACGATTGGATGAAGGATTTCTCCTTTATCTCATTTATCCGCGACATCGGCAAGCACATCACCGTCAACTATATGATGGCTAAGGACAGCGTTAAAAAGCGTTTTGCATCCGACAGCCGCGAAGGTATGTCGTTTACCGAGTTCTCGTATCAATTGATGCAGGGCTACGATTTCTACTACCTTCGCAAACACAAAAACTGCAAACTTCAAATGGGTGGCGCCGATCAGTGGGGCAATATTACCACCGGCGTAGAACTTATCCGCCGTATCGATGGTATCGAGGCAGAGGCGTTCGGTCTTACCTGTCCTCTTATCAAGAAGGCCGACGGCACTAAATTTGGCAAAACCGAGAAAGGTAATGTTTGGCTCGACCCGAAACTTACTTCGCCCTACGAGTTTTATCAGTTTTGGATCAATACATCCGACGAAGATGCCGAGCGTTACATCAAGATTTACACCCTTTTATCTAAGGAAGAAATCGAGAGCCTGATAGAAGAACACCGCACCGACCCGGGACGTCGTCTGTTGCAGAGCGAACTTGCCAAACGTATCACCATTATGGTTCACGGCGAAAACGCTTACAACACTGCCATTGCTGCCACACAAATACTTTTTGGCAAAGGCACCAAGGAACAACTCTTGAAATTAGACGAAAAATCGTTCTTGGAGATATTCAGCGGTGTACCTCAGTTCAAAATTTTAAAAGACGAACTTTCAGCCGGCATTGGTGTTCTCGACCTTTTGGCAGAAAAATCTCAGGTATTTGCCTCCAAAGGTGAATGTCGTCGTGCCATCACCAAAGAAAACTCGTTGAGCATCAACCAAGAAAAGGTTTCCGACCCCGAAACCAAAATTGACACCACATACCTTTTAGACGAAAAATACATTCTCGTTCGCAAAGGTAAAAAGAATTGGTTTGTGCTTACAATAGCATAACACTTTGAAACACAAATAAAAGCGAATGAGGAAATCATTCGCTTTTATTTTTTTTTAGCATAGTGCTAATTCGCCCAAATTGCCAAATTGCATCGTTACAGGTATTTTCATTGCTCTAAATATCCTTAAAAACGTATCGAAACTTATTCCTTTGCCGTTTTCGATTTTGGATATGCGAGATTTTTGTACTCCAATGAGTTCACCGAGTTGTTCTTGTGATAGTGATTTTGATTTGCGGGCTTCTTTTATGGTTTCACCGATACGCACAAGTTCTATTTCTTTTTCAAATTCATCGCGCTTGGGTGTGCCCTTCTTGCCGAATACTTGTTCGTTTAGTTCTTCGAGCGTTGTAATTTTCATGTTTTCCATCTTACTCCTCCTTGTTGTAGTATTGTGCTAAATATTTCTTTCTAATTTCTTCCGCTTTTTCAATTTGTTGTTTAGGGGTTTTGTTAGTTTTCTTTACAAAACCGTGTGTGGCCAATATTAATCTTTTTTTGTTAGGATCCCAAAAGGCGAGCAATCTATAACAAATGCCGTTGTATAATGTCCTGAACTCCCATATCTCGCCGTCTAATTTTTTAAGTAATTCGTTGTCCATTACATACTGCGCCTTGTTGATGTTATACGCAATTTTTTCGCGGACTTTCGTTTCCTGTTCGTTGACAAATGCAGTAGCCTCGGGTAGCAACGCAACAGTGAAGTATGGTTCTTTGAGTTTCATTCTATTATTGTTTATGTGCAAAATTATAAAAAGTTTCAAAAAATGGAAACTTTTTATAAGATTTTTTTACCAACCGTCATTTGTTATTTTATTTATATTGCGGTTTCCGTTATTATTCATAACTTTGCTTTTGTAGAAAAAATAGAATTATGCAAGCGTTTTATCAAAACAACTACCCCGAGGCGGGATGCGATGAGGCGGGACGTGGATGTCTTGCTGGTCCTGTGTTTGCCGCTGCGGTGGTGTTTCCAAGTGGTTACTTTAATCCTAACATCAACGATAGCAAACAATTATCCGAAAAAAAACGCCTACTGCTGCGTGATGAGATTATACGTGATGCCGCCACCTATTGTGTTGCCTCGTGCGACAATCAAGAGATAGACCGCATCAATATTCTTAATGCCTCTATCCGTGCTATGCACCGCGCTTTGGACGGTTTGAACGTTACACCTGCATTCATTATCGTAGACGGTAATAAATTTAAACCGTATAAGACAATTCCTTATAAAACAGTAGTTAAAGGCGACTCACTTTATCTATCGATTGCAGCCGCCTCTATCCTTGCTAAAACCTACCGCGACGAATGGATAACCCGCGCCGCCGAGCAATATCCCGAATACAATTGGGCTAAGAACAAGGCTTATCCCACCAGAGACCATATAGAGGCTATCCAAAAATACGGCGTTACACCGCTCCATAGAATGACCTACGAACCGTGTATGCCGAAGTTGCTGTAAAATAAGTTGTGGTAAAAAATAGAAATTATTAGTCTTTGTAATATTCGTTGTCCCACACTGGCTTGGCGTTGTTTCTGCCGCCAAACGATATGTTTAATCCGCTTGAAATACTAAATGTGTCGTATGTAAGGTTTGTTGACCCAATGTTCCATGAGTTAACACTGCCGATTTTTGAAAACTGTGCTTTGAAACACCATTTGAAGTGTTCTGAACCTACACGAAAAATGAACTGAGGTTCTATTAAAAGGTTTTTCTCTGTGTAATTTTCATTGAAGGTTAGTTGTTCGCTGCCTTGTTGGTCGTACTTATATTCGTTATAGTTTATGTCGGGTATGTACGAACCTACCTTAATACCTAATCCTAAATCAACATGAGGCCATTTCCAGCCTATATTAATTTGTCCGAATGGTACTGCGAAATTGCCGTCGTATTTATACTTGGAACTAATTGAAGAATTATCTTCAATGTCAGACTCACCATTGACATATCCAGCATTATAACCTAAATATCCTTCTAATACTCCATGATTGCCAATTGTTTTGTATGCTCCTCCTGCCACTTGACCGCAGAACATGTGATCAGATATGTTAAAATGCGCTTGTCCTGCCAAACAATTGGTTAAGCCGTAAGTGTAAGTGCCATTGAGGGCCATATCAGAGTTTGATACGCTTCCTGCTACGTCGATTCTTGTATCGCCTGCGTGGTCGATAAGTGGAATGTCCACTGCCTGCGGGTGGTAAATGCTGCACGAAGATAAGGTGACAGCTACCAATGTGATGATTAGGTGTCTTTTTGCCATAATAATTATGTTTTAATTGCTTAATTATGACACACAAAACTCTCTTTACCCTAAATAAAGAAAAGGCGCAAAACAAAAATTGTTTTACGCCTTTTTATGAAAGAATGACTATGAATTTAGAATGTGTATACTACGCTGAATGTGAGCGAAGTAAGCGAAAGGTTGCAGTTCATTTTATTTGTGATGTCTTTTTCTTTTTCATTGTCTGCATCCTTGGTTATATCGTGTGTGAAGGAGATATTACCGAACTGAACACCTGCGCTCCAATTGGGAGTGAACTTGTAGTTGAGTACAGGAATAATTGCTACACCTAATCTTGAATCCTTCGAGAGGTCATGGTCGTTGTTTTTATATTTGCCAAAACCTAAGAGAGCCTCAGCCTTTGCACCAAAACTAATTTTTTCGGTTGATACAAAGTCGAAACGGAAATAGGGATTGATATAGAACATATTACCAGCATCCCAAATTTTCTTGTCGTTGGCATTTTTTTCTTTGTAGTGGTTGATGCTGAGGTCGGCGCCGAATGCCATGTTGTCGGAAAAATAGTAACCTATTTCAGCACCGATTGCAAAACTATTTTCAGTGTTTTTGTCATTGCTAGGCAAAACTTCATGTTCAATTTTGCCACTTTCGCTGCTCATAGAAACGTTGCCAGAAAGGTAGAGCTGAGCGTTAGCTGTTGTTGCTGCAGCAGATATAATAGCGGCAGCGATGATAGTTTTTAGTACTTTTTTCATTGTTGTATTATTTTAATGTTTGTTTTTTTGCAATGCAAATGTAGAATTATAATAACTGCAGTGCGTTTCCAAAAGATTAATAAAAAGTAAAAAAAAACAACCGTCTGCGGAATCACTTTCACAGACGGTTGTAGCATTATTCTCTATCTATTGTCTATTTCTTTTTTGGTGTATCGATATTATAGTGTAATCCAATGCTTTCTCTTCTGCGGCGAGCCATTTTGATTACGAGCCAAGCCGTGTTGATGGCGTTGCGCAGTTCGCATAGCGGCACGGTGATTTTTGAACGTTTGTAGAGTTCCTCGGTTTCGTTGTAGAGTATGTACAGACGGTCGAGAGCGCGTTTCATACGAAGGTTTGAACGTACAATGCCCACATAATAGGTCATAATCTGCTGCAACTCTTTAAACGACTGTGTAATAAGGATGTTCTCCTCGTTGTTTACAGTGCCTTCGTCGTTCCATTCGGGAATATCCTCGCGGATGGTGAGCTTATCTAAATAGTCTTTTGAATCCATTGCAGAGCGGTGTGCGAAAACGAGCGCCTCCAAAAGTGAGTTAGAAGCAAGACGGTTGGCACCGTGCAGACCCGTGCAAGAAGTTTCGCCGCCAGCGTAGAGGTGCTTGATTGTGGTGCGTCCCACTGTGTCAACACGGATGCCTCCGCAGAGATAGTGTGCAGCAGGTACTACGGGTATGGGTTCTTTGGTGATGTCGATGCCTATGGAGAGGCATTTTTCGTAGATATTGGGGAAATGCTTTTTAAGTTCCTCGTGGTCGGTGACAGTGGCGTCGAGATATACAAATTCGTCGCCGCGTACCTTCATTTCGTTGTCGATGGCACGAGCCACAATGTCGCGTGGTGCAAGGCAGCCTCGCTCGTCGTATTTTTCCATAAAGGTTTTGCCGTCTTTGGTTTTGAGTATTGCTCCGAAACCGCGCATTGCCTCGGTGATAAGGAAAGATGGACGTTCGCCCGGATGGTAGAGCGATGTGGGGTGGAATTGCACAAACTCCATATTGTCGATAACGCCCTTAGCGCGGTACACCATAGCAATGCCGTCGCCGGTGGCAATAGGCGGGTTGGTGGTAACTTGGTAGATGTTGCCGATGCCGCCTGTGGCGAGATATGTGATTTTGGAGAGAATTTTTTCAACCTTGCCTGTGGTGGTGTTGAGCGCATAAACTCCGTAGCACTCGATATTGTCGTCGTAGCGTGTAACTGTTTGACCAAGATAGTGCTGGGTGATGAGCTCCACAGCGTAGAAATGGTCCACCATTGTGATATTCTTGTTCTTTTTGGCGGCTTCCACGAGTGCGCGTTCCACCTCGAAACCAGTGTTGTCTTTGTGGTGAAGTATACGGAAGTCGCTGTGTCCGCCCTCTTTGTGCAGGTCGAACGAGCCGTCGGGACGTTTGTCGAAGTCGATACCCCATTCCACCAATTCTTTAATACGGTCAGGAGCCTCTTCCACAACGATTTTTACCACGTTTTCTTTTGAGAGAAAGTCGCCTGCCACCATTGTGTCGTGTATGTGTTTTTCAAAACTGTCGGTGCTGTCGGTAACTGCCGCAATTCCACCTTGTGCGTAATTGGTGTTGGCGTCGGTTACGGATGCTTTGGTAACTATCAGCACTTTGCCATACTGTGCGGCTCTGAGTGCGAAACATAGTCCCGCTACTCCGCTGCCTACTACGAGGAAGTCTGTTGTCCTATCCATAAACTAATACTTTAATTATATTTGTATAAAATGTTTATTGTCAATAAAATCTCGTAAGGTCGAAATTTTTAATTCCTATTAAAAAATAGGCGTTTTTTTCGCCTTGGTTTCTGAGTCCAAAGGTAACAAAAGGTTTCAAAATATATCCTTCTGTATCAAAATTTAATTTCATATTGTATTCTGCTGTTAGGTTTAAGTCGGTAATCGTTAGTGGTTTGCCTTGCAGCATCGCCTGTCCGTAATCGTCGCTGCGTCGGGTGTAGGGTACTAATATGTTGCTTCCGTACGATATAGTGTCGGTGTCGATTCCTGTTTTAACGATGTCGGCGGTGAGGTCTATCTTGAATAAATCGTTTTTGGTTTTGTAGCCCAGATTTATCAGTCCCTCTTTGAGATTTGCTCCGTATGGATGAGCCAACGGTTGCGAACACATTGAGTGTGAGCGGATGGCGTTGTCGTGTGAATACATAAATGGCCTAATGTAGTTGGCTTCGGCAATATATTGCAGACGGTTGAAAACTATGCCACGTGCACCAGCCTGAACTGCAAATTTTTTAGCCCACCAATCGTTGCCACTTTTTAGGAATGTTGAGTTGTATTCGTCTAACATAACTTGACCATAGAGAATGTTGTTTTTGTAATAGCGAATCTTGCCAAAAAAGCCTAATAATATATTGTCTGGTGAACCTATTGCATATTCTACAGGGCGGAAAAATATCACAGGGTTGAGGTAATGAAGGTCGATAAATTGGCTGTTGTCTAAAGAATCTCGACGCACAATGTTTACCGCCTCAAATCCTCCTATGTTAAGATAGTTGGTGATGTTCCAGCTAATGGTGTGATATACAAGGTATTTGGTACGAGCGTGTCCAGCTTCGGTATCAAGGCTTTTGGCTGTGTTTGCCGAAAAAATGTATCTGAATCCGCCTTCGCCAGCGATAATGTCGAAATAGTACATTCCGCTGTTGTTTCTGCCCAAAAGCAATGAGCGGTAGCCATCGCCCACAGCCTTGTGACCCTTTCCTACCGAAATTTTCAGGTAGTCGGCTATGTGGTAGGTGATGTTGAAATCGTGATATAGCGAAAAATATGTGTCGCCTTTCTTTTTGAATCCTCCCCCTGCTGGAATATAGTTGAAACTGTCGGCAAGTGCTGCAAAATAGTCGCAATATCGTGATATGCCTCCGTAGATTTTGTAGCTGAATGTTAATTTGGGTATTTTGGCTTTGATTTCCACACCGCCGTTGGCAGAATAAATTGCATGTTTGGACTTGTCGCCTACGCCTGCCGCAAGATTTATTAGCGGATAGATGTCAACATGATAGCTGTTAGTGTTTATGTTGGTGATAGTGTCGTAGTAAGGATATAGAGCTGAGTGAAATGATTTTTGGTTGAGCAAGTCGTACCTGTAGCCCTCCTGTGCATAGAGAAGTGCCGCTGACCATACCAAGAACAATATCGTAAGGAATCTTTTCATTTTTTTAGTTTTTTGCGGCGGCGGTTGATTATTATTTGGGGAATGTGGAAGGCTATCATCAGCACAAGCAACATAATTAATCCTAAACGGTTGATATAAGTCTGTTTGGATATCAAATATACTCCGGTTGAGAATGCTATGTTAAACACGTTGAGCACAATGTCGGCTTTTCCGTGAGATAATCCTAATTCAAGAAGCTTGTAATGGATATGAATGTTGTCGGGCGCAAAGATAGGACGCTTGAGTATAATGCGCAGAAACATTACCCTTATAACGTCGAACGCTGGCACAGCCATAATAGCAAACGCCACCGCAGGAGCACCACGGACTATGCAATGAGCTGACGTAGTGTTGTTGGCTTCTACAAACCTGATAGCAAAAAATACGCAAATGAGTCCTACAAGTTGCGCACCCGTGTCGCCCATGAATATTTTGTTTTTTTGCGAAAAGAGATTGTAACGCAAAAATCCGACTACAGCGCCTATAAAGCTTGCCACAGTAATGCACATAGCTAAGTCGTCTTCTATCCAAAACCACAATCCGAACATCACCGCCGCGCTTATACTGAGCGAACCAGCAAGACCGTCGATACCATCTATCAGGTTGAAAGCGTTGATAATAGCCACCACCACAAATACCGAAAGCGCTATGCTCACAGCATAAGGAATATCTTGAACGTTGAATAGTCCTTGCAAACTTGTAATACGTATGTCGCCAACAAGGCATAGAACCAGTGCCGCAGCAGTTTGTCCTGCGAGTTTGGTAAGTGGGGCGATTATCATAATATCATCCTTAATACCTGTGAAAAAGAGAATTACGCACGAAGCCGCCAGATATGGAATAAAACTTCCGCTGTTGCCGGCAAAAATGCACATGGTAGTGAGGAACGCTCCAAAAATGGCGCATCCTCCCAACGTAGGAACATTACCGTGATGGATATGGCGGTCGTGAGGCTTTTCGCACAGTTTTTTGCTTTTGGCCACCCTTACAATTGAAGGAATGGTCAAAAGACTTACAACCAATGATATAATCAGGCTTCCGCCTATCTTTAGATAATCCATTAACATTTGCTCTTTTAACTGCAAATGTACAATAATTGTGCTTTATACTGCAAAAAATGTTTTATTTCTTAATGATAAGTTCAATTTAAGGCACTATTGGATTAACTTAGAACCCGTACTTTTACAAAGCGTTAAAAACACTCGCGATGTATCTTGTAATCGGCTCTACTACCATATTAGGCGCACATACGATCTGCACTTTGCTTCAAAAAGGGCTTCCCGTCCGTGCCGTTAAATCCGACAGAAGCGATATGAATCGTTTCCGCAAGATTATGGGATATTATTTTTCAGATTCCGACAATCTTTTTGACGAAATAGAGTGGGTGGAAGCTGATCCGTTTGACAGAGAGTCCACAGCAGAGTTGTTGCAAGGTGTTGATGTGGTTTTTAACTGCGCTACTCCCGCCTTTTTTGGTCTTCAAAAAGACGACAACATTATTGAAGGCATTGTTCACAGCACAGCGATACTTGTTGACGAGGCACGTCTTGCAGGAGTTAAATATTTTTGTCATGTGAGCAACCTTCTGGCACTTGGCGACGAACCTGAACTGAAAGAGATTTCAGAAACCTCGCCCCGAGACCCCAAAGGCAATTACACTGACTATTCAAAGGCTTCGTTCTTGAGCGAGATGGAAGTTTGGAGGGCGTTTGAGGAGGGCTTACAAGGGTCGGTTCTCAACGCTGGTTTTGTGATTGGACCTGGCGATTGGAAAAAAGATAGTAGTGCTATTTTTGCTCGCATTAACAGGGGTTTGAAATTTTACGCACAAGGCGTTACGGGATTTATCGGTGTGAGGGATTTGGTTCGCTGTATGCTTTCTCTTACTAAGCAAAAGATTGTAAATGAACGTTTTATAGCGGTTTCTCAGTGTATGAGTTTTGCCGAGTTGCTATTTTTGATTGCCGACACTTTGGGCGTTAACCGTCCGAGGTTTAATGTTTGTAAGTTTATGTTTTTTTTCTTAAAACTCTGGTATAGAATTAAATATCTGTTTTCAAAACGTAATCCCCGGCTCAACGACGATTTTATTAGTCTTATCACCGATTTTAAATTATACAACAACGAAAAGAGCCTCAATTTGCTGATAGCTGGTTATCAGCCGATGGAACAGGTGATAAAAGAAATATGCAAACTCTACAGAGACGACAATAGCGAAAAGTAAATTTTTTGTATATTTACGCCGTTATTTTATTTCAAAAATCTACGTAATGGATATCAGAGCAATCAACAACATTTCTGAAAAGGAAAAAGAGTTTGAGCGCAAACTCCGCCCTTTGACTTTCGACGATTTCAACGGTCAGAAAAAACTCCGCGAAAACCTCGAAGTGTTTGTAAAGGCAGCCAAGATGCGCGGCGAGGCACTCGACCACGTGCTTTTTCACGGCCCTCCCGGTTTGGGCAAGACCACACTTTCTAATATTATTGCCAACGAACTTGGCGTGGGTATGAAAACCACTTCGGGGCCTGTGCTCGACAAACCTGGCGACCTTGCGGGATTGCTTACCAACCTCGACAGTCGCGATGTGCTATTTATCGATGAAATTCACCGCCTCTCTCCTGTTGTGGAGGAATACCTCTATTCCGCAATGGAGGATTTTAAGATTGATATTGTTATCGACAAAGGCCCTGCTGCACGGTCGGTGCAATTAACCCTCAATCCTTTTACGCTTGTGGGCGCAACCACACGAGCAGGATTGCTCACCGCTCCTCTGCGTGCAAGGTTTGGTATAAATCTTTTGCTCGAATATTATGATATTGAGGTGCTTACACGTATTGTAATGCGTGCAGCCAAAATCTTAAATGTAGAAATCGACCAGCCAGCAGCCGGTGAAATAGCATCGCGTAGCCGTGGTACTCCGCGTATTGCCAATTCGCTATTGCGCCGTGTAAGGGATTTTGCCCAGGTTAAAGGCAACGGCGTAATCGACTTAGAGATAACTAAATACGCCCTCGACAACCTTAATATAGATTCGCTCGGTTTAGACGAAATGGACAACAAGATTCTCTGCACCATTATCGATAAATTTCAGGGCGGTCCTGTGGGATTAAACACCATTGCCACGGCTGTGGGCGAAGATAGCGGCACTATCGAGGAGGTTTACGAACCGTACCTTATTATGGAAGGCCTTTTAAAACGTACCCCACGCGGTAGAGAAGTTACTCCGTTTGCCTACAAACATTTAGGCAAAAACCTTACAACATTTAACGACGATGATGTGCAACTGGCGCTATTTTAGTATTTTATTGTTGCTGTATATGGCTGCTTGTGCCCCTGTGCCTGTGGCTATCAACCATTACGAAAACACAGCAATGGCATTTGCAGATAGCCTTAACCGTTTTACTAATCGTTTCAGCGGTTCTGAAAGTATTTTTGCCGCCAAAGATTTTATAATCCGCAATATGCGCAACACCGCCAACAGTGTTGAGGTTCAGAGTCATAACGTGCGTCTTGATGATACAACTGAAGTTGTACTTAATAATATAATGTGTAGGTTTTATCCCAACTATGATAAACGGGTGCTTGTTTACAGTAATTACGACCAAGATCCTGATTCTGGTGATTCTACCGACTGTTCGTCAGGAACTGCGCTTTTGATGTCGCTTTCGCGCTACATAGCCGACAATGACCCGGGCATAGGAGTTGATATAGTTTTTTTTGACGGACGTTTTGCTTGTGTGGATGATACAACTGTCAATCAGTTTTTTCGCTTTTGTCAAGGATCACAAGCATGGTCGGAGTACAACAAGGATAAAGTTTCCGTTTATCAATACGGCATTAGCGTAACTCATCCTGCACACAAAGATGCTTATTTTGTTATTGACGGAAATTCCAATCATTTTGCCTCGCGACATTTTTATTTTGCAAGGAGCACAGCATCGATTTTCGGGGCAGAAGAAATGTTTCCAGAGGTGATTGCGCCACCTTATTATGGCGATAACACTATTGTGAGCACGATTTCGGGCGTGAGATCGTTTTGTTTGGCAGGACAAACGCTCAACCACGACAATGCCGAAGATATTAAAATTGACAATATACAAGATATTGATAATCAACGTTTTGAAATTATTTCAAAAATTATTATCGAAACTTTATATACAAGTCATTAAAATTTTTATTACATTTGTGGCTCGGATACTATCGGTATTTTTCCGATGGTGAGTATAATTGTAGAACAAATAGCAAAGCAGCGCAAATGGAACTCGTTGACAATAAACTATATGTAGAAGCCACCGATGATACTCCGTCGATAATCATAGACGGAGATAAGAGGTTTGTGAGGTTCGAAGGGCCGTCTTTCCCAGAAAATGCGGTAGAATTCTATACGCCTTATATTGACACACTTTTGTCTGTAATTCCCACATGGAAGGGTGAGATAAAAATGGAGTTTGAGTTTTCGATACTGTCATCAGCATCGAACAAGGTGGTTTATGAACTTTTAGTGCGGTTAGAGAACCTTCACGCCGCTGGAGCCGACATTCATATAGATTGGATTTACGAAACTTACGATGAAGATATGTTCGACGAAGGTTCGGGCTACAAAGATTGCCTTAAAATTCCGATTGAACTTATTGAGCGCCCAAGCGAATAGTATACGGCCCCGTAGTTTAGTTGAATAGAACGTAGGATTCCGGTTCCTAAGGTCGTGGGTTTGAGTCCCGCCGGGGTCACCATTTAAAAATATAAAAGCATCGGTTAAATGCCGATGCTTTTTTTTGTATTGTAATTTTTTATTTGATAATCAAGCCTTTATTCCTTCATCACCCTGAAACTGAATATCTGATACCCCATTAGTCCGTTTCCGTCGATGGCTTCCACAATGCCAATAAACTCGGTGTTAACATCGGATGCGGCAAAGGGTATTTCTGCCAAGCCGTTTTCGTCGGTGATGACTTCGGGTTGCCATTGGAGTAGGTTTCGTGGATCTGCCAAAGACGATTGAAGGTCAAATTCATCGGGCTGATAAAACTCTCGTTTTGGATAGTAACCTTGCGCTTTCCAAAAGCCGTACATTTGTAGCAATTCTTTTTCGGTGTATTGTGGCCCATAATAAATCTCGTCATGTGGCGGGTCCGTCATATCAACTATCCATCTCCCATCCTCATTAATAGGAATATACTTAATTACATGGTATATTTCTCCTCGTTTGGGTAATAAAACTTTTCTACCCGCACCTATATACGCATTTTTTGAAAAATCAATTCCTTCTGGATGATGAGAGTAACCTTTGTAGTCATTAAGATAACCATTTGTGCCGAACGCTTTGCAATCACAAACCCATTCACCACTCGACAAGATAGCAAGACTATCGAGAAATCCTGTAACCTTGTCGCGTGCAAATACTCTTCGTTTAGCACTGATTACTACTTCATCTAATGCAATAGTTCCTTCGTCACTTTTTATAGCCACATTATCTTTTGCCGGAGGAAGGATATAATCTTCAACATAATATCGATTCCTTCCGCGTTGATAAATATTAACTGTATCGAATGGATTGTCTAATGCAATTTTAGGTCTCGGCTTTTTGAGAATTGGTTGAAGATAGATGTTGCCACGCATCTTTTCCATAATAGAGGGGTCGATTTCAAAAATTCCATCATGGTTAGATAAAATATGACAAGTGTCGCCCTGTGGACATAATGCCTTGATAATCTGCATTCGGTTATCGAGATCTTTGCCGCTTATCCCATCTTTGAGCAGAGTTTGGCTTGGGTTGGGTTCTTTATCCCAAACATAATTTCTCCAACCTTGGGTCATCATTAGCAGGTCGAGGGCTTGAATGCGGTCTGCGTTTTGAGTATCAAAATAATATGTAGGATTAAAAATGTTGCCCCGAATTTGCTCCGAAAGAAAACAATGCGAAAGAATGTTCTCGTGTCCGGGTTGGTAAAGATACGCTTTGTCGAAAATGGTTACTGCGAGTTCTGCCTTGGTGGGGTTGCCAATTGTATCGGTAACTTTGAGGCTTACCTTGCCTGTGTCGCGGCGATAGTATTGTAACTTATCGGTAACAGCAGAAATGTTGAGCCGTTTGTCAGGGTTGACAAACACCAATCTTTCGGCAACAGGGCGTTCGTTGGCATCGTACAGTGTAATCTCCACAATGCCTTGGAGGGTAAAATATTCTGCTGGTAGTTTCACTATCTGCTGACCATTTACAATGCCTTTTGCTGTGCTACACTCTATACCATTCTGCTTGGCGATGATTGAGAAATTTTGAGGTGTATTATTGGACGACGAAACCAATAAGGTTAATCCTTTTGCATTGTTGTTAGCAACACGGAGAGAGAAACCTTCGGGCTCAATTGCTGGGAATGGAATTGTTCTGCCGTCGTCGAGGATTACTTTGTATTCTTTACCCAGCATAGGATTAATGGAGAACCGCCCCATACCGTCGTGGAGGGTTTGTATAGACGCTATTTCTTTGCCATCTTCAAAAACTTTTCCAGATACCTCTTCGGGAATACCGTTTCCGTATGTGGCTTTGAATGCTACTACTGAGTAGATTTCATTGACAAGATGTCCCCCTTCGGGAAATAGGTCGAAACGATGTTTTGAGTTTATTTTTTGTTCGGAATCATTCTTAATCGCTTGGTTTGAAATAGAATCCATCTGTGTTACACGATCTACCACACGGATACGGCGTGGACGAATGGCTTGTGTGCTGTCGGATGTGAACGAAGACTTTGTGTAGCCTTCAATAAAGTATTCACCCTGAGGCCAATCAGCACCTATATAAATATGTCCATTGCCTCGTCCCGAAACTAAGGGGTATTTCTCGCTCCAAACCACGCTGTCGGATGCAGTGCGTACTTGAAGGTAGAGAGTACGGCTGCGGTCTGATAGTGCAAAAGATTGTTTATCAATTTGATACGCCTTAAACCATAGATCTTCGCCAGTTTCGGCAATCTCTTTGCTGGGCATAATGTATATAAAGTCCTGAGCATGAACGCTATGTACAATTGTACTGGATGCAATCAGGGCTGCTGATAGTAATGTTAGTTTTTTCATAATGGTTGCTTTGAGTGAAAACATAGTAACTCCTTTTTATTCATCACAGAACGTACCATTATGAATATTTTGTTGATTATTAATAGTTTAATGTTTTAACAATAGTGTAAAAGTGTAAAAAAATTTTACAACACTGTAAAATTTTTTTACACATAATGTTTGTAGTTATGATGAATGTGGTTATAAAAAAGCCCATAGTGTATTTTTATCATCACTATGGGCAAAATTAATATAAATGATTCTGTTTTATTCCTTCATCAGTTTTTCCAATTCTTCGTCGGATTTGTCGAGTTCATCTACTTTGTAGAATTTTGTGAGCATTGTGGCAAATACCTTGTCTTCGTATGTGAATACAAAGTCGTAGTAGCCGGGCTCAGCGTTTTCAGGATTAACATACATGCTTCCCCAGGGGCTGCCTTCCTCGGCATCGGGATCCTTGCGGATGTCGCCGCCTTGCACAAATCCGGGAGTGATGTCGCGCATCTTGTTTTTCAGGTAGTAGCTCTGGTCGTCCTTGTGCTTGATAATCCACACCTTGATGCCGTATTCTGCATTGGTCACGGGATAAAACTCTATCCACTCGTTCAGATTAAAGATGCAGCGGATGCCTTCGGTGGCTGGCTTTCGGTCATTCCATTCCGCAGAGCCAACTTGGTTTCCTTTGAGCGTCAAGGCGGTCATAACGGGTTGTTCGCCATCTTTGAGGTTCACGAAGTTGAGTTTGCCGGGAATCATAGCCTTTTGCGCATCGGCTTTTGTAGCGTTGCCGCTGTTGTTGGAGGTTTGAGAATCACCAGTGGTGGTGGCAGAATTGTTGGCAGATTCGGTGGCGTTGTTGGTGTTGCCGCCGTTGTTGCAGGCCGACAAGGTAAGCATTGTGAGCCCTACGGCTAATAATAACGAGATTTTTTTCATTGTTGCATTTGTTTATGGTTGGTAATGTATATAATTGTGAGTTACAAACGTATGGAATTATTTGTAAAAAATCAAGTTCTCGGTTAAACTTTTTTAGTTAGCATATTTTATCCCCTCAATATTCAATAGACCAATTTTGTTATCTATTCCTCCGCTGTAACCTGTGAGTTTTTTGCTAACGCCCAAAACTCTGTGGCAAGGAATAATTATTCCAATAGGATTCCAACCCACAGCACCACCCACAGCCTGTGCCGACATTTTGGTAATATTGTGATTTTTGGCAATTTGAGTGGCAATTTCGCCGTAAGTGATTGTTTCGCCGTATGGTATGGTCTTCAATATTTCTAAAACTTCTCTGCGAAACGGAGTCGCATTATTAATTTGATATTCAGGTATATAATTCGGTCTCTTTCCCGCAAAATAATCATCTAACCACTTGGTTACATCCTTAAATATTGGCAAAGTGCCACCATTCTCCACCAGAGCCGCCTCACTTGAATTTATAAAGTGCAGATTTGTAAGTACTTCGTCATCGGATGAGAGGAGGATAGGGGAGAGGGGGGATGGAGTAGGGTAGAGAAAGGTCATTTTTTATGGAGATTTTGATTGTTTATGGAAATTTGATCACTCTGATAATTCTGATTATTCTGATTACTCTGAGTACTCTGTTTACTCTGAATAATCTGATTTTGCTGAGAACTTAGATGCTTTTGTTCATTTCTATACTCTGTTCTTGCTTTATACATTATTTCTTTGATTCCACCTTCTTTAACAAAACGTTCTTGCATATGTTCAAGAAGTTTGAAGAGCATAAATATTGCTTGATGGATTAGAGTGATACATAAGTTTGCTATTTCTTCATCAGTCATACGGACGATGTATTTAGCATAGTCTTTCATTATTTGCTCACTTCTAGCATATTGACGCATAGTTTCAAATCTAGGATGCAATTTGTTCCATTGTTCAAGTTTGCGAACACGAAGATAATCTTCATAATCTATCAATAATTCTTCAAGACTGGCTTTGGCAACATTTGTAAGTTTTATTTCTGTCTCGCTTGAAGTGGCAGCCGCTTGATTGCCTTCGGCTATGTTTTGTTTGCCACTACGGGCTGCTTGTACCATTTGGTCAACGGTACGATCACCTTTAGATAAATATTTTTGCGCAAAATAGTAGGTTATGTCGTATATTATTTCTGTGACCTTATACACACGAAGATTTCTATAATTGCCATGTTGTGGTAAAAAATTGTTGTCAGCCATGATTCTTTATTTTTTCTCCAAATATAATGAGAATTAATATATAATTTCATTTTTTCTCTGTAAAATATCCCGGTGCGGAAATGCCGCCATCTATACGGGCGTATTCTTTGTCAGTTTTTTCGGGGGTGAATTTTGTGCCTTTGCCACCTATGAGTTTGGGACAGTTTGTGAATAATGGATGCTCGCCTCTTATTAAATTGTCAACCCATTTGTTGCTTACAAAAATGGTTTTCAGTTTCTTACATTCGTGAAACATATTATACATAGACATTACTTCTGAAGTATTGAAACTACTGAGGTCTAATTCTGTAATGTTTTCACATAGAGCAAACATTCCATCCATCTGAGTAACTTTTTGTGTGTTGAAATGACTAAGGTCAACTTTTGAGAGCTTGGTACAATTGGCAAACATATATAACATATGGGTAACGTTTTGTGTATTGAAATGGCTAAGGTCAATGTTTGTAAGTTTTGTACAATTAGCAAACATATAACTCATATCATAAACTTTTTGTGTATTGAAATGACTTAAGTTAATGTTTGTGAGTTTGCTACAATTAGCAAACATATAACGCATATTTATAACCTCAGACGTGTTAAGGTATTCCATACCTTCGATAGAATTCAGATTGCTACAATCTGAAAACCATAATTCTGTAGATGTAGGTCTATAATTTGCGAACGATTTGTCGAATACTACTTTTACGATTGTGCTATCAGTAAACGATAACCATGTTCGTTCCCATTTTGGCCATCCTAATGATTGTACTGGTCTATTTTGATCGTAATAAAATGTCAATATTCCATTAAATAACACTAAGTATGGCTGTAATGCTTTATAATAATCTATTGTAGGCTCATAAGGATTATTACCCTTTAGTGTAAAGTATCCTGGATTTGAATCACCACCGTCAATATGTGCAAATGATACCAATTCTTTTCCAATATTACATTCTGAACCCTTTTCACCAAATAGCATTTCACATCCTTGGAATATAGAGTAGGTAGAGTCTAGATGATCAACATTCCATAAGTTATCGCTATAAATGGTTTTAAGATTATGACAATTATAGAACATATCAACAATTTTCTCTAAGTTGGTTGTATTAAATCCACTGATATCTATGGATGATAATTTATGACATTCTTCAAACATTCCACTCATATCTGTTGCTTTTGCTGTATTTAGTCCACTTAAGTCTAAATCGGTAAGATTGTAACAATTATTAAACATATTTGCAAAATCAAATACATTTTCGGTATTGAGATTTTCGTTAATGCCTTCTATCGTTTTAACATTATATAAAAATCCAAACAAGCCACTACAACTTTTGAGCTTATAGTTTTTGAATGATTTGTCTAATACAATTTTGGTTACAATTTTGCGGACATTATCATCCCAAGCCCTTATTCTGATAGCGTTGGAGGGTTTGTCGTTGTTGAAATATAGATATAATGTACTGTCTTTAACTACTGCGTATGGCGTGTTGCCTTGTGAGTCGGTGTAATCAAACGGACTTTTATAAGTGAGATATCCTGGCGAAGACTCTCCTTCGTCAATTTGAAATAAATCGCAGCCATTTTTGTATTTAGTTCCTGCGCCTCCGATAAGTTGTTCGCATTTGTAGAATGTAGATGTGCTATCGTTAATTTTTACTGTGTTGCTAAAAAAGTAACTACTTTTCCAATAATCACCTACATATATAGTTTGAAGCTTGGAACAGCCAGAAAACGTTCCTTTGAAGCAAGGAGAACTATTTGGCCAAGAAAAATTAGGATCATCCAACGCCGCTTGTACCTCTGATTTGTCTTTAAAACAAAAACCAAAAGTTAGTCCCGAAGTATTAAACCCCGTAAGGTCCAGCACTGTGATGTTTTTGCATCCTTTGAACATATTAGCCATTGTAGCAGTCTTTGAAGTGTTGAGATATTCGATTCCCTCAATCTCGGTGAGATTTGAGTAACCTTCAAACCAACTTTCCAATGATTGTGGCTTGTACTTGTAAAACGATGTGTCGAATACGATTTTGTATATATCATTAACATTCCATTCGGGTTTTGATTTACGCATGTTATATGCGTTTTCGGGCTTTTGACCGTCGAAGCGAAATGTCTGGACTCCGTTTTCTATAACTGAGTATGGACGCAATGCTGTATGACCCTTGGCTGTGAAATATCCCTGTTTAAGTGTGCCTTCACCATCAATTTGGGCACGAAAATAATCGTTGTATTTTTGGGGATAATAATCTGTACCATTTTCTCCGCACAGCTGGTAACAATTTTGGAACATGTTTTGGCTTCGGTTATTTTTATTCATGATCCATTTGTCGCCAACGTAGATTGTTTCAAGATTTGAGCAAGAATAAAACATAGAGTTCATGTTCTCTACATTTTCGGTGTTGAATCCGCTTAGGTCAAGTGTTTTGAGATTCTCACAAAACTCGAACATACCTATCATATCGGTAACGCTGTCGGTATTTAGATACTCGTTCATTCCAATGAAAGTTGTAAGTTTTTCACAGCCGAGAAACCAATAATGACAACTTTTGGGGCGGTAATCTTTAAATGATTTGTCGAATACTACGGTTGTAATTTTATGGTCATAAACCAACCGGTCGCCTTTTATATCAAAAGATTTTACTGGTCTGTCGCAGTTATAGTAAAAAAACATTGTGTCGTTGTTGAATACATAATATGCCTCGCGTGGGAAAGGTGGATAACTTATTACGTTGTTTTTGTAAGAGAAATAGCCTGGTGCGGATTTGCCACCATCTACGCGGGCGTATTCTATGTTGGTATGAGATTCGTGGTACTTAGTTTTCTTGTCACCCGAAAGAAAAATACAACCTTTGAACATATTGTTTGATGTAGCATCCTTTTTTATTTTCCAAAAATCTCCTACGTATATCTTTTTTAGTTTTTTACAATTCTCAAATATACCCTCAATAGATTCAACATTAAATGTGTAAAAACTACTTAAATCGATACTTGCAAGGCTATGACAATCTTTAAACATCCATCTCATACTTTTTACTTTGTCGGTTTTAAACCCACTGAGGTTGAGATTGGTTAGTTTATAGCATTTGCTAAACATACAATTCATATCAGTAACTTTGTCGGTATTGAAACCGCTGACATCAATGCTAGATAACACTGTACAATCGGCAAACATACCACTCATATTGGTAACATTTGTAGTGTTAAACCCACTAACGTCGAGGCTCTGTAACTTGTAACACCAAGCAAACATATCTTGCATATTAATCACTTGTTGCGTGTTGAATTTGCTCACATCCAATTCTAATACATTTTTACAACCGCAAAACATTTTGAACATATTTTTAACTTTTGCAGTGTTGAATTTGCTCACATCAAGAGTTTCGAGACTTTGACAATCGCCAAACATATACGCCATGGATTCAACGTTAGATGTGTTGAAGGTTGATATGTTGAGTTTTTTAAGTTGCTTGCACAAAATAAACATGCTGTGCATACTTGTTACATTATCGGTGTTGAAAGTGCTTAAATCAAGTTCCGTAAGATTTATGCACCCTTGAAACATATTTCCCATAGTGGTTACTTTGGCTGTATTAAAAGTGCTAAAATCAAGTGTGGTAATTTCGTTGCACCCTGAAAACATTTTATGCATATCCACTACATTTTTGGTGTTGAACCCACTGAGGTCTATTTCGGGGAGATTGTTGCAACCGGCAAACATATAGGACATATTGGTAACTTCCGACGTGTTGAGATTCTCTTTCATACCTTCAATATTGGTTAGATCTCTAAACTCTCCGAACCAATAAGCGCATGTGGTTGGTCGGTAATTTTTGAACGACGGGTCGAAGATAACCTTTGTATATTTCTGTCCAAAATATTCCTGAAAAAGCCAATGAGGGATAGAATCACCAACATTCATTTCAAAGGCAGTTCCTTCTCGGGTTGCTTTCTGTGTGTCGTAATAGAATGTCAGAGTGGTGCTGTCGGTAGACATTAAAGCATACGCCTCCTGTGCCGAGGCAGATGTGGCGGATAGTATTAGTGCCGCGATGATGGTGATAAGGTGTTTCATAGTGGTGTTATATTTATTTTTTCTCGGTGAAATATCCCGGTGCGGATTCTCCGCCGTCGATGTGGGCGTAGTCTTTTTCGGTGTATCGAGGACTAAATTTTGTGCCTTTGCCGCCTACGAGGCTGTGGCAGTTGGTGAATAATATACCACCGTTCTCATTGTAAATGATTATTCTTCCATCAACCTCTTCTCTACCATAACGGGCACGCGCAGTAGTCCATCCATCACCCACAAAGATGGTTTTAAGATTTGTACAATCGTTAAACATGCCATCCATATCTGTAACTTTGGCGGTATTGAAACTGCTGAGATCTAATGATGTAAGTTTGCTGCAACCAAGAAACATTGTGTAGGTAGATTCAATATTCTGTGTATTAAAACCTGAAATATCTAAATCAACAAGACTGCTGCAATATGCAAACATACTACTCATATTAGTAACATTCTCTGTGTTGAAATGTGATAAATCAAGAGTGGTAAGGCTGCTACAACCATAAAACATATAATGCATATCTGTAATACTATCAGTATTGAGGTTAGAAAGTCCTTCTATTGTAGTAAGATTCTTACAGTATGAAAACCAATGTATTATCTCTATTGGTTTATAATTGGCAAACGATTTTTCAATTATAATCTTTGTTACGTTTTCTGATATGTCATTTAACGAAATAAACAATCCCGATATTATAAAAGCATCATCAGGGATATGGTTATTATATCGAAAATAAAATACATCATTTTTAGATACAAAATAAGGTACCGCAACCGATGAAACTGGTTTATTTGGTTTGCGCTCTTTGGATGAAAGATATCCCGGTTTTGAAGGACCTTGATCAATACAAGCATAGTCGACTCCAATTTTATCTGAGGTATAGATAGTACCTTCTCCTCCATATAAACTTAAACAATTGTAAAATAGATTTTCGTCGTTAGTTATTAAATCATTATTCAAAAGCCATTTATCTTTATCTACATAAATGGTTTTTAAATGGTAACAATTCGAAAACATGTCACTAATGTCAGTCACGTTTGCGGTCATGAAACTACTTAAATCAATGTATTGTAGGTTTGTACACTTCATAAATACTCCGTTCATTTTTTTGACACTTTGTGTATTAAAACTACTTAAATCAATTGTTTCGATACGTGTACAGCGATAGAACATATAATCAATATCTTCAACCTTATCTGTATTGAATGAACTTAAATCAAGATTAGTAAGATTTTCGCAACACGAAAACATTCTATTCATATTTGTTACTTTATTTGTATTGAATCCGCTTAAGTCTATGTTTTTGAGGCTTTGACAATGGTAGAACATACTACTAAAAGTAGTAACCTCAGAAGTGTTGAGATTTTCGATACCTTCTATTGCGACAAGATTATGAAAACCTGCAAACCAATCGGAACACGATTTCGGACGGGCTTCTTTGAATGAATTATCGAAGACAACTTTTGTGAAATGAGGATTCCAAGGTGCTGCTAACATCATTTCCATTTGACACCATTGAGGTAACTCTCCGTTGTGATTTAATTCAAAGGCAGTTCCTTCTCGGGATGCTTTCTGTGTGTCGTAATAAAATGTTAGTGTTGTGCTGTCGGGTGACATTAATGCATAAGCCTCTTGTGCTGAGATTGATGCAGTTGATAGTATTAGAATTGCAATGATTGTAATAATGTGTTTCATAACGCTTATATTTTATGCGCAGTTATAATAGTGTAACTTTTAGCGTTAACTGTGATTGTGATGCCGTCGATAGTGCAGTAATAGTTTTTGCCGTTGCGGGTGATGGTGCATTGGGGCGATTGAATTTTTTGTTTGCAATATTCCACAGGGTCGGTGTCGGCTGGTAGCAAAAGGTTTTTGGCAATACGCTGTGCACCCATAGGTGTGGTAAAAATGCGGTGGATATTGTCTAAGAGGGTTATCGGTTGGTTTTCGTTAAACTCTGCCATCTCTTTTTTGATAAACGATGCTATCATTTGTCGGTAGAGTTTTTCTACCATATCAGGGTCTGCTCCAAGAGTTTCGGCTTTGGATCGCACTTTTTGAATTACTTTCTCTACTCGTGATGAGTCTTTTACCCCTTCCTCTTTTTTTTTGAAGGTAGCGGCCTGAGCCACATATTCGCCCCTTTCGGCTATGAGGGCTATTATTGCGCTATCTATTCGGTCGATATTTGCGCGTACTTCGTCTAAATTGTTGCAGTGCATAGGTTTAATTATTCTTAAATAGTTCAGAGTGAGTGCCTAAACGAACTAATTCAATTACGTTATTTTTCTCGTCGAACCAAATAATCAAGAAATCATCCTCGATGTGGCATTCCATGCAGCCTTTGTATTCTCCTTTGAGCATGTGGGGGTGGCATTCGGATGGAATTGGTTTTTCATATTCAAGCATTTCCAATATTTGTTTCAAGGCTTGTAATTTCAACGGTTTGTGTTTGTAACGTTTCAAGTCCTTGCGGAATTGGGTAGATGTTTTAATAATCTTCATTATGCTTCGTTTAGTATCTCGTTGAACATTTCGTCAATATTGGTGTACTCTTTTGAAGGGTTTTTACCCGACATTACTTCTTCAATGGCCGCTTTGGTTACTTCGTTGGGCTCGTTGTAAACATCTTCGAGAAGTACACTCTCAACATAATTATTTAACGAACGGTTGGCGCGGGTAGCCTTAATTTTGAGTTCTTCTATAAGGTCGGCTTTTAACCTAAACGAAACTGGTTTTCTGATTGCTGCTGTTGTCATAATTTTTACGATTAATTGTGATACAATAGATTGCAAATATATATCATTTGTATTACAAATGCAATTATTTTAACGAATATAATTAAAAAATGGTTATTTGATTTTTGCGGTTGAAATATAAAAAAAACGGACAGCAAATGTTTGCTATCCGTTTTTTATTGTGTAATTGTTTAGTATCTGTAATGCTCAGCCTTGTAGGGACCTTCAACGTGAACGCCGATGTAGTCGGCTTGCTTTTGCGAAAGTTTGGTGAGTTTTGCTCCTACGTGGTCGAGGTGGAGGCGGGCAACTTCCTCGTCGAGATACTTGGGCAGACGGTAAACGCCTGTCTCGTATTTCTTGGTCCAAAGATCCAACTGAGCGAGTGTTTGGTTTGTAAACGAGTTGCTCATTACAAACGAGGGGTGACCTGTGGCGCATCCGAGGTTAACAAGACGTCCTTCGGCAAGGAGGATTATTGAGTGTCCGTCGGGGAAGATGTATTGGTCTACCTGAGGTTTGATGTTGATTTTTTTGATGCCTTTGATTTTTTCGAGGTCGGCAACTTGAATTTCGTTGTCGAAATGGCCTATGTTGCAGACAATTGCCTTGTCTTTCATAGCGGTCATATGCTCGGCTGTGATGATGTCGCAGTTGCCGGTGCAGGTTACGTAGATGTCGCCGTAGGGGAGGGCGTCTTCTACTGTTACCACTTCGAAGCCTTCCATAGCGGCTTGGAGAGCGCAGATGGGGTCAACTTCGGTAACCACTACTCTTGCGCCGAATCCGCGCATACTGCGAGCGCAGCCCTTGCCCACGTCGCCGTAGCCGCAAACTACTGCCACTTTGCCGGCAATCATAATGTCGGTGGCGCGTTTGATACCGTCGGCGAGCGACTCGCGGCAGCCGTAGAGGTTGTCGAACTTGCTCTTTGTTACCGAGTCGTTTACGTTGATGGCGGGGAAACGGAGTGTGCCTGCCTCAAACATCTGATAAAGACGGTGAACGCCTGTGGTGGTCTCCTCAGATACACCGCGAACGTTCTTGATAAGTTTGTGGAATTTCTGCGGGTCGATGCCGAGGTTAAATTTCAAGCGTTTGTAAAGTTGCACAGCGTCTTCGCCTTTGGGCAGTGTGTCGAGCATTTTGGGGTTGTTCTCAGCGTCAACGCCGAGGTGGAGCATAAGGGTAGCGTCGCCACCGTCGTCAACAATCAGGTCGGGACCAACGCCGTCGCCGAATGTCAAAGCCTGCTCGGTGCACCACCAATACTCTTCGAGGCTTTCGCCTTTCCAAGCGAATACGGGCACGCCGCCTTGTGCAATGGCTGCTGCTGCGTGGTCTTGGGTAGAGAAGATGTTGCAACTTGCCCAACGTACCTGTGCGCCAAGTGCGGTGAGGGTTTCGATCAGGACTGCTGTTTGAACGGTCATATGAAGCGAGCCCATAATTTTAGCGCCTTTGAGAGGCTGCTGAGCGGCGTATTTTTTGCGCAAAGCCATAAGACCGGGCATTTCTGCCTCGGCAAGTTCTATCTCTTTGCGTCCCCAAGCGGCAAGACTCATATCTTTAACCTTGTAGGGGAGGGTGTTGTCGAATTTTTCCATTATGATATGTTTTTTGTTGTTACGGGCGCAAAGGTAGTAAAAAATAAATTAATTCTTCACCAACACATACAACTTGTCGCTTCGTCTTACTTTCTCTGGTACGGGGATGGAGATTACGTCGCCTTTTACGGCGGTGTCGGACTTGCGGTCGTCGAAACGGATTTCACTGATGGTCATATCTATTGTGCCGGTGGTTGGTCCTATTATCAATACCCGCTCGCCAACGGAGATTTTGCCGCTGTTGATGTAAATTTCGGCTACGCTCAGACGACTGAAAAAGTTGTTTACCGTGCCCACAAACTCTTTGTGATACTTGGCTTTTGACCCGTGCATATTGTTCCATTCGCCGAGACGCTGCCCAAGATAGTATCCGTCCCAAAATCCACGGTTGAACACTTCCGAGAGACGCTCTTTCCATTTTTCGGCTTTTTCAGCGGAGAAACTGCCTTCTTCTACCGCCTTAACTGCCTCGTGATATACCTCGGTAACGAGTTTTACATACTCGGGCGGACGGGCGCGACCTTCGATTTTCAACACCTCCACTCCGGCGGCAAGTATCTTGTCGATAAAACCAATGGTGCAGAGGTCTTTGGGCGACATTATGTATTCGTTTTCAACGTCGAGTTCAATATCAGATTCGCGGTCTTTAACGGTGTAGGCTCGTCGGCACACTTGTAGACACGCACCTCGGTTGGCACTGCGTCCGAGTTCGTGAAGGCTCAGGTAGCATTTGCCCGAAACTGCCATACACAATGCCCCGTGCACAAACATCTCTATGCGCACAAGTTCGCCCTTAGGTCCGCGGATATTTTGTTCTTTGATTTGCTGATGAATGTAGGCAACCTTGTCGAGAGTGAGTTCTCGGGCAAGAACCATTACGTCGCAATATTTTGAGAAGAATTTTACAGCCTCAATGTTGCTGATATTTAATTGAGTGGAGGCGTGAATTTCCACACCTTGTTTTAATGCATATTCTAAAACGGCTGTATCAGAAGCAATTATTGCTGTGATATGTTTTTGTTTGGCAAGGTCGATAATGCGGTGCATTTCGGCAATGTCGGTGTCGTACATAATGGTGTTTACGGCGAGGTAGGTTTTTACACCGTGTTCCTGACATAGCGACACAATACTTTCGAGGTCGTCTTCGGTAAAGTTTACGGTACTTCCAGCACGCATATTAAGTTTTCCGAGACCAAAGTAAACCGAGCCTGCACCTGCCTGAATAGCAGATGCAAGCGACTCGAAACTGCCCACCGGCGACATTATTTCTATCATTTTTCTATCTTTTTAAAACGACATCAGCCAAGCCAATATCAATATGAATATCAATGTTTTAGCAAGCATCGGCATAAAATGGTCTTTTTCGCCGAGTTTGAATCTTTTTAGTAGAATGCAGATTAATCCCACGCCAAGCACTGCCATCGTGATAATAAACAGTTTGTCGGTGTCAACGTTTTGTTCAAAACCAAGTTTCATAAGTAGCGACAATGCCCACATCATATACGAACTCCACACCACGCGGCGTGTAACGTTGCGAAAAACCGAAACTTTCTTTTCAAACGGACGCACAGCCATCAGCCAATAGAGCACCGCGGCGGCAATAAGTATTCCGAACGTAACTTGCAGCGAATATGGCACAGGTTGCGTTACCAAAAACAGCGACACCATAATAGCCACTGCCAAAATGGTTTCAATGATATCGAAATGTTTTTCTACAAAAGCGTAAAGTCTCTTCATTTTGATTTTTGTTTTTCCGGTGGCAAAGGTAGAACTTTTTTTGCAATCCCCAAAAATTCTCCGTACCTTTGTCCTTGCATCATTATCATTATAAAATGAAACCTACGACCATAGAATACAGCGATATAGAAAGGCAATTTGAGTTTGTTGACGCGTTAATCAACAAACACCTTGACCGTGCTGTACAAAACATCAACACGGAGATGTTGTACACATATTGGGAAGTAGGGCAATACATTTCTGATCGTCTGAAATCATCCGCTTGGGGTGAGAGGGTTGTAACCGATTTGGCTGATTACCTCAAACATCAGAACCCAAAACGGAAAGGATATGGCAAGAGAAATCTTTACAATATGGTGAAATTTTACGACACATATTCAACAGAAGATTTCGATAAAATTGTTGCGCGATTACCTTTGCCTGAATTTGTGCAGTCGGCAACTGCACGATTAGAATCGAACAATGAAATTGTGCAGATGGCATCTGCACAATTTGACAATTTTACGTTTGTACCTATTCCTCAATTACTTAAACTAACAACTTTTTCTATTCATCTCGAAATATTCAACCGCTGTGATTCTTATGAGGAGCGTATTTTTTATATTCTATATGCTTACGCCAACAGGCTGAAAACCGAAGAACTGCGTAGTTGCATAGTTTCGCAGACTTTTGAAACCGTAATGAGCAAGGAAAAGAAATTTTCGCCTGCATTGCTCCAAAAATATCCTGATGCGGCATTTATGCTCAAAGACAAGGCCGTTCTCGACTTCCTTAACCTGCCGATAAAGCACAACGAACACAAACTCCACAAGGAACTCCTGAACCATATGAAAGATTTCATACTTGAACTCGGCAAGGATTTTCTCTTTATCGACAGCGAATACTCCGTTCAGGTTGGAGGCTCGTCCAAGAGGATTGACCTTTTGTTTTATCACCGTGGACTGCAATGCCTTGTGGCCGTGGAACTTAAAGCGGTGGACTTTGAGCCTGAGTTTGTCGGCAAAATGGATATGTACCTCGAAGCCCTCGACCGTGATGTCAAGCGCGACAACGAAAATCCGTCGATAGGTATAATCCTCTGTCCATCAGCCGACAAAAGCGTAGTTGAATACACATTGAGCCGTTCTTTAAGCCCCACAATGGTCGCCGAATACAAACGCAAACTCATTCCTCAGGACGTTTTGAAACGCTCGTTGGACGAATATTGCTCGTTTCTGAATATGCGCAAAATTGAAAAATAAATTTTCTCTTTTTCTTCCCCATCCCAAAAATTCTCCGTACCTTTGCCCTTGCATCGCTGCCCTATTTACACGGCGGCGGGCAACTACATATTGAAAGGCGTTACTTGCGCTTTGTTTTTGATTTTTCGGAACTTAGGAACTTTTGAAATACACGTCAAAACAAATGCAGAAAGTACGCCACGGGGTTGTTAATTTGCATCCCGTAGTGTGCAAAGGGTATATTATGCCCTTTCGCACACTTTATGGGTGTATATATATAACACAGCGTGGTGCAATTCTGTTTGTTACGTGTATCGGCATCCTAAGGCCGCGAAAATGACAAACGGAAGTAAAAGCACCCCGCTTTTTTTATGTCAGTTTAACAAGGTTAAATAAAACTGTCCGTTTTTGGTTGCTTGGGCGGCGAAATAAAAAACTGATGGAAAACATCAACATATTTTCATTTTTCGCCGGAGCGGGATTTCTTGATTTGGGCTTTGAAACTACAAATCATTATAACATTGTGTATGTAAATGAG
>JAEEGJ010004185.1_pt1 | contig 50115 bp, 36 predicted proteins | sample 8958761 | NCBI WGS metagenome assembly JAEEGJ01 (sample SAMN16246546, study PRJNA631951) | gut metagenome | biome: gut microbiome; feature: rumen; material: RS-attached | host: Bos | place: Iran: Karaj | collected 2018-10
TGATGCAACGAGCCACCGCCTACCTTCACGACGGAAAAACCATCTCAGAAACTTCTGAACTCCTCGGCTTTGAATATCCGCAACATTTTACTCGTGTATTCAAAAAACACTTCGGTCTCACTCCCAGCGAGTTTCTACGAAAATGAGAAACGAAGTGTCTCTCTTCGGACATAATGGAGTTTGTCGAATTATATCCAGTTATTAAAATATTTACTGCCGAAATGACTTTCATAGTTGTTTTGCGAAAATTTAGAAAAACTCCGTCGATTTGCAGAAAACTTACATTTAGGCGAGTTTTCTTTCTATACCACAGAAGTTAACTCAAAATGAAATGTTTTTCATGAAAACGTTTTTCAGTCAAAAGGAAAGGGCAATGAGAAGGGGAGAGAATAAATCGGTTCATCTTCAGTAAAAAGAAAAATGTGTTCTCTGGGAAACATTCAATTATTTTATTCGGGCAAGTTTAGGTTTACGTTTATTCATGTATAGATACTTGCAATTCTAAACTTAAAGGCTAAACCTTCAATCTCCAGATTTGGGTTTACAATACCTTATTATATATATAAGAACATCTAAACTTAAACCTAAACTTATGGCATTAAATTCCATCCATTTTTCTTTTAATCGAAACCAAAATTTGGTAACAGGATGTTGTTTTCACCTTAATATATATTAAAATCATACACGTTCTGCAAGAAAAACGTGCAGAATGAACGTAAAGTCAGAATAAATCATTAACTTTGCAAACAGAGTTTGCAGAATGTGCTTTTGGGATTATCTCCCATCTAAAGTATGTGATGCGTCTATAGTAAAAATGGTCAGTCAAGATGTTGACCAGATTGTTGACCAAATAGAAAAGTAACTCTAAAGATTAAGATTGGATTAGATGAAGACAGAATTAATTACGTAAGTGACAATTTTTGCAGAAGAATACGAGTCAGAAACGTGCAGAACGTGCAGAACGTGTATGATTTGCATTCGGAATGTTGACCAGCCCTTTCGTAAGTCATTGATAATCAGTATCCGTTAGCCGCCGCACAGGCTGCTGTTGAGGAATAATCAATTGATACTCATCATAAAAAACGCCCCGTCAGAATTCCGACGGGGCATTTTTTTTATCCTAGAATTTGGTGTCTTTCTTCAGTACCAGTTTGTCCGACGAGCCACCCACCAGCACCGTCATCTTGCCTTTCTCCAGCTTCCACGTTTGCGAGGCCTCGTCCCAATGACAGAGGTCAGCACTTCGCAGAGGGATGATGATGCGTTGACGTTCTCCGCCTTTCAGCGCCACACGATGGAAACCTTTGAGCTCCTTCACCGGACGGCTGATGGCCGATTTCTGACGCGAAACATACACCTGCACCACTTCCTCGGCATCGATGGCAGAACGGTTAGTCAGCAGGAAACTCACCTCGAATCCTTCGCCCACGGGTTTCACCTGCAGGTCGCTATACTGGAAGGTGGCATACGAGAGACCATGTCCGAAGGGATAAGCCACCTTCACCTTCTTGGCGTCATACCAGCGATAGCCCACGAGGTCTTCCTCGGCATAGTTGGCGATGAGTTGCTGACGACGGTCATTACGACGGTTGCGGGTGAGGTCTACAAAGATGTCACCCTGCTGGTTATTCTGTTGCATATTCTGCGGATAGGTGCCTGTGGCGTAAGCTGGCACATCCTCCAGCCTCTTTGGCCAGGTCATCGGCAACTTACCCGATGGCGCAATCTTGCCTGTGAGCACCTCTGCCAGTGCCTGTCCGCCCATCGATCCGTTGAACCACGATACCAGCAAGGCCCCCGACACCGCATCGACGGTGCTGATATCCACTGGACCACCTGCCACGATCACCGTCACTAGTCTGGGATTGGCTTTTGCCAATGCCGCTGCCAGTTCGTCTTGTCCCGAGGGTAGGGTGATGGTCTTGCGGTCTGAGCCCTCCGTCTCCACCTCACGGTTGTCGCCAGCAAAGAACAACACGAGGTCGGCACCCTGCGCCACCTTCACCGCTTCTTCTACCAGTTGCGGATCAGCAGGCTGGATGGGGTCCTGACGCCGATTACGGCTACCGCTGTCAAAACTCTTATAACCTTTGGCATAGGTGAGCTGCACGCTGTTGCCGAGCAGCTTCTGCAAACCTTCCAGAGGCGTGATCTCCCGACGCGTCTTCACACCGGCACCCACGCCTCCCAGTGCCATCTTCGTCACGGCATTCTCTCCGATCACGGCGATCGTCCGCACCCGTCTTGTATCTATTGGCAACAGTGCACTTTTCGATTTCTTGATCTTTTCATTCTTCATCAGCACGATGCTCCTTCGTGCCACCTCCAGTGCCGTTGCCATCTCCTCGTCATTGCCCACAGGCTTGCTGTTGGCCACTTCCTTGGCAATGGGCTTCACCGTCAGTCTTACTCTGAGGATTTCCCTCACGCGCTTGTTGATCACCGCCTCACTTACCTTTCCCGCCTTCACCGAGTCGAGCAGGGCCTGACCCATAAAACGGCTTCCGGGCATCTCCACATTCATACCCGAGGTGACGGCATCCACGGTGGAGTGTACACCGCCCCAGTCGCTGATCACCATGCCTGGGAATCCCCATTGCTTCCTGAGCACTGTGGTCTGCAGATGTTCGTTCTCCGAGCACCAGCGTCCGTTTACCTTGTTATAGGCAGCCATCACACCCCAGGCATCGCCCTCGCGCACGGCCATCTCAAACGGACGGAGGTAGATCTCGTGCATGGCACGGTCGGAGATCCTCACATCCACGAATCCACGATAGTCCTCCTGATTGTTCAGGGCGTAGTGCTTCAGACACACCGCCGTTCCGTCGTCTTGCGCACCCTTGGTGTAGGCCACCGCCAGCAGACCGCTGAGTATCGGGTCTTCACTCAGATATTCATAGGTACGCCCGCCCGTGGGGATGCGTTGGATATTGATGGCGGGACCCAGTATCATGTCCTTGCCACGCAGGCGGGCTTCATGACTCATGCCCCGTCCGTAGGCGTAGGCCCATTCCGTACTCCACGTGGCAGCCAGTGCCGAACCCGTAGGGAAGAAGGTGGCGGAGTCGGTGGTCAGGTGGAGGGAGTTCCAGGAGTGGGGCTCCATCTCCTCACGGATACCGAAGGGGCCGTCGGCATATTCCATATCAGCGATGTTCAGACGGGGGATGCCAGCCGACGAGAACATGTTCTTGCCGTGCAGCATGTCGATCTTTTCCTCGAGGGTCATGCCCTCGATGATATGGTCAATCGTGACCTCGTGTTCAAGCAACTTGGTGGAATACTTCTGCGCTTGGGCAGGGAGCGACCATACGGCCAGTGCCGCAACAGTCAACAGTTGGAGAGTCATCTTTGTCATAACGTAGTTTTAGTGTATTATCGTTTGCAAAGATAATAAATAATGTGTAAAAGTCCAAATGAATTCGTGATTTTTTAAAAACTGCCTTCTTTCACGAATCCCTTCGACTTCCATTTCCCCGACCGCCAACGTCTTACGAGGATCACGCCCCTCACGTTCTCGTCGAGGGCAAACCCGATCCACATGCCCACCAGTCCGTAGCCCAAGGGGATGCCGATCACATAACTTAGTCCCACGGCGATGGTCCACTGGAAGATCACGCCCACGACAAAGGGATAAACAATGTCACCCGTGGCCCTCAGCGTGCTGCCTGCAAAGATGTTCGAGGTGCGGCCTATCTCTAGGAACCAGTCCACCACCAGCACCCACACGCCCATGGTGATAATCTCCTGATTGTCGGTAAAGGCACCGAGGATGCTGCGTCCGCCTATAGCCAGCAGGGCAGAACCGGTGAGGGTGATGATCATCGACCAGCGGAAGAAATAGTTGCCCAACACGTAGGCTGCCTGATGACGCCGCTGACCTACCAGATGGCCCACGAGGATGTCACCGCCTTGCGTGATGCTGAGGCAGAACAGATACACGAACATGATCATGTTATGACAGTAGGTGCGCGCTGCCAGCGCCTCGTTGCTGATCTGGTTGATGAAGAAGGTAATCACCACCTGCGACAGACAGTAGCTGATGTTCTCGCTCATGGCGGGGATGCCGATCTTGAGCAGGTTCCTCAGCTCCTGCCAGGGCATCGGACGGAAATAGCTGAGCGGGAACCGCGGGATATGCACCTTGAAGTGGATGGCAGCCAACAGCACCATTGCCACTCCACGACTCACGGCAGTGGCGATGGCAGCACCCTCCACACCCAGCTGCGGACAACCCCAGCGACCGAAGATCAGCGCGTAGTTGCCCACGATGTTCAGCACGTTCACGATGCCTGTCACCACCATCGGATACACCACCTTGTCGGCACTCCTCAGCGAGGCGGAGAAGGTCAGCGCCAGTGCCTGGAAGAACGACAGCGCACCCGTCAGTCGCAGATATACCAGTCCGTCGCCCATCAGTTCGGGGCGCAGACCCATCAGCTGCAACAGCTGCTCGGCATAGAAATAGAGTAGGGCACTCACCGTCAGACCTACCATCAGGTTCACCACCAGTGCCATGCCCACCACCTGCACCAGTCGTTTCCTCAGACCAGCACCGATATACTGTGCGCAGAGGATGGCGGCACCCATCGAGAAGAACTGATAGACCAGAAACACCAGCGATATCAGTTGGTTGTCCAGTCCCACCGCAGCCACACTGTTGTCGCTGTAACGACTCAGCATCACGGTGTCCACTGCACCCAACAACATCACCAGCGCCATCTCGATAAACACCGGGATGGTCAGTACCTTCAATTGTCGTTTCAGCGAGTGGTCTGCCATGTTAAGTCTGTTTTTAAAACGGACTGCAAAGGTAGTAAAAACCAAGCAAAATCCCAAAATTATTTGTTTTTTTTGATGAAATACAAAAAAATAGCGTAACTTTGCCGCCGCATTTTAGAATATAGTGATCAATATGAGATATGGAATCATCGGCACTGGTGCCATTGGTGGATATTATGGAGCAAAATTGGCTCATGCAGGACAGGATGTACATTTCCTGCTGCACAGCGACTATGAGTATGTGAAACAGTATGGCCTGCAGGTAGACTCCTGCGATGGCTCGTTTCATCTGGATGATGTTCATGCCTATCAGCATACAGAGGATATGCCGTCGTGCGATGTGGTACTTGTGTGCCTGAAATCTGTCAACAACGGCAAGCTGCAGTCGTTGCTACCACCACTGCTCCATGCAAAAACGCTGGTGGTGCTCATCCAGAACGGCATTGGTGTCGAAGAAAATGTGCAGAAGATGTTCCCCAATGTGCAACTGGCTGCCGGACTGGCCTTTATCTGTTCTGCCAAGACGGAACCCGGTCTTGTCAATCACCAGTGTTATGGCAGCATTAATCTGGCCAACTACTCATGCAGCGACGAAGCGCTGATGCAGGCCGTTGTCGATGAGTTCCGTCAGGCCAACATAGAGACGGGGCTTGTGGAATACCATGAGGCACGATGGAAAAAGGCCGTGTGGAACATGCCTTTCAACGGTATGACCGTAGCCCTGCACACGCAGACAGACCTGCTGCTGAAGAACAAGGCGACCCGTCAACTGATTCGCGAGCAGATGATGGAGGTGGTCAGTACTGCCCAGCACTTGGGCGTGAAGAACCTTGATGAATCGTTTGTCGACAAGATGATTGCAACCACTGATGCCATGACGCCCTATTCGCCGTCCATGCGTCTCGACTACGACTTCCACCGTCCCATGGAGATATACTATCTCTACACACGTCCTTTAGAGATTGCCTGCGAGGCAGGCTGTCCTATGCCGAAACTGGAAATGCTGGAGGCAGAGCTTCGCTTCCTGGAGGCTGAATCAAACAGATAAAAGACATGTGTTGTGTGTGATACAAAAGAGGCTCTTGCCATTCAGCAGGAGCCTCTTTTTACATTTGGGAAATGCGCTTATTTGAAAATAGGTGCCACTTAATTTTGTGGTGGCTGCGCAGGGATTCTTTGTAGGGTTACTCCCTGTACTCGAGGATGTCGCCGGGTTGGCAATCGAGGGCTTTACAGATGGCCTCGAGGGTGGAGAAGCGGATGGCCTTGGCCTTGCCCGTCTTGAGGATGGAGAGGTTGGCCTGGGTGATGCCGATACGTTCGGCCAATTCTTGTGATGACATCTTGCGACGGGCCATCATCACGTCTACATTCACAATGATACTCATAAGGCGTTGTCGGTTAAATGGTGAGTTCCTGTTCTTCCTTCAGATCCTTTCCCATGAGGATGATCTGCGAGATGATCATGAGAGCCAAGCCCGTGAGGAGGTACATGCTATTGCACTCGTTGACGAAGATGATGCTGTGGTCGGCCAGATGGATATTCGCGATGAAATACTGCGTGATGATGTAGGAGACAATCAGTTCATAGAGATAGACAAAGGACAGCAGATAGCCGGTGGTCTCCAGATACTTCGCCACCTTGCTCACAAAGATCTCTCCGCTACGGATCTTGACGATGAGCTTGAACACCATCCAGAAGATCCAAACAAAAGCGATGACCCACAAGATGATGGACGATCCGAGCAGATAATGTGGGAAGCGGAAGCTGTCGCGCGAGGCGGGGATGCCAATCTCGATCTTCTTCATATTCACCTTATAGGTCTGACCTTGCGCCGTAGAGAGGAGCACCTTATGGTCGGGACGGCTCCAGGAGTGAACGTTGAGTTCATAGGAAAAATAGGGATGACCGGTTGATACGGTTTCACCATCCGCAAGGGTGTCGGTGGTCATGTACTCCGCAGGCAGTTCTGCAAACTCCATCTTGTTGTCGGGTGCCGGACTCCAGCCCATTGACCAAAACAGGAACGAATTTGAAAATCCCACAGCAATGAATGCGATGACAAACAACGTGCTGTAAATTTTAAGCTTGTTACTCATAATTGATAATGTTTTATTGTTAAACGATAATTAATTTCGGTGCAAAGATAAACATTATTTTTGAAACGATAATGGAAAACGATGTTAAATTATCGTAAAACAATAAATTTTGTTTTGTTAATGATAGGTAATTATTTGTTTTTCTACTCAGTTTTTACTACCTTTACCACATTATTATAATAATAAGGAGATGAAAGGTATGAAACAATTGGTTTTGCTCGCGATGATGTTGATGCCGCTGACGGCAGGGGCTCAGAAACAGTATTTCCTGCCTACGGGCGACGAGACGATGGGCGCTCAGGACAGACCGATGATAGAGGTGTATCTGCCTAAGGAAGAGGTGGCCAACGGCTGTGCGGTGGTGCTCTGTCCCGGTGGTGCCATGCGATGGCTGTCGTGGGAGAGCGACGTGGTGAAGATGGCTGAATACCTGAACGAACGGGGCATCGCCGCCATTGGACTGCGCTATCACCTGAACAAGGGACAGATGCCAAGGGGGATGCAGATGCCGACGATGGTGGACGTGACGCATCCGGAACGCTTTCCGCAGGCTGATGCCAACCCGATGCACAATGCCAGCGGCGACAGTATCATCCGACTGGCTGCGGAGGACGCGAAAGCCGCCATCCGGATGGTGAGGGAGCATGCCGACGCGTGGCATCTCAGCAAGAACAAGATAGGCTATCTGGGCTTCTCGGCGGGTGGGGGCGTGGCGATTGCTGCGACAATGTCGGCAGAGAGTGTAGAACGGCCTGATTTTGTGTGTACCAACTTCGGACCCTCACTGATGCCGGTAACGGTGACGAAAGATGCACCGCCATTGCTGATCATGACGCGTGCCGACCACCCGAATGTGGCAGCGGGACTCGTGGCGCTGTTTATGGAATGGAAGAAGGCGGGCGCCAATGCATAACTGCATATCTATGGCGATGGCAACGGTCCCTACGAGCTGATGGCACCAACGGGTGAGACGACCACAGAGACGTGGAGCACACAGATGATGCAGTGGCTGAAGGCCAAGGGATTCGTGGGCATGTAAGGATCAGGGAGCTCATATTTTTTGAGGATTTCTTTGGAAGTTACAGATATTATTCGTATCTTTGTGGCATATTTGTAACAAATAAACAATTAAAGTATATGAAAAGACTACTACTTATCCTAACAATGGTTTGTCTGGCCAGCACCGGTTGGGCAGAACAAATTTCCCGTGAACAGGCGCTTCAGAAGGCGCGGCAATTTATGAGCCAGAAAGGCAAGCACGGTACGCTGACAGCGGCAGAGACCGCGATGACGAAGGCACGCAGACGCAGCATGCAGCAGGTGCCCGACTATTACTATGTGTTTAATGCCGGACAGAATCAGGGTTATGTGGTCGTGAGCGGTGATGACCGTACGGCACCGATCCTGGGTTATGCGAATCATGGCACTTTTGACGTGGACAAGATTCCGTGTAATATGGCTGTGTGGCTGGAGGGCTATGCCGAGCAGATCAAATATGTCCAGGAGCATCCTGAGGCAGTGGTGACACGTGGCGATGTGCCTACGCATGCTGATGTGGGGGCGCTGATCTCCACAACGTGGGGTCAGAACGCACCTTATAATAATCTATTGCCCACCTATAACGGACAGCGGTGTGTGACGGGTTGCGGTGCAACGGCGATGGCGCAGATCATGAATTATCATGGGGCTCCCTCCAGTTGTCCGGACATTCCTGCCTATACCACCTCTACGCACGGTATTGCCTGTGAGGCTCTGCCAGCAACAACATTTAATTGGGGCAACATGGGCTCTGATGACGAGGTGGCCAAGCTGATGAAGTATTGTGCCTATGCCCTGCAGGCCGACCTGGATCCGGGTGGCACATCGGCCTTTGACAATATGATTGTGACTGCACTGACGGGCTATTTTGGTTATGGCAGCGGCGTGCAGGAGGCGTATCACTCTACGTATGGGGAGGCCGACTGGGACATGCTGATCTATAACGAGATCGCAAACAGTCGTCCGGTGATCCTTATAGGACAGTCGCCCTCGGCAGGCGGACATTTCTTTATCCTGCATGGTTATTCCGTCAGTGGCGGTGTAGGTTATTACACTGTGAACTGGGGATGGGATGGTTTTGAGGACGGAAATTTTTTGCTCAGTGCGATGGACCCGAAATCGATAGGTTCTGGCTTTAATGACAACCAGGCGGTGATCGTGGGTATCTCTCCATCGGATGTCACCCCATATCAGGTGACGGAGACCGTGGTGCTGACAACGGAGTATATCAAACTGCCTGATGGCGATAATACCTATACGATACCAGCAGGCTATGCACAATTTGGACCGGTTTATTTCCATGCCAAGTTTGTGAACAAACTGACGCGTGCTTATAATATTCAGTATAATTACAAGATTTATAAGGATGGCGAGTTCCTGGAATACTTGTACCAGAATCCGAATACCTTTACGGACTTCGGTCCTGGACACTATTTCCCGTATCCCGACCAGACTGGCTTCTATCTGCCCAACTGGGATGGCGATTTCGGAATCTCGTTCAAGACCCCCGGAACCTATAAGATTGTGCCTGTGTCGAGAGAACAGGGCAGTGAGGAGTGGCATGAGAATATCGGCAGTGATACCTATTTCCTTACGGGTGTGGTATCGTCGGATATGAAGTTGACGATGTATGTGGGTGACGGTCCGGGTTCTGATCCGACCCCGACACCTGAGGTGACGCAGGCTGATCTGGATGAGTTGGCTGCACTCTATGCCGACCAGAAGACGGCCATCAATGACAAGATTGCTGCGTTGACAGCCAACGATACGAAGTTGGCTGCGATTGCCAAGACGCTGGACGAGAAGAAAGCGGCCATTGACGCAGCAGCTGCCAAGCTCAAGACTTTGAAGGATAAGCTGAACAGTCAATATCTGACCGTACAGCAGCAGTCATCGTATAATGTTGAACTGGATGTGATTGACGCTAGGCTGAAGACGCTGCAGTCGGAATATGACACTGCACAGAAGGATCTGGCGGCACTTCAGACCAAGAGTGCTGCGCTGGCCACCACCCTCAACGCGCTGCTGACAACGGTTAACACCGAGTCGGCAGCCATAGCCTCCATCACGACGAAGGCCACACTGGATGCCTCGAAGACTAAGGCTGCAGACATCAAGGATCAGCAGACCGACTGTAACGTATCGGCAGAGACCACCAAGGTGAACACCTTGGAAACAACGGCATCGGCCCTCTCTGTGGCAGATATCGAGACAAGTCTGGCATCGATGGATAGTAAGGTGGAGACTGATATCGCTGCTGCCAAGAAGGCGGAAGAGGATGCGAAGGACAAGGAAGCCAAGGAGAAAGAACTGGCGGAGGCCAAGAAGGAACTGACAGATAATTATGACAATCTGGCGAAACTGGTGAATACCAAACTGGACGTTTTGGCTGAATACAAGAAGACAATCACCAGTCTCGAAGCTGCTGTCAAGGATGCTCAGGCGGCTATTGATCCTGTGGAGAAGAAGATTGCCGAGATCAAGGAGAGCCTGAAGAGTGATATGCTCACTGCTGAGCAGAAGACCTCATTCCTGACGCAACTCGATGCCCTTGCAAAGGCGAAGGAAGACTATGCTGCCGCCTTGAAGACGCATCAGGATCGTCTGGATGTGGTCAAGAAGGACGTTAACGATACAGAGGCTGTCCTCCTGAAACTGAAAGATGAAATCACTACCCAGAAGGACAAAGTGACTGCTCTCACCATCGATGATGACTTGGCTGCTGTGAAGGCCACCTATCAGTCGATAGAGACACAGGAGAAAACTGCCAGCCCAGCCACAGATGTGGATAAAGACCTGGCTGCGATCAAGGAAGATCTCGATAAACTCTCGCTGGAAAGTACTACTAAGGATTTGGCTGCGCTAGAGACGGAGGTAGACAAGGCCATCGCTGGCGGACAGGAGGAATTTGAGAAGCAGCAGGCCGAGAAACTGGCCAAGGCGAAGGAGGAATGTCAGGATGCCATTGACCAACTGGATGCGCTCATCAAAGAACATCAGACGAATTACGACAAGTTGGCGAATGCCCAGGAGGAACTGAAGGCGAAGCTGAAGGAGTTGGAAGAGGTGATCGCTAAGCTGAAGAACCAGTATACCGACATCGAGAAGATGCTCGACGAACTCATCGCCAAGCAGACCCGTGCTGATGATGATCCGATAGCCAAGCTGCAGGAGGGTCTGAAGAAACTGGCTGACAATATCGCCATACTGGAGAAACAGCGTCAGCAGATAGCTGATCAGATCAGCGTGCTGGACACCGAAATGCAGCAGTATAGTGCGGTGATTGAAAAGGCCAAGGAGGCCCTGAGTCAGTTGCAGAGCAGTCTGGCTTCGGCTACTGCCATTGATGATGTGGAGAGTGTGACGGCCTCCATCACCAAGGCTTCGAATACCTTGAAGTCAGACGGTGTGGATGCCTACAATCTGTATGTAGAAAACTACGGGAAGGTGATTGATAACATCAATGTCTTGATTGATAATGTCAATAGCGTGGATAATCAGGCTGATACGCTGGAGACGGCGGTTCAGAAGGAAACCACCAGTATACAGCGTGTGACGGTGGATGAATCGGAGGTTCTGGGGCGTTATGACATGAAGGGCAATCCCGTGGACAGCACCTATAAGGGCATTCAGATTATCAAACTGAAGAACGGAAAGACCATTAAGTTGAACGTAAAATAAACATTATTCATTTATTAAAAAGACAAGATTATGAAAAAGTTCATTTTGACGATGGCACTGGCCATCACCGCAGGTGTTTACACCGCTCATGCACAAGACGTGATTACTGATCCCGCTGCCGCAGCTGCTGCCGCTCAGGCTCAGCAGGAGGCTATCAAGGCGCAGAAGGCTGCTGAAAAGGAAGCTAAGAAGCAGCAGAAGGCTATTGAGAAAAAGGAAAAGGAAGCCAAGAAAAAGGAGAAGGCCGTTAAGAAGCACAACGATGCTGTGAAGAAGGCCAACAACGCTCAGAAGGCTGCTGAGAACGCTGCCGAGAAGGCCCAGAAGGCTGCTGAAAAGGCTGCCCAGAATCCTGGTGACCTGAAGCTTCAGGCCAAGGCTCAGAAGGCTGCTGCTAACGCCACAAAGGCTCAGTTGAAAGCAGAGAAACTGGCGAAGAAAGCGAAATAGACATGAGAAAGAGAAAGCCCTCATAATCGTGAGGGCTTTTCTTTTATTGATATTGGCGGAGGGCTGCTATCAGTTCTCCGTTTTCTGTCTTCGTACCGATGGTGACACGCAGACAGTTCTGACAAAGTTGTATACGATGACGGTTGCGCACGATAATGCCTTTGTCCACCAGGTAGTTGTAGATCTTGGTGGCATCGGTCATCTGGGCGAGGAAGAAATTGGCCTCGGTGGGATACACCTTCTTGCAGATGGGCAGCAGTTGGAAGGCGTCGATCATACGGGAGCGTTCCTCGAGGAGGATCTTGACCCATTTGTCGACCTCGAAAGGATCTTTCAGCGCCTGAAGGGCCTGCTGCTGTGTCAGTTGGTTGACATTATAGGGATACTTCACTTTGTTGAAGATGGCGATGATCTCTTCTGAGGCAAAGGCCATACCCAGACGGATGGCAGCACAGCCCCACGCCTTTGACATCGTGTTGAGTACGATGAGGTTGGGATATTTGGCAATCTCATGGCGCAGGGGCTTTTGCGAAGAGAAATCACTATAGGCCTCGTCGACGATCACTAGGCCCTCGAACGTCTCGATGACCTTAACGATCTCCTCGCGCTGGAGCGTGTTGCCTGTGGGATTGTTGGGCGAACAGAGCCAGATGAGTTTCGTGTGCGCATCAGTGGCTGCCAATAGTCTTTCGGCGGTAATCTGGTAGTTTTCGTCCAGTAACACAGGACGATACTCGGTATTGTTGATATCCGCGCAGACCTTATACATGCCGTAAGTGGGCTCGATGGCGACGACATTGTCGATGCCGGGTTCGCAGAAACAACGGTAGGGCAGGTCGATGGCCTCGTCGCTGCCATTGCCCAAGAAAATGTTGGCTGCGGGCACACCCTTGACCTTCGAGATAGCTGCCTTCAGTTCGAGCTGCAGCGGATCAGGATAACGGTTGTAGGGGTTGTTGTAGGGATTCTCGTTGGCATCGAGAAACACACGGGCCTCGCGACCTGCATATTCATTGCGGGCGCTGCTATAAGGGGCCAGATTCCAGATATTCTTTCTGGTAAGTTCTTCTAAGGGCTTCATCGGAGTAATCTGAATATTCTGAGTAATCTGATCTTATTTCTTCAAGCTATTGATGCGAACTGTCATCGCGTTCTTGTGGGCATCGAGCTGCTCGGCCTCTGCCATGAGTTCTACAGCATGACCGATCTGGCGCACACCTTCTTCCGTGAGATGCTGGAAGGTGACCTTGCGACAATAGCTGTCGAGGTTGACGCCGTTATAAGTGGTAGCGTAACCATGTGTGGGCAGGGTGTGATTGGTACCGCTGGCATAGTCGCCAGCACTCTCACAGGCATATTTGCCCAAGAATACGCTACCGGCATTGACGACCTTCGCTGCCACATCCTCGTAATTCTCCGTCTGAATGACCAAATGCTCGGGGGCATAGGTGTTCGATAGTTCAATGGCCTCGTGCATATCTGTCACGAGTACGATCATACTGTTTTCAAGTGCCTTCTGCGCAATCTCCTTACGGGGAAGGGCCTCCAGTTGCTTGCCCAGTTCCTTCTGCACCTCGTCGATAAACTTGTTGGAGGTGGTGATAAGGAATACCTGGGAGTCGGCACCGTGTTCTGCCTGTGACAACAGGTCGGCAGCCACAAACTCTGCATTGGCAGTGTCATCGGCAATCACACAGACTTCCGAAGGACCCGCTGGCATGTCGATACCCACATCGTGGATGCTGACCTGCTGTTTGGCAGCCATCACATACTGGTTGCCTGGGCCGAAGATCTTATAGACCTTGGGAACGGTCTCTGTGCCGTATGCCATTGCGCCGATGGCCTGAACACCACCGGCCTTGAAGATCTTGCTCACACCGGCTATCTGCGCTGCTACCAGAATGGCGGGATTCACCTTGCCCTCACGGTTCGGAGGAGTGCAGAGTACAATCTCCTTACAGCCAGCAATCTTGGCAGGTGTGGCCAGCATCAGGACGGTAGAGAAGAGTGGGGCAGTGCCGCCAGGGATATAGAGGCCTACCTTCTCAATGGGGACGCTCTTCTGCCAACAGGTGACACCAGGCAGCGTCTCCACCTTCTTAGAACGGAAACGCTGTGACTCATGGAAGGTCTTGATGTTGGCATGAGCCAGTTGGATAGCTTCCTTCAGTTCTTTCGTCACCAGCTTCTCTGCTTCGGCAATCTCGTCTTTGGTCACTTCGAGAGAAGGGAGGTCTACATGGTCGAATTTCAGTTCATAGCCTTTTACTGCTTCGTCACCTCGCTGCTTGACATCTGCCAAGACAGAGGCAACGGTCTCATTTAATTGTGATACATCCAGGTGTGGACGCTCCACAATCTTCTGCCATTCGCTTTTTTCAGGATATCGGATGATGTTCATAGAATCATTTTTTCAATTGGTGTGACCAAGATGCCTTGTGCGCCCATCTCCTTCAGTTTACCGATGATATCCCAGAACTGTTTCTGGTCTAATACAGTGTGAACGGAACACCACTCTTCATCAGCCAGAGGAATGATGGTAGGACTCTTCAAGCCAGGCAGCACGTCGATGATCTCCTGCAGACGAGCCTTGGGGGCGTTCATGCGGACATACTTCTTGTCTTCGGCATCTTTCACAGCCTTAAAACGGAAGAGCATCTGCTCCAGGATGTCACGCTTCTCCTGTGAGAGCTGCTTGTTGCCGATGAGCAGAGCCTCGCTCTGCATCACGATCTCCACTTCACGCAAGTTGTTGCTCACGAGGGTAGAACCACTGCTGACGATATCGAAGATGCCATCAGCCAGACCGATGCCCGGGCTGATCTCCACACTACCGGTGATGACGTGTATCTCTGCCTGGATGCCCTTCTCGTCGAGGAACATCTTCAGTATATGCGGGTAACTGGTAGCAATCTTCTTGCCATTGAACCACTGGGGTCCCTGATAGTCGATCTCTTTGGGGATGGCCAGCGACAAACGGCACTTGGAGAAGCCTAAGCGGGAGATGATATCAGCATCTTCACCACGTTCAACGAATTCATTCTCTCCTACGATGCCGATATCTGCGACACCTGATGCCACGCTTTGGGGGATATCGTCGTCGCGGAGGTAAAGCACCTCCAGGGGGAAATTATTCGACTGCACCAATAGTGTGCGCTTGCTGGCACTGACCTTGATGTCCGCCTCAGCGAGCAGATTCATCGTATCTTCGAAAAGACGGCCTTTTGACTGTACTGCGATTCTTAACATACCTACGTTAAAGTCTAATTACTCTTAATTCGGGTGCAAAGGTACAAAAAAAAGTAAAAAGGTAAAAAAGTAAAAAGGTAAAAAAGTAAAAAATCAATTAAATTTAGTACCTTTGCAACGATTTGAAACGTAGAATAGTTCGATTAACCCCCATGCTTGCAGCTATGCTGCTGGTCTCCTGTGGCGAAAAGAAACAGGAGCCTATCGTCACACCCTGGGGTGAAGTGCTGGATTCGGTGGAGGTGACAGAAGGCTTCGACCTTCATGAGATACAGCAGGGTGGGGAACTGATTCTGGCTACGATCAGTGGTCCGCAGACCTACTATGACTATCATGGCAAATCCCTCGGAACACAGTATCTGCTGGTGCAGAAACTGGCTGATAAGTTGGGTGTGAAAGTGCGTGTGGAGGTGTGCAGGGATTCTTTAGAACTTGCAAAGCAACTGGCTGAGAAAGAGATAGATATCGTAGCTTGGCCTACACCTGGACATTTGGAGGCAAAGGCTTCGAAGCCTGTGTTGGCGGAAGAACTGAAAGCGTGGTTTAAGCCGGAAATGGTGGCTGAGGTTCAGAAAGAGGAGACGCGTCAGCTGACCGTTCAGCGTGTCAAGCGCAGGGTGTTTGCACCAATGTTGGATAAGAATGGTGGTATCATCTCTCATTACGATCATTATTTCCAGCAGTATTCTCAGACTATCCGTTGGGACTGGCGCCTGATGGCTGCGCAATGCTATCAGGAGTCGACCTTTGACCCCAAAGCCGTATCCTTTGCTGGCGCCAAGGGTTTGATGCAGATTATGCCAGCAACGGCAGATCTTCTGGGATTGCCTCGTGACAAGATGTATGATCCCGAGCAGAACATCGCTGCTGCAGCGAAGTATCTGGGACAATTAGAAGGCAAGCTGTCGGATATCCGCAACCGTGTGGAGCGTACCAATTTCGTGCTGGCCAGTTATAACGGTGGACTTCATCATATCCGCGATGCGATGGCTTTGGCCAAGCGTGACGGTAAGAATCCCCACCTCTGGCGCGATGTATCGGAATATGTTTTGAAATTGGCTTCGCCTCAGTATTATAACGATCCGATCGTCAAGCACGGTTATATGCGTGGTTCTGAGACGGTGGATTATGTGGCGAAGATCCGTCAGCGGCATCAGGGATATATGGGCGTGAAATCACCACATATGGGTTTCCATCCGAGTCAGCCACGAAAATCCCAGAAGCGCAAAAGCAAATATGATATCTGATACAAATAAAAGAGGCCAGGAATCATCCTGACCTCTTTTTATGATATGAAGGAAAGAAGGGGATTACTCACCACCCTTCTTCTCCATCTGAGCTTTCAGCTGTGCGAGTACGTCGAGATCACCGAGTGTGGTACTTGCTGCAACGTTCTCAACCTTTGGCGTTTCTTCCTTCTTAGCACGAGGAGCCTTCTTAGCGGCTGCCTTCTTCTCCTCACGAGCAGGATCCTCGAAGGTACGGCTGTGAGAAAGGATGATACGCTTGCTGTCCTTGTTGAACTCGATCACCTTGAACTCGAGGGTCTCACCAGCCTGAGCCTGTGAGCCATCCTCCTTCTGCAGGTGCTTCGGAGTAGCAAAGCCCTCAACATCCTCGTCGAGCTGTACAACGGCACCCTTCTCGAGGAGTTCGATAATCTTACCCTCGTGGATAGAGCCAACGGTGTACTTAGCCTCGAATACATCCCAAGGATTATCCTCGAGCTGCTTGTGGCCGAGAGACAGACGACGGTTCTCCTTGTCGATGTCGAGCACAATCACCTCGATCTCAGCACCTACCTGAGTGAACTCTGAAGGATGCTTCACCTTCTTGGTCCAAGAGAGGTCGCTGATGTGGATCAGACCGTCAACACCCTCCTCAAGCTCTACAAATACACCGAAGTTGGTGAAGTTGCGAACCTTGGCGGTGTGCTTGCTGCCAACAGGATACTTGGTCTCGATAGCCTCCCAGGGATCCTCGCGGAGCTGCTTGATACCCAGAGACATCTTGCGCTCGTCGCGGTCGAGAGTCAGGATGACTGCCTCTACCTCTTCGCCTACCTTCAGGAACTCCTGAGCAGAACGGAGATGCTGGCTCCAAGACATCTCAGAAACGTGGATCAGACCCTCAACGCCGGGCTGGATCTCAACGAATGCACCGTAGTCAGCGAGTACAACAACCTTACCCTTCACGTGGTCGCCCACCTTGAGCTCAGCATCAAGAGCATCCCAAGGATGCGGAGTGAGCTGCTTCAGACCGAGAGCGATACGCTTCTTTTCATCGTCGAAATCGAGGATCACGACATTGATCTTCTGGTCGAGCTCTACCACCTTGTGAGGATCGTCTACGCGGCCCCAAGAAAGGTCTGTGATGTGGATGAGTCCGTCAACACCACCGAGGTCAACGAATACACCGTAAGAGGTGATATTCTTGACAGTTCCCTCGAGAATCTGACCCTTCTCCAGCTTACCGATGATCTCCTTCTTCTGAGCCTCAAGCTCCTGCTCGATGAGAGCCTTGTGAGAAACAACAACGTTGCGGAACTCCTGATTGATCTTCACGATCTTGAATTCCATCGTCTTACCCACAAACTGATCATAGTCGCGTATGGGGTGAACGTCAATCTGTGAACCAGGCAGGAAGGCCTCGATGCCGAATACATCGACAATCATACCGCCCTTCGTGCGGCACTTGATGTAACCCTGAACCACCTCTTCTGCGTCAAGGGCAGCGTTAACACGATCCCAAGACTTGCTCAGACGTGCTTTCTTGTGAGAGAGAATCAGCTGACCCTTCTTGTCCTCTGCACTCTCTACATAAACCTCAACAACATCACCGATCTTCAAATCGGGGTTGTAGCGGAATTCTGAAGCGGGGATAATACCGTCGCTCTTGTAACCGATGTTGACAACTACTTCCTTCTTGTCAACTGAGATGACCTTACCGTCAACTACCTGATGGTCGGCTACCTTGTTCAGGGTTTCGTCGTAAGCCTTGTCAAGTTCTTCCTTGCTGATGCTGGCACTCGTGCCATTCTCGAACTCTTCCCAATTGAAATCGTCGAGCGGCTTAACGTTCTTTGTTAATTCTGACATAATTTAATAAATTGTTGCCCCTCGTTTGTTTGTCAGGGCAGGGTCTGAACAGACGTTTATCAGACCATCTTTAAAGGGTTAATAATAGATAGGAGCAAGCGCCTGTTCCGGCCCCTATTTCCCCCTTTGGGGGACAAAGCGGCTGCAAAGGTACTGCTTTTTTGGTGAATAGTGATGAGTGAATAGTGAATAGTCAGCGGATTTATGATAATTTAACAAAAAAGAGGGCAAATCTTTTTCAGACCTGCCCTCTATCGTGAATTTTGCGTCGGTTTAATTTTCAATTATCCATTGTCCATTGTCCATTGGATTAAACGATTCCCTGAGCCATCATGGCCTTGGCAACCTTCATGAAGCCGGCTACGTTAGCTCCTTTCACGTAGTTGATGTAGCCATCCTTCTCGGTACCATATTTCACGCAGTTCTCGTGGATATCGTTCATGATGCGCTTCAGATAGTCGTCAACCTCCTTAGCAGTCCAGCTCAGACGCTCAGAGTTCTGTGACATCTCAAGACCAGATACTGATACACCACCAGCGTTAGAAGCCTTACCAGGAGAGTAGAGGATCTTGGCATCCTGGAAGATCTTGATAGCCTCAGGCAGTGAAGGCATGTTAGCACCCTCAGCAACGGCAATCACACCATTCTTTACCAGAGCGGCAGCCTCGTCACCGTTGATCTCGTTCTGTGTTGCGCAAGGCAGAGCGATGTCAGCCTTCTCATACCAAGGACGCTTGCCCTCGTAGTACTTGGCTGTAGGATACTCCTCAACATACTCCTTAATACGTCCACGCTCCACGTTCTTCAGCTCCATGATGTAGTCGAGCTTAGCGCGATCGATACCATCGGGATCGAAGATATAACCGTCAGAATCAGACATGGTCATGGGGATAGCACCGAGCTGCAGACACTTCTCAGCAGCATACTGAGCCACATTACCAGCACCAGAGATCAGAACCTTCTTACCCTTGATGTCGATGTTGCGAGTAGCCAGCATAGACACGAGGAAGTATACGGTACCATAACCAGTTGCCTCAGGACGGATAAGAGAGCCACCGAAGGGAATGCCCTTACCTGTGAGCACACCCTGGAACTGGTGAGTGAGCTTCTTGTACTGTCCGAAGAGGTAACCGACCTCACGACCACCTACGCCGATATCACCAGCGGGAACGTCCTCATCCGGACCAATCACGCGATAGAGTTCATTCATGAATGCCTGACAGAAACGCATCACCTCAGCGTCGCTCTTACCACGGGGAGAGAAGTCAGAACCACCCTTTGCGCCACCCATAGGCAGGGTTGTCAGTGAGTTCTTGAAAGTCTGCTCGAAAGCGAGGAACTTCAGGATACCGAGGTTCACGCTCTTGTGATAACGGAGACCGCCTTTGTACGGGCCAATGGCGTTGTTGTGCTGGATACGGTAACCCATGTTGGTCTGGACCTTACCCTGGTCGTCAACCCATGTGATACGGAACTCGCAAACGCGATCGGGGATGCACAGACGCTCGATCAGGTTAGCCTTCTCGAACTCGGGGTGCTTGTTGTACTCCTCCTCGATGGTGGGGAGAACCTGAGAAACTGCCTGGATGTACTCCGGCTCATTGGGGAAGCGCTGCTTCAACTGCTCTACAACTTGTGCTGCATTCATAATCTTTTTCTTTTTTAGTTGTTTTACTGAATATTGATTGTGATTTTTAATTTTCGGTTGCAAAATTACATCAAAAATCTGAAATGGCAAACATTTTATCAATTATTTCGCAAAAAACCTGTCTTTTTGTTACTTAATTGACATAAATCAAGGCAAAAAGACATAAAAACGCCCTTTTGTTGTGCTCGGGCACAAGTAAATTCATGAAAATCTTTTAGTTTTGTTGGGTGTAATTTAAAAAAAACTTTGTATCTTTGCCACCGAATTATAAGTATGAGAAGACAATTATTCTTGTTGGTGTGCCTTTTGGCTTGTGTTCTGTCAGCAATGGCGGATACTAGTCGACGTGTCTTCTCGGTTTATAATGCCAGTGATGGTCTGGCTGATAATAGTGCGCAGACCATTCATTGTGCCACCTCAGGCCGTGTGGTGATCACCACCATGGGACAGATTAATTTCTTCGACGGTAATCATTTCTCGTTTATTGATCCCTCGAAGGAGAATATGTATCCCTTGCCCAGCTATACTGGTAATTATCATATCTATGTCGACAAATACCACCATATGTGGTTGAAGAATACGCATACCATTACGTGTGTCGATCTGCTTACGGAGATGTTTGTCGGTTCTGTTGAAAATGTGTTCCGTGAGTTTGGTGTCGATGAAGAAGTGAAGGATTTCTTTGTCGATGGCAATGGCGTCGCTTATCTTCTGACAAAGAAAGGTTTGTATTCGGTAGAGTCCAAGCAGTATTATAAGGTTCGCGAGAAACTGAGTCTCCAGGATCTCGCCACGTATCAGGGTAAATATCTGCTGTTGTTCTACGAGACCGGTGTGGTGGATATCCAGGAACTCTCTACGGGTTCTACTGTCAATTCCTGCAAGGCCTATGATGGAGAGAATGTTCAGAAATACAAAAATTCGTCAGTACTCTATTCGGATGACTATATGTTCTATCAGATCCGCAATGGTAGCAAAGGGGCTATTCTGATGTCTTTCAATATCGGAAAGTGGGAGTGGAAGACGTTGATGGAAACGCCTTATCATCTGAATAATCTGGATAAGCGCGGCAATTTTCTGTATATCCCTTGCGAATATGGCTATTGGGTCGTTGATGTGGAGTCGGGCAGGGCCGGACACGTTGATGAACTGAGATTGAGGAATGGTCGTGTGATCAGTACCGACATCAATGCCATGTGTTTCGACCGACAAGGTGGCATGTGGATAGGAACGGAAAAGTGGGGCGTTCTTTATTCGCGACCTTTTGGCGCACCTTTTACTGCCTATACATGGGATCAGCCCGAGGCCATGAAATATGATGCCATGATGGCCAACACCCCGTCATCCCGTACCTTCAAGGGCAAGACTGTCAACACCCTTTTCAAAGACTCTCGCGGACGAATTTGGGTGGGTACTTATTCGGGTTTGTATCTTTATCAGAAGGAGTCCGACAATCTGCCACGTTCTTTTACCCGTCGTGACGGACTGCTGAATAACGTGATCCATTCTATCATTGAGGATAAGGATCATAATATCTGGGTGGGTACCAGCTATGGTATCTCTTGTCTGAAAATGGATGCCGACGGAAATCTGGCTGATATTCTCAGCTACAATCAATATGATAATGTTCCCGAGGAGTCGTTTGTCAACGGTAAGGCCCTTTGTCTGCCTGACAGCACTATTGTCATGCAGTCGCTGGATCATGTCGTTACCTTTAACCCCAGTCAAATGACAACGCTTCATACGTCGTATGGTTTTGATCTTCATCCGGAGTTGGTGGGTCTGATGGTGAATGGTAACCGTATCCGTACGGGTGAGAAGCTCAATGGCAAGGTTGTTCTCGACCTGGCGCTGATCCGTATGAAGGAGTTTAACTTCGACTACGACCAGAACTCCCTGTCTCTGACCTTCTCGGCGCTCAATCATTTCCGTCCACAGCAGACTTATTATCGTGTGCGTGTCAGGGAGATGGACGATGCCTGGAAGGTGATGGCGCCCTATAACTCCCAGGGATTGGTGGATAGCAGAGGACAGTTCCACCTGCCGCTTCCTAACTTGAAGCCAGGTACCTATACGATTCAGATGCAGGCGTCCATGAGTATCGACGAATGGAATACGGAGCCTCATGAGTGGGTCATTCATATCAATGAGCCTTGGTGGCGCGCTACGGGTTTGTTTGTGCTCTTAGGATTGGTTCTGTTGGCACTCTTCTTATGGAATGTCTACCTCTATGTGCGTAACGCCAACATGAAATCACGCCGTATCAGTGAGGAGAAAGTCATCATTCGTCGCATCAAGATGTTTGCTGAGCGTTGTGTCCATACAAAGGATGAAATCATTGCACCCATGGTGGACGAGATTTCGGGGGCTGGTGCTGATGCCTCCAACAACCTGAGCGAAGAGTTCGTACAGACCATGATGAAGCTGCTTGACTTTGTCGATGAAAAACGTATCTCACAACTGTCCATGAAGATGTTGAGTGAGAAGGCGGGTATGGAACTTCAGAAATTCTATACGCTTATCAATGCGAATGTCTACAAGAGTCCTCGTGAACTTGTCAAGCGGGTGATGATGAACCGTGCAGAAGAAATGATCCGTACGACGGGCGAGGATATTGCTGATATTGCCGAGAAGTGTCGTTTCTACTCGCCCAACTATTTCATCGCCTCCTTCTTCCACGAATATCACATGCTTCCGGAAGAGTATCGTCGGAAGGCTGTCAGTCGCCAGTAATTATCATTGATGCCACGATAATAGACAAGTACCTGATAACGGTTCTCTGTCTGGTAGAAGCTGCCCTCTGAGGGCGCAAAACGTGTGCTGCCGTCAGGTTGTTGCCAAAGGTATTGATACGAGTAATAACCTTGTTTCTGCAATACTCTTGCCGTATACATCCCTTCATGGGCATCATACGTCATCTCGTAGGTCTTCGGATCAGCGTCTGTTGTCCACCAGCCGTCAATCACCATGTGTCCGTCAAGCAGGGGAGGACATTTCATGCGATACACCACCCACACATATTCACAGGTGGTCTCGATTTCCCAGTTGTCGCTATTGCGGATAAAGAACGCGCCGTTGGCATCCTCGTCGTAGAGATAGTTCGGACGTGGTTCATCGATAAAGGGATAAACCTCATATGCTTCTCCGTTCCAGTGGATATGGTCGATACCCATGGTTGGATGGCTCACGTCAAGCACTTCATATTTCCGGTATTCATTGCCTGCGTCGAAGATGAGTTCACGTGTGTGCTGCCACTCGGCACTGTTGCCAGTAAGGATCGTTGGTTTCGGATTCACCTTCATATTATCCTCGCGTCCGTTTTGCATTACCACAACCCGCAGTTGGTTGGCGGGATCCGTCACACGCTCTACACCGAAATTAAGTTTCAGCGACACCTGCTGATGACTCACGTTGGTGTCGATGTCGGTATTAGAGGTGATACTCATCGCCAACGGCATCGACTGTTCAGCAACACAGAAGTCGATGGTCATTATCTCGCGTTCCTCTCCCTCGTTTTCGTAGATATGAATGCGGTAATTGCCGCTCAGACGGAGACGTATGCGGTCGTTGGGTATCTGAAACTTGTAGTGGGTATAGGCCACGATGGTGTTTACTGAGGGGTTGTAGTCGTCGATGGGGTTGTTGTTGAATCCCTCTAGCCAGTCGCTCTCGAAGAGTGATGTCGACGGTGTCCAGTCTGCCTCACAGTGCTCCACGCGATACATATAGCGATGATAGTCGTGTGAGAGTTCATCAAAATCGATGTTCAGCACATCGTCTGTCCCCAGACGCATCACAGGGGTCGACAGCCAGTCTTGGTTTACCACCACCTGCAGCGACTTGATCTGCGGGTCAATGATTCTGCTTTTAGCGCTGATGGTCAGCGGAAGGAGCAGCAGGGCAGAGAGGAGGAGTCGTTTCATAGGCTATTCGTGGTGGTAGGGTTCACCTTTAATAATAGTACAGGCGCGATAGATCTGTTCCGTAAACACCAGTCTCACCATCTGGTGTGAGAAGGTCAGTTTCGAGAGCGACAGTTTCTCGTTGGCTCTGTTATAGACGGCTTCCGAAAAACCGTAAGGACCTCCGATGACGAATACCAGCCTGCGGGCGGTCTGCTGTTTCTGTTCCAGCCATTTTGCCAGTTCTATGCTGCGCAGTTCCTTGCCGTGCTCATCGAGTAATACCAATGTGTCTGATGGCTGCAACTGTTTCAGGATCAGTTCGCCCTCCATTGTCTTCTGTTGTTCTTCCGAAAGACTCTTTGTGTTCTTCAACTCGGGGATGGTTACGATGTCGAAGGGCATATAATGCGTAATGCGATCAGCATAGTCGCTGATGGCTGCCTGAAAATGCTTGTCTGTGGTCTTCCCAACCAATATCAATATCGTCTTCATCGGATGGTCTCTTTTTCTATGAATTCGTCAAACTGGCCCTGATAGCCGTTAAATACGTTGATGTCCACCTCACCCGTGATGCCTTTCACACGTCCGTCGGGAGATAACTGCCACATCACCAGCTTCACGTCGGGCTTGTACTCGCCATAACGGGCAATCCACACTTTATAGTCGCGTTTGAGGTCGGGTGCCTCAGGCAGCCATTTGTTCACAAACCGCTGATTGATATAGAGGATAGGCTTCACGCCACAGAATTTCTCCACCGCCTGCACCCAAGCTCTGATATTACTGAACAATGCCTTCGCACCGCCCATCTTGGCGATATCACCGTCTGAGGGTTCGATGTCGAGTACAGGTGGCAGGTCGCCTTTGCGGAACAGCGTGCTGGCGATGAAGTATTTTGCCTGTGCAGAGCCGCTGGTACGGGTTGAAAAGAAGTGATAAGCACCTGCCTGGATTCCGTGTTTGCGGGCAGCGGCATAGTCGGTGGCGTAGTATTTATTGCGAATGCTGATGCCTTCCGTCGATTTGATATAGCAGAAGGAAACGGGATAATCCACCACGCCTGAGATCTTCTTCTTGCTCTTCGAACCGAGGTGGCTGATGCGCAGCTGTGCCCATCGGATAGGGAACCGCTTGCGGCCCTGCTCATGCTGGTAGCGTGAGATATCGATACCGTAGATACGCTCTGAGGTGTAGTTCATGCGCTCACCCTTGAACACATCCTGCTGCCAGAGGCCGGTCTTCAATACCGTCAGCACTTCATTTTCCAGCAGTTGCAGTCCGAAACCCTCGCGCTGGTCCTGTGTCCAGTGACCTTCGAAATAATGGCCGGCAGTCGAGATATACGAGCCGTGACCATCAGCCAGACCGTCGACAAAACTGCCCTGATAGATTCCTGCGGAGTCGAAGCGCAGACCGCTTCTGAGAGTGTCGGCACTCCAGTTCCCGATGATGATACGTCCGAGGCTGTCGCGACTGATGGCGGTACCCTCGCGCTTCTTACCTTTCCAACGGCCTACGTTATACACACTGAGAGTATCGATGGTCTCCTGATGACGATTCCCTGCAGCAAAGGCCGCAACCATCTCATAACCCTCGTCTTCTACATTATGACGGTCCAGATAGTAGTCCATCTCAATCTTACGGTCTTTCTCTATCTGTTGTCGAAGGGAGTCGAGGCTGGGGGAAGGTGCAATGAGGGGAATGGGATAGTCGGAGTAATCCGAGTACTCTGAATACTCTGAGTCATCAGAATTTCTCAACCACATCCCGAGCGCAAAACCCACAGCTCCCAGGAGGATAATGATAAGGCTATATCGTAATACTCTCTTCATATTTAATCCCCGCCGAAGCGGGGATTTCTTGTCTTATTGATGTTGGTCGCGGAGCAGGTCGTTGACGGTTTTTACGGGGTTGAAAGTACCAAGGGGAACCTCCACGAAGACCGTTGACCAGTTGCTCATAGCGCCATTCCACAAGCCTGGTAACTCTAAGGCTCTCAGCTCTTTGCCGGATTTTGATTTAGAAGAGATAAAACCTGTGGTCTTGTCTACGAACTTAGGCAGATCAAAGGGCTGGCCCTTGTAATCCTTAACGGCGCAGACGAGGTCTACGGGGTTGAAGTGTGTACCCTGAGTGAACATCTTCATATATGCCTCGTTGTTGGTATCGATCTGTGAACTCTCGAGGATCTGCAATGATACAGTACCGTCCTGATTGTAGGTGAGGAACGGACCGCCACCAGGTTCTCCGACATTCTTCACAACACCGCAGACACGCATCGGACGATTCAGCTTCGTACGGAGATAATTGGCATCTACCTTGTTGTTCTTGGCATCGGTGCAAAGGTTCTCACTGACGAACTTCGCTATCTCTGCCAGCTGTGCATCCGAAGCGCCTTCATCGAGGATACGCAGATACTCAAATGCCTTTTTCTGCAATGTGACGAGCACACCGGCAATCACCTGTTTCCACTCCACAGTCTCGGGTTTCAGACGGTCGGGCACCACATTGTCGATATTCTTGATGAAGATGACATCGGCCTCGATCTCGTTGAGGTTCTCGATGAGGGCACCGTGACCACCTGGACGGAAGAGCAGCGAGCCATCATCATTGCGGAACGGTGTGTTGTCGGCATTAGCGGCAACGGTATCCGTAGAAGGCTTCTGCTCAGAGAATGTGATATCATATTTGATGCCATATTTCTTTGCGAAAGTGTCGGCCTTCTCTGCCACCTTGGCCTTAAAGAGTTCCATATGCTCGTGAGAGACAGTGAAATGTACATGTGCCTCGCCATTCGAAGCAGCATAGAGCGCACCCTCCACGAGATGTTCCTCCATCGGTGTACGGGCTCCCTCGGGATATTTGTGGAAGAGCAGCAGACCCTTGGGCAGCTGACCGTAGTTCAGACCCTCTGCCTTTAGCATATTTGCTGCCACTGCTTTGTAGTTGCCTGCAGCAATGAGTTCTTTGATGCCCTTGCCCTCATTCTTCTGACACACAGCGTCGAGCGCATCGTAAAAGGCGAACTTCTCAATCTGGTCGAAGTATTTCTTCTCGAAATCAGTAGTGGGTACGTCGTAATCGGCATCGACGAACGCAAACATGTTCTTAAACATACGGCTGGCGGCACCTGAAGCAGGTACGAACTTCACCACACGTTTGCCTGCGGCCTTATACTGCTTCCAAGCTTCCTCATATTGTTGACGTGCCTGGACGTCGGGAGCAATGATGCCGCGTGAGATACTGGCGGCTGCCTCCAGTTTCAGGAAGGGGAATCCGGTTTTAAACTCATTCAACTGATTCTCGATTTGCTCCTGGGTGATACCCTTCTGAGCGATTTGTTTCAAGTCTTTTTCTGACAACATGATCATAGGTGTTTAGTAAATCAAATATGCTGCAAAGGTAACGAAAAAAAGTGAATAGTGCATATAGAATAGGGAAAAAATTGCGCTCGCTGTGCATTTTTTCTTAATTCTTAACTCTTAATTCTTAACTTTTCACTATCTTTGTGGCGAAATTATGGAATATATGGTGGAGAAATTCACTTTTACATACGAAGAAAAGAAAAAAATGGCTGCCCAGACGGCTGAGATTCTCACTGAGGAAATCGGCTTGAAAGGTGATACGATACAGGCTGTACATCTCATCCCCGAGATCGACGAGGGTAAACTCTCGATGGCGGATGTCGAAGCGCAGTATGGCTCGTCGGTGGTACGTATCCTGCAGGGTCTCGACCGTATCCATCAGCTCTACCAGAAGAATCCCGTGGTGGAGAGCGAGAATTTCCGTAATCTGCTGCTGTCGTTTGCTGAGGACATGCGGGTAATCCTGATCATGATTGCCGACCGCGTGAACCTGATGCGTACCTTGCTCAAATCCAATAAGGAAGGTGATCCTCAAGGCATCTTCGTGGGTGGGAAAGCGTTCATGGAAGCCGTGAGTCTGGAGGCGGCTTATCTCTATGCCCCCTTGGCTCATAAGTTAGGTCTCTACAAAGTGAAGAGTGAGCTCGAAGACCTGTCGCTGAAATATCTGGAGCACGATGCCTATTATCATATTCGTGAGAAACTGAGTGAGACGAAAGCCTCACGTGATGCCTATATCCAGCGCTTCATCGGACCTATTGAGGAGAAGGTGAAGGCAGCGGGCATCAAGTGTCATATCAAGGGACGCACCAAGTCGATACACTCCATCTGGCAGAAGATGCAGAAGCAGAAATGTCCGTTTGAGGGCGTCTACGACCTCTTCGCCATCCGCATCATCATCGATTGTCCTGAGGGACAGGAGAAGATGCAGTGCTGGCAGGCGTATTCGATCGTGACGGATATGTATCAGCCGAATCCCAAGCGTCTGCGTGACTGGCTCAGCGTGCCGAAGTCGAATGGCTACGAGAGTCTGCACATCACGGTGCTCGGTCCTGAGCAGAAATGGGTGGAGGTGCAGATCCGTACGGAACGTATGGACGAGATTGCAGAACGGGGCGTCGCAGCTCACTGGCGCTATAAGGGCGTGAAGGGAGAGTCGGGTCTCGATGAGTGGTTGACGAACATTCGTTCGATGCTCGAGCATTCCGACGGTCTCGAGGCGATGGATCAGTTCAAGATGGACCTCTACGAAGACGAAGTATTTGTGTTTACCCCTCGTGGAGATTTGCTGAAATTCCCTGTGGGCGCAACGGTGCTCGATTTTGCCTATCATATTCACTCAAAGGTGGGCAACCAGTGTACGGGCGGACGTATCAACGGACGTGTGGTACCTATTCGTTACCAGTTGAAGAGCGGCGATCAGGTAGAGGTGCTGACATCTGCTAATCAGAAGCCTCGTCAGGAGTGGTTGAACATTGTGAAGACCTCGCGTGCCAAATCGAAGATCCGTCTGGCACTGAAAGAGACGCAGGTGAAGGACGGCCTCTTCGCCAAGGAGATGCTGGAGCGTAAGTTCAAGAACCGCAAGATCGAGATGGAAGACTCCATCATGTTCCATGTGGTGAAGAAGATGGGTTTCAAGGAGGTCAGCGATTTCTACAAGCAGATTGCCGACGGCATCCTCGATACCAACGACGTGATAGAGAAATACCTCGAACTGAAAGAAGGCGAGAAGGTCATCACTGGCGACAATGTTGCCCGTAGTGCCTCAGAGTTCGAACTCGACGAATCGAAGGTGGCAGGCTTGAATGTGCCGATGAATGACGATGTGCTCATCATCGACCGCAACCTGAAAGGCATAGATTACCAGCTGGCACGTTGTTGTTCACCCATCTATGGCGACTCGGTATTCGGTTTCGTCACCATCAACGGCGGTATCAAGATCCATCGTACTGACTGTCCGAATGCCCCGGAACTGCGTCGTCGCTATGGCTACCGCATCGTCAAGGCGAAGTGGAGTGGGAAGGGCTCGTCGCAATACAGCATTACCCTGCGCGTCATCGGCACCGATGATATCGGTATCGTGAACAATCTCACGAGTATTATCTCGAAGGATGAGAAACTCGTGCTGCGCTCCATCAATATCGACTCCCACGACGGATTGTTCAGTGGAAATCTCGAAGTGATGCTCGATGATACCTCACGTCTGGAGACGCTGATGAAGAAACTGCGTGTGGTAAAGGGCGTGAAACAAGTAGAAAGAATATAAAACCAACAATATGAAAAGAATCAATTTATTGGCCATAGCAATGGTGTTGCTGACAACGACAGGCTGCTTGGAACGCGGTCCTGTCTATCGTCCTGTGGATTTCGTGGCAGACTCGCTCGTGCATGATGATGTGCCCAAGGCGGCGGAAGAGACACAGGAGATGCTCGATGAGTTGGAGAACGAACCCATTATCACCGTTCCTGACATTCCCCAGGAGTCTGACCTGTTGAATGACAAGAGTAAGATGGACATCGAAAAAGTCATGCGGGAGGGTTTCTGACGAAGCATTAATAACGACGTATAAAAATATAGAAGATATGAAATACGGATTGATTAAGGTGGCTGCCGCTGTGCCGGTTGTGAAAGTTGCTGATGTGGAATACAATGTCCAGCAGATAGAAAGTCTCATTGCCCAGGCTGAGGGCAAAGGCGTCGAGATAGTCGTGTTCCCGGAGTTGTGCATCACAGGCTATTCCTGTCAGGATCTGTTCCGCGAGCAGCTGTTGCTCGACAAAGCGGAGGAGGGGCTGATGCTGTTGCTCGACTTCACCCGCAAGCTCGATATCATCTCTGTCGTAGGACTGCCCGTAGTGGTCAATGGTCTGCTCTATAATTGTGCAGCCGTCATCCAGCGAGGCTCCATCCTCGGCATTGTTCCAAAAACCTATCTGCCCAATTATGGCGAGTTCTATGAGAAGCGTTGGTTTGCTTCTGCACAGGATCTCTCGCCAGCTGATTTCTATATCGCAGGCAGTCCTGCGAGTATCAGTCCCGAACCCGTCATCTTCACTACGGGTGATGGCGTGAAGTTCGGCATCGAGATTTGCGAGGATGTCTGGGCACCCATTCCTCCCAGCAATAACCTCGCCCTCGCTGGTGCGGATATCATTCTGAACCTCTCTGCCAGCGACGATCTGCTGGGCAAACATCAGTACCTGCGTTCATTGGTGGCGCAGCAGAGTGCACGTACCATCAGCGCCTATGTCTATGCCAGCTGTGGCTTTGGCGAGTCAACGCAGGATGTGGTCTATGGCGGTGCTGCGATGGTATTCGAGAATGGCAAACAACTGGTAGAGGGCGACCGTTTCTCCCTCCAACCTCAGATACAGATTGCTCAGGTGGATGTGGAGCGATTGCGTACAGAGCGTCGGCATAACACCACGTTTATCAATGCCCAGCGTCATGCGTCGGCTCGTCTGGTGGTTGCCAAGTCGGTATCACCTCGCGACTTCGAACTCATCCGCGAGGTCAATCCTCATCCCTTCATTCCGAAGGAGGCCGATATGCAGTCTACCTGTGAGGAGATCCTGAATATCCAGGTGGCAGGCCTGGCTAAGCGCCTCTATCATATCAATGCCAATAAGGCGGTGATAGGCATCAGCGGTGGTCTCGACTCTACATTGGCCCTGTTGGTGACGGTGAAGGCTTTCGACAAGCTGGGTCTCAACCGCAAGGGCATCATCGGTATCACAATGCCTGGTTTCGGCACTACCGACCGCACCTACAACAATGCGATGACGCTGATGAAGACCTTGGGTGTTACCGTTCGTGAAATCAACATCGCCAAGGCGGTGACGCAGCATTTCGAGGATATCGGTCACGATGCCAGTGTGCATGATATCACCTATGAGAACAGTCAGGCCCGCGAGCGCACGCAGATTCTGATGGATGTAGCCAATCAGGTAAATGGTCTCGTGGTGGGTACAGGCGATCTCTCCGAACTAGCCTTAGGATGGGCCACATATAATGGCGACCATATGTCGATGTACGGTGTGAATGCAGGCGTTCCCAAGACGCTCATCCGTTATCTGGTGACATACGTGGCTGGTGAGATGGCTACCGACACGCTGTTGGATATCGTTGACACACCGATATCACCTGAGCTCATTCCTGCTGATAAGAACGGCAAGATCAAGCAGAAGACGGAAGACCTGGTGGGTCCCTACGAACTCCACGACTTCTTCCTCTATTATTTCCTGCGTTTCGGCTTCCGTCCGCAGAAGATCTATGTGCTGGCACAGAAGGCCTTCGACAAGACCTACAACGATGCCACCATTAAGAAGTGGCTCACCACCTTCTGTCGTCGCTTCTTCACCCAGCAGTTCAAACGTTCGTGTCTGCCCGATGGTCCGAAAGTGGGAACGGTAAGTCTCTCGCCTCGTGGCGACTGGCGCATGCCGAGCGATGCCTCCTACACCCTCTGGATCAAGGAATGCGAAAACCTATAAAAGAAATGAGCTAGCTGAATGCTAGCTCATTTTTATTCTCATGCAGTGTGATGTGGATCGTGGCACCTGGCTCCAGACTGCCATTCACGATCAGGTCACTCACCCCGTCTTCGATATAGTTCTGTATGGCGCGTTTCAACGGACGGGCACCAAACTGCACGTCATAGCCCTTCGACGCCACAAACTCCTTTGCCTCTTCCGACAGGTCGATCTTGTAACCAATCTGTTCGATGCGCTGATAGAGTCCCTTCAGCTCGATGTCGATGATCTGCTTGATAGCCTCCATATCCAGCTGGTCGAAGGTGATGATCTCATCCAGACGGTTCAGGAACTCCGGCGAGAACTGCTTCGAGAGGGCTTTCTGCACAATGCTGCGTGCATGTTCCTTATCCTCCTCGTTGAGCATCAGGCCGTTGCTGCCAACAGCACTGAATCCCACACCTCGTCCGAAATCCTTCAACTGACGGGTTCCAGCGTTCGAGGTCATGATGATCACCGTATTGCGGAAGTCCACCAGTCTTCCGTTGCCATCCGTGAGGCGTCCCTCGTCCAACACCTGCAACAACAGGTTATACACATTAGCGTGGGCCTTCTCAATCTCGTCGAGCAGCACGATGGAGTAGGGGTGACGACGCACACGCTCTGTCAGCTGTCCGCCTTCCTCATAACCCACATAGCCCGGAGGCGCTCCGATGAGTCGCGACGTATTGAAGCTCTCTGTATATTCACTCATGTCGATGCGGATCAGCGCCTCGCTGCTGCCGAACATGAATTCCGCCAGCTTCTTGGCCAGGTAGGTCTTTCCCACACCCGTAGGTCCGAGGAACATAAACACACCGATAGGATGATTCGGCTCCTTCAGTCCCACGCGGTTCCTTTGGATAGCCTTCACCATCTTGTCGATAGCCTTGTCCTGTCCGATCACAGCACCTTTCAGCTCCTCCGACATGCCTTTCAGTCGGATACCCTCCTGTTCTGCCATACGCTGCACGGGTACGCCTGTCATCATCGAAACCACATCAGCCACCTGTTCGGCATCCACCGTCTGACGCTCCTCGCCTTCGCCCTTGCTCCAGCGCTCATTCATCTCTTTGAGCTCTGTTTCCAGCACGGTCTGACGGTCGCGATAGCCCGCAGCCAGTTCGAAGTTCTGATTCTTCACCGCCTGGTTCTTGCGCTCCTTCAGACGTTCTATCTCCTGTTCCTTCTCCAGAATCTCTGGCGGGATCTGTGCATTAGATAGATGTACGCGCGAGCCTGTCTCGTCCAGTGCGTCGATGGCCTTATCGGGCATGAAACGGTCTGTCACGTAACGGTCTGTCAAATTGACACATGCTATCAGGGCCTCGTTGGTATAGCTCACATGGTGGTGATACTCGTAGCGGTCCTTGATATTACGCAGTATCTGCAATGTCTCCTCACGAGTCGTGGGCTCTACGATCACCTTCTGGAAACGACGCTCCAAAGCCCCGTCCTTCTCAATCGAATTGCGGTATTCATCGAGGGTGGTGGCACCGATACACTGGATGGTACCTCTGGCCAGCGCGGGCTTCAGGATATTGGCGGCATCCATCGAACCAGGTGTCGAACCGGCACCTATCAGCGTATGAATCTCGTCGATAAACACGATCACCTCAGGATTGGCCTCCAGCTCCTTCATCAGCGCCTTCAGTCGCTCCTCAAACTGTCCGCGATACTTCGTACCTGCCACCACACCCGTCATGTCGAGGGTGTAGATACGCTTGCCGAAGAGCATCGGACTGGTATGACGGTTGGCTATCTGCTGGGCGAGGCCTTCCACGATGGCGCTCTTACCCACACCGGGCTCACCGATCAGGATGGGGTTATTCTTCTTGCGGCGACCGAGGATCTCAATCACACGCTGTATCTCTTTCTCACGGCCTACGCAGGGATCCAGCTTTCCGTCTGTGGCAGCTGCCGTCAGATCGGTGCCGAAGGTGTCGAGCACGGGGGTCTTCGACTCGGGCTTCTTCTGCGTAGTGGCTGTCGCTCCGGATTTGCCTGATGAGGCTGATTTTCCGGAGATGCCTGCCTCCTCGTATTCCTCCTCTTCTTCGTCGGGGAGTCCGATGCCGTTCTTGATCTCTTTATTCTGCGGGGCGAAGAACATCGCCATCGCGTCTTCGTAGTTCATATTGTTCAATTCTAATATTTGTTTGGCACTGTTGTTGGCAGCATCATGCAGGATGGCCAGCAGCAGGTGCTGTTCGTCAACTTTCGTGGTGTGCTGGATACGGGCTTCCAACACCGCCAGTTTCAGGATGTTGCTCGCCTTCTCGTTGAGCACCAGCTCGCTGGTATAGATGGGCTGCCGTATCTCGTCCTCACGCACGCGGTTCTCGAGCTCAGTCTTGATCGATGGCAGGTTCAGCTGCAGACGATGGAACACATCGATCACAGGTCCGTCCTTCATTCTGAGAATGCCCAGGAGCAGGTGCTCTGGACCCACCGAACGACTGGCCAATCTTGCCGCCTCCTCACGCGAATAGGCGAGGATTTCGGACACTTTGGGTGAAAACTGACTGGTCACTATATTTACTATTTTACTATTTACTAATTACTAATTTGTGCAAAGTTACAAATAAATCTGCAAACATCGTGCCAAAAATCCAAAAAACTTTCCGCTAAATAAGCTTAAAAGGTTTGGTGGGATGCAAAAAAATGACTACCTTTGCACGGTTAAAAACGCGTCAGCGGGCTTAAAAATGCCCTTAAACGCGAAAATTGTCAAATTGTAAATAGTCAAATTGTAAAATATCAAGATGGATCAGACATTCGACAACGACAGAATTATTAAGATCAACATCGAGGAAGAGATGAAATCCAGCTACATCGACTACTCCATGTCAGTCATCGTAGCCCGTGCCCTTCCTGATGTGCGCGACGGCTTTAAGCCCGTACACCGCCGTATCCTCTACGGCATGATGAACATCAACAACGTCAGCACACAACCTTATAAGAAATGTGCGCGCGTAGTTGGTGAGGTACTCGGTAAGTATCACCCCCACGGCGACAGTTCAGTCTATGGTGCCCTCGTCCGTATGGCACAGGACTGGAACATGCGCTACACCCTCGTCGACGGACAGGGTAACTTCGGTTCCGTTGACGGCGACTCTCCCGCAGCCATGCGATACACGGAGTGCCGCCTCTCGAAGATGGGAGAGCATATCATGGATGACCTCGAGAAAGAGACCGTCGATATGGCGCCCAACTTCGACGACTCGCTCGAAGAGCCTACCGTGATGCCGACAAAGATTCCTAACCTGCTGGTGAACGGTGGTAACGGTATCGCCGTAGGTATGGCTACCAACATGCCCACTCACAATCTGGGTGAAGTCATCGACGGCTGCTGTGCCTATATCGACAACCCCGATATCGATACCGATGGCCTGATGCAGTACATCCCGGGTCCCGACTTCCCCACAGGTGCCTATATCTATGGACTCTCGGGCGTGCGCGATGCCTACGAGACAGGTCGCGGCCGTATCGTGATGCGTGCCAAGGCTGAGATCGAGGCAGGCGAGGCCCACGACAAGATCGTCGTCACCGAGATTCCTTACGGCGTCAACAAGGCCGACCTCGTGGCTTATATCGCCGACCTTGCCAACCAGCATAAGATTGAGGGTGTGGCCAATGTCAACGATGAGTCAGGTCGTCAGGGCATGCGTATCGTGGTCGACTGCAAGCGCGACTGCAATGCCAACGTGCTGCTCAACAAGCTCTTTAAGATGACTGCCCTGCAGAGTTCGTTCTCTGTCAACAATATCGCCCTGGTCAAGGGTCGTCCCCGTCTGCTCTCATTGAAGGAGTGCGTCAAGTACTTCGTCGAGCACCGTCATGATGTGACCATCCGTCGCACCAAGTACGATCTGCGCAAGGCTCAGGAGCGTGCCCACATCCTCGAGGGCTTGATCATCGCCGTCAACAATATCGACGAGGTGGTTCACATTATCCGTAATAGCAAGACCCCGACCGACGCTCAGCGCAACCTCGAAGTACGCTTCGAACTCGACGAGCTCCAGTCGAAGGCCATCGTAGATATGCGTCTCAGCCAGTTGACTGGCCTGCGTGTCGACCAGCTCCACCAGGAGTTCGACGACTTGCAGAAGCTCATTGCTGAGTTGCAGGAGATCCTCGACAACCCCGAGCGCTGCAAGGAGGTCATGAAGCAGGATCTGCTCGAAGTGAAGGAGAAGTATGGCGACGAGCGCCGTACGGAGATCATCCCCTTCGACCACGAGTTCAATGCCGAGGACTTCTATCCCGACGATCCTGTGGTCATCACCATCAGCCACATGGGCTATATCAAGCGCACCAAGCTCGACGAGTTCCACGAGCAGGGACGCGGTGGAGTAGGAGCGAAGGCAGCCCGTCATCGCGACAACGACTTCACAGAGTATATCTATCCCGCCACGATGCACAACACGCTGCTCTTCTTCACCCAGAAGGGTCGCTGCTACTGGCAGAAGTGTTACGAGATCCCCGAGGGCGACAAGAACTCGAAGGGCCGTGCCATCCAGAACATGCTCAACATCGAGCCCGACGACTCTATCAACGCTGTGCTGCGCATCAAGAACTTCAACGACGAGGAGTTCATGCAGTCGCACTACGTGGTGTTCGCCACTAAGCAGGGTATCATCAAGAAGACCCGCCTCGATGCTTATAAGAATGTTCGTGCTGCCGGTGTCATCGCCATCAATATCAACGAGGGCGACGAGGTGGTAGGCGTTCGCCTGACCAACGGTCACAACGAGCTGCTGATGGCCAACCGCAACGGTCGTGCCGTGCGCTTCGACGAGAACGATGTGCGCACCATGGGCCGTGTGGCTACGGGTGTGATCGGTATGCGTCTCGACGGCGACGACGACGAGGTAGTCGGCATGGTCTGCGTCAACGATCCGAACGAGGAGACCATCATGGTGGTTTCTGAGAACGGCTACGGCAAGCGCTCTGAGGTAGAGGACTATCGTAAGACCGCCCGTGGCGCCAAGGGTGTGAAGACCCTCGCCATCACTGAGAAGACGGGTCGTCTGGTAGCCATCAAGGTGGTCACCGACGAGAACGACCTCATGATTATCAACAAGTCGGGTATCCTCATCCGTCTGAAGGTGGCCGATGTGCGTGTCATGGGCCGTGCCACACAGGGTGTGCGCCTCATCAACCTCGCCAAGAAGAACGATACCATCGCCAGCGTCTGCAAGGTGATGCATTCACAGGCAGAGGAAGAGGACATCGAGGAGGCAGAGATCGCCGACGAGGCTACGCAGCCCCAGACGGAGGATTAAACCCCCGATTTCACCAAACGTCAAATCGATAAATCGATAGAATAATTGGAAATTATAAAATCGAAAATTAAATAGTAAATTGTAAATTGTCAAATTGTAAATTAATTGGCTTATGAAAAAATTAATGATGATGGCAATGATGCTGGTGGCCAGCGCTACCGCTTTTGCCGGTGACAGCGACGCTTTGAAGGCAATCCTCAAGGCAAAGGACTATGCTGAGGCTCAGTCTCTGATCAACAGCTCTCTGGCTCAACTGGCCAGCGATGCCGAGAAGGCTAAGGCCTACAACAAACTCGTAGACCTGGCTTGCGAAAAGTTTAATAAGGAAGAGAATACCAAGATCACCAATGCTGCCATGCAGAAGAACGAGCCCGTCGATGTCGAGGGTATGGTAGCTGCCGGTAAGGTGGCCCTCCAGGCTGCTATGGACTGCGATAAGTACGACCAGATGCCCAACGAGAAGGGTAAGGTGGCCCCGAAGTTCCGTGAGAAGAACGTGGCCCGCACCCAGTCTATGCGTCTGTCGCTGCTGCAGGAGACCGAGAAGCTGGTGAACGACAAGAAGAGAAAAGAGGCTCTCGAGATCTTCGACCTCTATATCAGCACCGCCAAGTCTCCCTTCTTCGCTGGTGTGAAGAGCGTTGAGGAGGATCCCAACATGGGTTACGCTGCTTTCTACGGTGGTCAGTCAGCCCTGTTGCTCGAGGACTTCGCCAAGGCCAAGGAGCTCTTCAAGGTGGGCGTTCGCGACACCTCTAAGCAGATCAGCGAGTACTCTCTCGACGGTATGCTGCAGGCTATGCGTAACAATGTGAAGTCGGCTGCCGACTCTGCCAAGTACATCAACGAGCTGACCGAGCTCAATAAGGAGTTTGCCGACAAGGAGAAGATTTTTGCTTTCCTGAGCGAGGCTTATATGGCTACTGGTGAGAATGCCAAGGTGATGGCTCTGGCCGACGAGCGTCTGGCTCAGTATCCCGGTTCTACACTGCCTTATGTCTACAAGGGCATCATCTATCAGAACGACCGCAAGTTTGATGAGGCTATTGCTGAGTACAACAAGGTGAAGGAGGAGAACTCTCCCGTGTTCCTGAACTGTATCTACAACAAGGCTGTCTGCAAGTGGAACAAGGCTGCTACTTGGAATGAGGAGAAGACCGACGTCCGCACAGGTCGCATGAAGCCCGCCGACGAGGCTACCTTCAAGGAGCTGATGAACTCTGCCCAGGCCGACTTCGAGAAGGCTAAGGAGCTCGATCCCGACCAGCAGACCGTGAAGTGGAAGTACCTGCTCCACAACATCTACACTCAGACCGGTCAGACCGATAAGGCTGCCGCCCTCGAGTAAAAACCTAAGAACCCCCGCTCAGCCGAGTGGGGGTTCTTTGTAAATCACGGGGTCTGGCACCAATGCGAATCATGGGCGCTCGGCTTTGCCGCTTGCTACCAACGGGACGCAAGAACTGCCCAATGATAGTATCTTTGATCTATCAGTGCGTGCCTGTCCCCTGTGATTTGCAGCGCTCCCTAGAGCGCAATCGGTCCCAATCCCATGCAACTGGTCGTCGTGATGGCCGTCAGGAAGGCCGTGAGCGCGGCTACTACAACCTTCACCCCAATCTCAACAATCCTCTTCTTCATACGCTATTCCGTTTGAATGTTAGTTGTCGTCGGAGTGACACATGGGGACTGGCTCGCAGTGTGCTATTTCCAATGGCACATTGGTGCCTGTCCCCTGTGTGTCACCTCTATGGCCTAGTCTTTGTCCAGTCCTTCGCCACCATCACCACCGTCACCGCTGACACCTGTGCTGATCACGAGGGCAGAAGCCTGTCCGGGCATAGCGAAGCTACCGGTATACACACCATTGTCCTCAGTCAGCTCGATGCTCGAACCATTGATGGTTGCCGTAGGCACCTGACCCTCAGCGGGCGTGATGCTGATCTCGATCTCATCGTCCTCGTTGAGGCTCGTTCCAGAAGTCACGGCGTTGCCATCATGGGTGACGGTTGCACTACCACTACCGCTTGTTGCAATAGTCAGCGCATAGCCGCTCTGCTGGGTCTGATCACCCTGCTGGCCCTGCGAACCACTGTTGTCACCACCGCTCTGAGTGCCACCATTCTGTGAACTACTACCGTTGTTGTCGCCGTTGCCGCTCTGAGAGCCGCTGCCCTGGCCGTTCTGGGCCTTCCACTCTGCCACAGCGGTGGCGATGGGCTTCAGGGTGGTCACCTTCTTCTTCTTGCCATCGACTGTCACCTCTTGGGTGTCGACGATGTTACGCAGCTCCAGGGTACAGGCGTCCTTGAAGGCTGGACCGCAGAGGTTGTCGAGCTTGGTGGAGTCGGGCAGGAAACGGATGTGGATCGCCTTCACGATGTCGTTCGGATTCAGACCGTCCATGTCTGGAATGTCCCTCACGCCGCCGTCCTTCGCTACCTCAGCGGTGGGGTAGAAGGTACCCAGGTTGCCCAACTGCACAGGCACTCCCTGTGCCACCAACTCGGGCAGACACTCGGTGATTTTCATCAGCACGCCTTCCACCTCGTCGCGACCCCAGCGGCTGCCGTGATCGGTCAGGTGCTTAGCGAAGCCTCGCAGACTCAACGTCTTCTGTTGATCCACCTCAGGATAATACTTGCCGTAAGCACTCGTGTTACTGTTTTTGTTCTGTCGGAGATTAATCCCCATTGCAATCTTTTGTGATGCCATAATAGAAAATTGATTAGAGACGTTAAAATCAATCCTCTTCCTTTTAGCGCTTTCCTTAGTCTTTTAAAGCTGCTCCACGATGCGAAATTCGCGACTTTCGAAGTGGTTTTGCAACTTTGTTGCAAAGTTACGAAATTTTTCTGATATCTCCAAATTTTACGCCAACTTTTTTCGAATTATTTTCATTTTTCTTCCCCCCGCGCCGCCGGCGGCTCCATTCACCTCTTATCCAACCCAACCGCCCTCCTTAGCCAACAAAACGAGCCATCGTAGCCAGCAGGATCCCGACAACAGCATTTTACCAGAAATATTCAAGTATTCATGTATTCAACTATGACAAGAACATTTTTTCGTTTCTCGACACGGAAATTTTATATTTATATATAATATATATTATATATAAATATATTATATTGTTGAATACTATTTTACTATACTTACTTTAATCTCAAAACTTTGACATCTTTGTGTTTCCTTTTTTTGAAAAACCTTCCTGTCATAGTTGAATACTTGAATATTTGAATAAATGAGAGCAGAGCCAAATTCATTTGAGCTATGCCGAATGATGAAAATATCGACGAAGTCAATACTTCGATTTGTGTCGGTTTTATTTAATAATGTGTAAAAATGTGCTTGGTTGTGAATAATCTCAAAAATTATTCGTATCTTTGCCAGCAAAAGAGAATAATCAGTCTATGGATGTATTGAATGACATATACGCCACTATTACAGCTGAAGGCTTTTCGACCGGATCGCTGCAAATGATTGATAACTACGCTAAAGATATACAAAATGGGACAGAAGATTTTTCTAGATTCAATCTATCAGAGCATGCAGGACTCAGCACGGGAGGTGCGCCTCTCATTGGGGCGTCCATCGTCGCATGCTACGCGACAGCAAGCCTTGCAGCAAGTAGAAATGTTGAAAGCAGCCAAGGAGGCCCAGCAAACTGGGAAATAGACGAACTGCAAGAACGGCTCATAGAACAATGGGCCAGAGCTGCGAATCTGTGGGAAGACGACTCTGAACAGATATTAACTGCGGAGTTTGGCCCCATGATAGCCCAGGGTGCAGAAGCCAAGGTTTATTATAGCGATGGTAACACGTCGGTGGTAAAAGAACGAACTTCCATCTATTCCACCTGGCAGAAGGCGCTTGATGCGATTGTATTACACAACTGTCTCTTTCCTGAAACAGCTATGAAGGTGATTGGTTTTACCCGCGACAGCGACGGACTGATGCGTATAGTGCTGACTCAGCCCTACGTTAACTGTCTGCGATTGGCTACTAAGGAAGAGATAGATGAAATGGTGGCTAAAAAGGGCTTCCGCGACAATTGGAACGGTCAGGGCGTAAACTATATTTCAGACCGTCTGGTACTCGAAGATATGCACCCGGCAAATGTGTTTGTTGATACGGTGACAAGTAAGCCGATTTGTATTGACTGTATCGTCAAGTTTGTGAAGTAGTGAGACTTGTCTGTATAACAAAAGAACCGTCCCGCTGTTATACATTTATAAATCCTTTTCATGACTACTTTGAATACAACTCAAAAAGGTTAAAAATAAAATCATTTGTTGAAATTACACAGTAGGAACCGACCCTACTGTGTACAATAACAGAATCCTATTCCGACACTGAAAGCCTTGCTCTTTGTCAAGATGGCCATATCGTCATTGTTGTGGGTTACGTAGTTGGCAACCACTCGTATGCTATGGCTCCCAACGGCAATGTCGACACCAGCTCCAAGATAAAAGCCCAGCCCCAGTCTGGTACGGAAATCCTGCTCGTGACGACCTATTTTATAGTGATCCATATTCTCTGTCTTAATGCTGAACATCTCATTGACAGAAAGACCACCACGGACAATGGGACGAATCTTGCTGTTGGGCAGCAACCTGAGTGCAGGCCCCAGTTGAAGTTCCAGATCATAATACTCAAAGCTCATGTTTGTCACCTTGCCCAGATAGTCGGTTTCATCCTCCTTACCACTTTTCTTATTGAGTGTCAGCATCGTCTCCAGGTTGAGAATCTTGCTGAAGCGAGGAATCGTGAAATCGGCACCGATACCAAAATATGGGGTAGTGCAATTGGTCTCAATCCAGTTGTCTCCCGTATAGTGCTTGTTTCTGACGGTGTTGAAGTTGAGACCTGCTTCTGCCCTGAACCTGACCTTGATGCCGTATTTCTTTTTAGCATCAAACTTGAATTGAACGCATTCTCCCGCATTCGTGCAGTAGGTCTCATCATATTCACGGGTAAGATCCATCAGGTCTGTGGCACTATAGTTGGTTTTCCACAATCGCTGTTGAGCATCAGCACTGTTTCCCAAAAGCTGACTCACCTCCATGATTCTCTTTTTCCTTAACAATTGGTCTTCATAAGGCACTTTACCCTTCTGCCCGTCATAGACCATTCTCGCCACCTTGCCATTTTCATCTACCCAATAATAGTATTGGGCCCGAGCGTCTCTGGCATAATACAGGCTCACACCTCCCTGCAGCAGATATTCAGCAAAAATGGTCTTCTCTGTATTGCCGATCATCAATGTACGGGTCACATAGAAGATGCCGTTGTTGCTAAGCCGATACCCACTGATTTCTCCAGGCTTATACTCACGATATGTCTGTTCGTTATCGGCCTTAAACAGGCAAGCATTCATATTTCGTAAATCCGACAGATAGTCGATGGTTCCCCATACCGTATCGTTTTCATTCGTAATAATGAATCCTGGTTGTGGATTCGTCTGCGCCTGAGCAAGAACAGACATTCCCAACAACGACAATATTACTAATATCGACTTTCTCATACACCTTATTTTGATATCGTTCTTTTATATATAACATCCCAGCATCGCAAATCTTGTGTATAACAGAGGGACGGTTCTTTCGTTATAACAAAAGAACCGTCCCTCTGTTATAATGGTCCTTTCTTATATAACACCCGAGCATTGCAAATCTTGCACGAGAGGGTGCTATTTTTAACAAACTTTGTGCAAAGATACAAACTATCTCTGATTCTTCCAAATATTTCTATACCATTTTACACAAATGTAACAGCGGGACGGTTCTTCCGTTATAACAAAAGAACCGTCACTTTGTTATATTATTCAAGAGGTTATGCGATCGCTCGATGTCAGGCCAAGACAACTCTCAAGAGTTACTGGCATGAATTACGAGACCATCAGGAATATTGCAAAAAAATTGCCATGAAAACAGGCACCCATACCCAGGTGCCTGTCCCCATGACTAATGTTTTTTTTGTGATGATGTGAGGGGAGGGGATTCTACTTTACGTTGATCGTCAGCTCGAACTCGTTGTGGTTGCCCTCCATGCAGTACCAGCGGATGGTGTAGCTCTCACACCCCAGGTCGAGTGCGTATTCACGCATGGTGCGTCCGCCGTTCTTGTCGTTGATGATGCTCTTGGCATAAGCTACCGTGTACTGGATGGCATTCTCGCTGTCAATCGTGCGATCGGCTACGCGGGTGAGTGTCTGGAACACCTCGGGGAACTGCTTCATCAGCGCATCCGTCAGCTTCTGCTTGTCGCCGTTGTGACCTTCCTTACCCAGTGTGGATGGTGTCACGTCGAAGTGCCATACCTGCTCGGCGCGGTTGGGCTCCAGCAGCGTGAAGTCATCGCTCCTCCAGTTGTTGAACCACCAGTCGGTCCATTTCTTACCGTCGTCCTTCTTCTTCGTCAGGCAGCGCATCTCGCGGAAGTTCCGAACCTCGATGGTATAGCGGCCACTGGGATTCTTGACCGACCAGCAGATCTGATTCTCCAGGTCTACGTCGTTGGTGACGGCATCCGGTGCGAGGTAGTGACAGATCTTGTTCTTGTTGTTTGTGTAAAGACCCATCTTCTGACCGTTCTCGTAGGTCCATGTCACGCGATTGCCATTCGAGTTCTTCACCACCTTCAGGTCCTTTGCCACCGTGGTGTACGACATGGTGAACGAGGTGCCCTTGGACCATCCGTGTGAGTAGTTGAGTCCGAACGATGGTGATTCTGCGCCTGTGAACGAGAATCCGATGTTGTCGTTCTGGCTCTTGTTGGTGCCGATGGCGATTGTCTGGCTGCCGGTGTTGTTGTCAGTCGAAGGCAGGGCCTGCTCGATGCTGATCGTACCGTTACCGATCAGTTCCATGCTGCTCTCGTATTTGCCGAGCCAGGAGCCGTAGTAGAGGTTGTGGCCGTTCTCCCAGTTCGAAGCAGTTCTGTAGTACTGCGGATCGTAGGCGCCCCAGTAGAAGGTGTCGTAGAAGCCGTTGCCAGTGACGTTGTCATAGACCTTTCCACCCACGCGGATCTGCGTGTTCTGCTTCACGTAGTAGTAGTCGGTGTTGGCATTGTCGCCGTGGTCGTTCACGCCCCACACTTTGTAAGTGGTACGGAAGCAGCCGTTGCGTGATATCTCCTGATTGCGCCAGTCGTGGGTTCTGAGATAGCTCTCTACGGTAAACTGGTCGCTGCAGCTCATCAACTCGTTGATGCTCGATTCGGCATCGCCTCTGGTCACGGGCTTCGATGCGCAGGCATCGTCGTCCATCAGCCACAGGGCTGCACCGTCGGCAATCAGACCGCTTCTGTAGGCCGTAGCCTGACTCTTGGCTGGGGTAACGGCCGATTCATTCACCATGCCGTCCTGATCCATGCTGCCGTCCTTGTTCTCCTCATTGTTTGCTGCCAGATACTGGTAGCAGCCGTCGGGACTGAAGATGACGAGCTCGGCCACGATGCCGTTCTCTGCGTCGGCGACGCCAGAGCGGGTCGTTGCGAAATTCTTCACATTCTGTACCCTTGCCTTCAGCAGCTCACCCTCATAGGTGCTCTGGCTGCGGCGGTTGCCACGTGTCTTGATAACGATGTCGCCATCGGCTGTGAGCTGGGCTGTTCTGGCGGCTGCCAATTCCTCTGCCAGCGCATTGGCCAGGGCGTTCATCTGCTCGCCTGTAGGCTGCTCAACGGCGATGCTGCCACCGTTCAGATAGGCTGCTGCCCAACTGCGCATATCGCCTGTATAGCGTGCGATATCGTTGCCACTGACCAGAATGAGACGGGTGTCCTTATCTACTGCGCCTGATGTGACGGGAAGTCTGCGGGCCAGCGCTGCGCCTACGGAGTTGTCTTCGAAGTTGCTCAGTACGGCTCCGTCAACGTTGTTGGTCACTCTGACGGTCATCTCGTCGTAGCCCTGCTCGGCGCCGATCACAGCCTCGCTGTTCTCATTGTCACCAGCCATCGTGTTGTTATGGCTCTTCATATCAGCTGCCAGATCATCGCTGCAAGCAGTGAAACCTACTGTCATTGTTGCTGCGGTAAGGATGCTCATGAGCACCTGCTTTACCAATGTATTCTTAGTCGTCATAGTCGTATATATTTAAATTGTTAATACTGTAATTATTTGTTTGACACTGCAAATATACGACGGTAAAGAAACACTTTCCAAATTTTTTTCATCTTTTCCGATCGACTTGTTTGGACAAACACCGTTTTTTTGGCCAAAACGGGGGTAACAGGTTAAATATTTGTCCAAAACTATGCGAAAAATGAACGGAAATGCTTAATTTTGCCGTCAGATTAAAATTATAAATATGGTAGATATGAAAAAAACAGTATTGCATCTGGCTTGTCTGCTGATGGCAGGCATCGCTTCGGCCGGCCGTCATTGAGTAGGCACATGGGGTACTGCCCCGCAGTTGGTGGAAAATCAGATACATTGGGGTCAGGAGAATCTGTGACATTCAAAGAATCTGACCCTGATGAGTTATGCGCTTGAGGATCAAAGGAAGGGAGAGCTAGGATTCCTTCGGGAAATACAAGCGTTTTTATACCAAAACGTGCAATGGGAGAAAAAGCAGCCCGAAAATTTGTTTTTTCGATATTTATTTGTACCTTTGCATCCGTAAACCATTTAAATGTAACACTATGGATAAAAACTTAAATCGTAAGGAAGAAAACAGAATTGTCAGTTCTCACGACATTCATTTGAACTCAGAATACGCTGAGTGGATAGCAGAGGTCAAACATCGTTATCGTTCCGCACAAGCGAAAGCCGCAGTGAAGGTGAATGCTGAAAAGCTGCTTTGGAATTGGGAGATGGGTCGAGACCTTGTTCAGAAGAAAGCAGAAGATCGCTGGGGTGCCGGAGTTGTTGAGCAGGTTAGCCTCGACTTGCAAAAAGAATTCCCGAATGTAGAAGGCTTTTCAGCATCCAATCTATGGCGTATGAAACAGTGGTTCCTTTTCTACTCTTCAGAGCCTGAAAAACTCGCACGTGGCGTGCGAGAATTGCAAAGTCGTGAGGATCAGGACGATACAAAACTCGCATGGGGCGTGCGAGAAATTATCCAACGACCCGTTGGAGATTTTCCATTGCTATTTGCCCTCGTCCCTTGGGGACAGCATATTGAGATTATAACAAGAAGTGAAAGCGTAGAGGAAGCTATCTTTTATGTTCATCAGGTTATAGAGAAAGGATTGAGCAGGCCAGCCCTCATCAATTGCTTCAAAGCCAGACTCTATGAAACTCAGGGTAAGATAACCAACAACTTTCCTGACCATCTGCCTGATGTGCAAAGCAAGTTAGTGCAGGAGGTGTTGAAGGAGAACTACGACTTTGGCTTTGCCACTGTTGACCATGAAATATATGAAGAAAAAGAGTTGGAGGATGCTCTCACAGAGAATGTCACAAACTTATTGCTTGAGATGGGTACGGGATTTGCTTTTATGGGGAAGCAGAAAGAAATCATTGTGGGTGGCCGGTCCAGAAAAATAGATTTGCTGTTTTACCATGTTCGCTTGAAATGCTACATAGCTTGCGAACTCAAGGCAAAACCTTTTGAGCCAGAATTTGCAGGGAAGCTAAACTTTTATGTCAATGCTGTCGATGATTTGGTGAAGCAGCCAGATGACAATCCAACAATTGGCCTCCTGATATGCTCTGATATGAATAAAGCTGATGTCCAATGGTCGTTTAAGGGCATTCAGACACCAATGGGTGTGGCCACTTATAACAACATCCGCATCAAGGACATGCTGCCCACCCAGGAGCAGCTGAAGGAACGCATGGAATTACTTCAAAGAGAGCTACATGAGACCAAAAGATTATTAAAAAGAAAGGAATGAAATCTGATGTTCCTGCCTAAGCCCTTTTATTTGTTTCTTTCTCCGCATCCGCACGATATCTTGCACATTATTGATTATACTCATCATGCCAAGGGTCATCACCAAAGCGAGGCCTGTGGCGGCAATTGGGCGGGAATATTCGGCAAGCCAAAGAAGGATACTTGTCTGTACTTGGAATGTAAAGAGCGGAACGTCGACGGGCGTGGAAAGAATGAAGACCATAGTGACGGCGCCGCTGATGATACCGACAGCAAAGGTGGCAATCATCGCCATCTTGTAGCGGCGAACTGTGGCCTCCTGATGCTGATGAATGTACTCGACGGCATCCAATCGCTTGGTGAGACTGGTCATGAATATGTCATGGTCATCGAAGTGGGGCTTCTTGGCGAGGAAAAGTTCCTCAAGTGCTTTGTCCTTTGTCATAATTTCAGTATTTCTTTTAGTTTATCACGACCGCGAGAGAGCTGTTTCTTCACAGCATCCTCCGAGGTCTCAGTAATGGCCGAAATCTCTTTGATGCTGTAGCCGCTGAGGTAGTAGAGTGTGATAGATGAGCGCTCCTTGGGTGGCAGGGTGCGCAGGGCGAGGTAGAGGTCTTGGTGCTCGAAACTGTCATCGGCTGCTGTGGTGCTGACGAGCATCCGGGCATCGTCGAGTGTCTCCATTGTGCGACTGCTCGCCTTGTGGTTGAGGAAAGTATTGTAAGCTATCTTGAAGAGCCACGAGCGGAAACGTCCTTTGTCTTGATAGCCCGCCGACGAGAGATAAGCCTTGATCAGTGCATCTTGTGCCAAGTCATCGGCGTTGCTCTTATTGCCACAACAAAGGGCGAGCAGGAAACTGCGGAGGGCTTCCTGCTCACGCTCTACGTGGGCTATGAATACGTCGCGTGTCACTGGTTCTCTGCCTGTGCAATCTGTAACTTCTCTTCTGCCTCAATCTCCTTGGCTAACATCTTCTTGCTCAGGCAGTAGTTGACGAGGAAGGCGATACCGACTGCTAAAAGGATGCCACCTGCAAAGTATATACGAATAAGGTCGTTAGAGTTCATCCCACCCCTACAATCAATAAAGAGTCCATAGACCAAGAAACTAAAACCGAGCAATCCGATAATGCTTCCCCACAACAGCTTCGAGAGCAATTTCTCTTTAAGCAGTTTTGGCTTTGGCGAAATCTTCTTCATGAGTTCCTCGATGTCCATATCGGGATTCTTCTCAATGGCGGCCAGCACAATTTGTGTCCGCTGATTGGTCTTGTTCATGCTCTCACGGATACTAAACCATACAATCATGATGGGGAGAACACATCCACAGGCGAGGGGTACCAAAATTGAAACTAAATCATGCATATTCTTTTTTATTTTTATTGTTAAACTTCTGTTTTCTTGAACCGATTCATATATATAACAGTTCAGAGAAGCAAAAGGTGACAAAGATAGATATTTTTCTCTTAACTTCCAAATCTTTCGGCAATAATTTCGCGAAACTGTAACAGGTTTCGCGAATTTTTTGTATCTTTGCGGCAGAGTTATCAAAACAATAAGGAATATGAAGAAGATCTTTGTAATGGCAGTAGCCGCCATGATGGCTACGGTGAGTGCGACGGCACAGCATCGGGAGGGTGACATTACGATCCAGCCGCGTGTGGGTATCTCGATGAGTACGCTGACCAACTGGGACGACGCCAAGATGAAGGTGAACCTGGCTTACGGCGTTGAGTTTGAGCATTTCTTCACCGAGGATTTCAGTGCGGCAGCGGGTCTGCTGTTTACCAATCAGGGTGCCAAATTCGAGGGTGAGAATCAGATGAAACTCTACTACGCCGCATTCCCCATTACCGCCAACTACTACGTGTTGCCGGGACTGGCTGTGAAGGCTGGTGTGCAGCCTGCCTACAGGGTGAAGGCGCAGTTGAAGGACGGGGATATGACCGTTGACTTCGACAGGTATATCGAGACGGTGTTTAATGACGACGACTTCAACATGCCGAAGTTTGAGCTGGAAATCCCCGTGGGTCTGTCGTATGAGTACAACGGCATCACATTAGATGCGCGTTATAACTTCGGACTGACCAAGATGATCACAGGCATAGACGATGCGATCTACCAACGGGTGATCGTGGTGACGCTAGGCTATAAATTCTAAGACGACAATAAAAAATCCGGAGGCCTGAAGACTTCCGGATTTTTATGTCGATGCGTTGATGCTTACCACTTGTAGCGGAGACCGACTGTGAGGAAACCTTTCTCACCAATTCCGAGCTCTGTGAAGCCACGGAAGGTCTCACTACCAAACTCCATTCCGAGTGGTGTACCTTGGGCCATGAACCATACTCTCTGGTCTTTATCAGTAATGTATTTGTTGTCGATGTTGTGACTCATGAACATGACACCTGCTGAGAGGGATGAGTACATGCCGAAGTGACGCTTGCGAAGCCAGTTGAATTTGACAGAAGGCATCAGCGTGATGTACTTGGATGAATAGTCCTCGCTATCCTTGCCCCATTTGCTGCCTGCGATGGATGCAACGGCACCAACGGCAACCACGGGCGATGTGTGATAGTAATACTCAACACCAATAGGACCCCAGTATCCGTGCTGATCGTCGCTGCTGAATGAGAATGCATGAGCAAAGGTAGAGAAAATATCGGAGGCTGCTCCGAAACCATAGTAGACGCCGAACTCGTTCTTCAAGTCGTCGTTCTGTGCGCTTGCTGTCAGCGCAGCCACCATCATAGCGGCAATCATCATTAATTTTTTCATAAACATTAATAGACTAAATTTAATCCTTATTTCGAAATGTCGGTGCAAAGATATGAAGTATTTCTGACATGATAAAAAATAGAGGTAAGACTTTGATGTCTCACCCCTATTTTCTTGATATACATTAACTTAGGAGGATTAGTCTTCCCAATTCTCCTGAGTCTTACGAACGTAGCTCTTGTAGCGGATCTGGGCCATCTTCTGGGCCTCGGCGAAGAGCTCTTCGGCCTCGTTAGGATAAGCCTTCTTCACTGACAGGTAGCGAACCTCACCGAGCAGGAAGTCGTGGAAGTTCTCCCAGTTGGGCTCCTTAGAGTCGAGAGAGAACGGATTCTTGCCTTCCTCAGCCAGAGCGGGGTTGTAACGCCACAGGTGCCAGTAACCGCACT
>JAEEGJ010004187.1_pt1 | contig 50076 bp, 39 predicted proteins | sample 8958761 | NCBI WGS metagenome assembly JAEEGJ01 (sample SAMN16246546, study PRJNA631951) | gut metagenome | biome: gut microbiome; feature: rumen; material: RS-attached | host: Bos | place: Iran: Karaj | collected 2018-10
TGCAATTATTATTCCCGCCAGCGCGCCAACCAGGATGTCGCCCAGGAAATGCTTTCCTACATATATGCGGCTGATGCTTACAGCTGCCACCCAGAACACCAGAAGCCCAGCCAGGAGCCTTTCCCTGCGGCCATCGCCCCATTTCCGGAGCAGATACAGCACGCTGGTGGCGACGCCGGCACAGGTTGCGGCATGGGCGGAAAAGAATCCATAGCTGCCGCCTTTCCTTTCCAGTATCTTCAGGCCGTTGTCGACCATGTAGTCGTCCCAGCAGGGACGGAAGCGCTGGAAGGCGTTCTTCACCAGATTGGCTATCTGGTCCGTAGCCCCGACCGCAAGCGCGACGGTCAGCAGGATCAGCAGGGTCTTTTTCCATCCAAGCCTGCGCCAGAGATACCAAATCAGTAGGAGATATATGGGAATCATGACCACGCGGTTGCTCAGCACAGGCATCACCGCATCGGTAAAACCACCACCGAAACCGTTTATCGCCAGGGTGGCGTCGCGGTCGAGCATTTCCAGCCAGCCCGTCATTTCTGCAATGCCCTCCACAGCATGTCGACGAGTTCTTTCATGCCCTCTCCGCTGACGGAAGATATGAATATGTGGGGCACTCCTTCAGGCAGGGTGGGTTCTATTTCCTTTTCGAGGGATTCATCCACCATGTCGCACTTGGTGATGGCCAGAAGCCGTTCTTTTACAAGCAGTTCCGGGTTATAGAGGCGAAGTTCGTTAAGAAGCGTTTCATATGTTGCGGCGATGTCATCCTCCTCCACCGACACCATGAACAGCAGCACGCTGTTACGCTCGATGTGGCGGAGGAACCTGTCGCCTATGCCGCGGCCTTCGTGAGCACCCTCGATTATTCCGGGGATGTCAGCGATGACGAACGACTTGTCGTCGTAGTACTTGACTATGCCCAGATTGGGTTCCAGGGTAGTGAATGCGTAGTTCGCTATCTTCGGTTTGGCAGAGGTGACCGTAGCCAGCAGGGTGGATTTTCCCGCGTTGGGGAATCCCACCAGGCCCACGTCCGCGAGGAGCTTGAGCTCGAGGATGAACCATCCGTCCTCCCCTTCCTCGCCCGGCTGGGCGAAACGCGGAGTCTGCAGCGTGGCCGTCTTGAAATTGTCGTTTCCGAGACCCCCGCGGCCGCCTTTGCAGAGGATGCGCTCCTCTCCGGCCTCCGTCAGGTCCATCACCACCTCGCCCGTCTCGGCATCCTTCACGGTCGTGCCCACGGGCACGTCGAGGTAGATATCCTCCCCGTTCTTGCCATGACGCAGGGCCGCACCCCCCTTCTCGCCGTCCTCGGCGATCACGTTCTTGCGGTACTTCAGGTGGATCAGGGTCCAGAACTGCGGATTGCAACGAAGGATTATATGGCCCCCGCGGCCCCCGTCGCCGCCGTCCGGCCCGCCCTTGGGCACATACTTCGCTCTCAGCAGGTGTGCGCTCCCCGCGCCACCGTGGCCCGATGCGCAATGTATCTTGACGTAGTCTATGAAATTGGATTCTGCCATAATATGCAAAGGTAAATATTTTTATAGGATTTTTTTAACTTTGCATTTGTTAGTAGTATTATCAGAAGGTATTGTTTATGGACGGTTTCACACAGAAGTATCTGGATGGATTCATGGCCGGGCTGATCGCACGCAACCCGGGTGAACCTGAATTCCATCAGGCGGTACGCGAAGTAGCGGAAAGCATCGCGCCCTATATTACCGCCAATCCCTATCTCATCGACCAGAAGGTCCTTGAACGTATCGCAGAACCGGAACGCATCTTCATCTTCCGGGTTCCCTGGACAGACGACCGGGGCGAACTTCAGATCAACCGCGGATTCCGCGTGCAGTGCAACAGCGCGCTGGGTCCGTACAAAGGCGGCATCCGCTTCCACCCCAGCGTGAATCTCAGCATCATGAAATTCCTCGCCTTCGAGCAGACTTTCAAGAACAGCCTCACCACCCTGCCCATGGGCGGGGCGAAGGGAGGATCGGATTTCAATCCCCGCGGCAAGTCCGATGCGGAGGTAATGCGCTTCTGCCAGAGCTTCATGACGGAACTCAGCAAGCATATAGGAGCTGATACCGACGTCCCCGCCGGCGACATAGGCGTGGGCGGACGCGAGATCGGATACCTGTTCGGCCAGTACAAGCGGCTGCGCGATGAATTCACCGGCACTCTTACCGGAAAGGGGCTTGCCTGGGGCGGATCCCTTCTGCGCCCGGAAGCCACCGGATACGGACTTTGCTATTTTGCAGAGCAGATGCTTGCCACGAAGGGGCAGTCCTTCGCAGGCAGGACGGTTCTTGTTTCCGGTTCCGGAAACGTGGCACAGTTTGCCGCCCAGAAGGCCCTGCGCCTGGGTGCGAAGGTGGTTACGATGTCAGATTCGGACGGATTCATATACGATCCCGAAGGCCTGGACGAAGAAAAATGGAAGTATGTCTTCGAGTTGAAGAACATCCGCCGCGGGCGCATCAAGGAATATGTGCAGAAGTATTCGGGCGCCACTTATTATCCGGGCGAGCGTCCCTGGCGCATTCCCTGCGACATCGCTCTCCCCTGCGCCACCCAGAATGAAATCGAAAAGGCCGATGCGGAGAACCTGATCAAAGGTGGATGCTTCTGCGTGGCAGAAGGTGCCAACATGCCTTCCACTCCCGAGGCCATAGAGATCTTCCGCAACGCGAAGATCCTTTATTCCCCCGGAAAGGCATCCAATGCAGGTGGAGTGGCCACTTCCGGCCTGGAGATGAGCCAGAATTCCATCCGGCAGCACTGGACCGCGGAAGAAGTAGACGGACACCTCAGGCGCATCATGTCCGACATACATGACGCATGCCTGAAGTACGGCACCGAAGAGGACGGTTACGTCAATTATGTCAAGGGAGCGAACCTTGCCGCCTTCATAAAGGTTGCGGGCGCCATGCTTGACCAGGGTATAGTTTAGTTTTTATGGCTGGTAACGCAACACTGATGAGCCGACGCATCCGCAGAGTCCTGCTGGTGTGCAACAACTACGACAATTTCTCGCTTGAGGAGGACGGCAGCCTGGGTATGCGCATCTCGCGCGAGTATTCCGAGCTGAACCTCACCAATCCCCCGGTTTTCGAGCGTGTGGAAACCACGGCGGAAGCCCTCGAGCTGGTGGCCGGAGGCGAACGCTTCGACCTCGTCATCACCATGTACAACGTGGGAGAGGTAGACGTGTTCGATTTCTCCGGAAAGATGAAGGCAAGCGACCCCGACACGCCCATAGTGCTGCTGACACCCTATTCCAAGGAGGTCTGGCGCAAGATGCAGAACCGGGACCGCAGCAGCATAGACTATGCGTTCTGCTGGAGCGGCTCCACCGACCTCATCATCGCCATCATCAAACTCCTGGAAGACAGGATGAACGCAGACGACGACATCCTCGAAGGCAGCGTGCAGTGCATCCTGCTGGTGGAGGATTCCGTCCGCTATTATTCATCCTATCTTACCCTGCTCTACAAGCTCGTGCTGCAGCAGAACATCGCTGCGCTGAAGGACGCCCTGAACGAGGAGCAGCAGGTTTTCCGCAAACGCGCAAGGCCCAAGATTCTCCTTGCCACCAACTACGACGATGCGGTGTCCACTTTCGAGCGCTATAAGGAGCAGATGCTGGGCGTTATTTCGGATATCGGCTTCGTGCTGCACCGCGGCGACAAATCCTCGGACGAGAAACTGGACGCCGGCGTAGAACTCTGCAAGCTCATTCGCCGGGAGGTTCCCAAGATGCCCATCCTGATGCAGTCTTCGCAGGAAAGCATGCGCAGCGTGGCCGAGAGCCTCGGGGCGGGATTCCTGATGAAACGCTCGAAAACCCTCATCCACGAGCTTGGAGAGTACATCGGGCGCGAGTTCGGTTTCGGCGACTTCGTGGTGGCAGACAGTAAACTCCGCCAGATCGCCCGTGCGGACGACCTCCAGGGCGCGGAGCGCATCATATCCACCCTTCCCGGAAGCTATCTGGCCGAACTGCAGGCCAAGAACTATATCTCCCGCTGGCTGCTGGCACGAGGCATATTCCAGGCCGGAAATGCCATCAAATATACCAGCTATCCCGACACGGAAACCCTCCGAAAGGACGTAGTGGCCAGAATTCACGAATACCGCATATCCCAGGCCCTCGGCGTGGTGGCGAAGTTCATCCCTGATACCTACAACGACACCATCGGCTTTGCGCGGATAGGTGAAGGATCCATAGGCGGAAAGGCTCGCGGACTCGCATTCCTCAGCCATCTCCTCTATAAGTACAAGCTCTACGACAGGTGGGAAGGCGTACGCCTGCTGGTGCCGCGCACCCTCGTCATCTCCACCGACTACTTCGACCGTTTCATCCTCGAAAACGGCCTGCAGTATGTGATAAACTCCGACCTGGCGGATAGCGAACTGCTCACCCAGTTCGTTTCTTCCACTCTTCCGGCAGATCTTGTAGATGCCCTGCGCATTTTCATCCGCCAGGTGGACAAACCCCTGGCCATCCGCTCTTCTTCAAAGCTGGAAGATTCTTACTATCAGCCGTTTGCGGGTGTGTACTCAACCTATATGATTCCCCGCACCGAGAATGAAGACCAGCAGTTGCGCCTGCTCGCCAACGCCATCAAGAGCGTGTACGCTTCGGTGTATTACGCATCTTCCAGAGGATACATCACCGCCACAGCAAACGTAATTTCCGAAGAGAAGATGGGCATCATCCTCCAGGAAATCAGCGGCACGGAAGACAGCGGTTACTTCTTCCCCACCCTGTCCGGCGTGGCCCGCTCGGTCAACTTCTATCCAGTGGGATATGAGAAGGCCGACGAGGGCATAGCCAAGATAGCCTTCGGCCTAGGGAAGGCCGTGGTGGACGGGGAGCAGGTGCTGCGCTTTTCGCCCTTCTACCCGAAGAACGTGCTGCAGACCTCAACCCCCGAACTCACCATGAGGGATACCCAGCAGGTCATGTATGCGCTTAACCTGCTTCCGGGCAAGTTCAAGACTTCGGTGGACGATGCCGTCAACCTTGAACGCATCCCCATTTCGGACTGCGGAAAGTTCCGAGAATTCGCAAAGGTGGTTTCCACTTATGATTTTGAGAATCAGCGCATTGTGGATTCTCCCATGGCCAACGGCCCGAAAGCGGTCACCTTCGCCCACATTCTGCGTTACGGCACCTTCCCTCTTGCGGAGATCCTGAAGGAACTCCTGAAGATCGCGGCCGACGAGATGAAGTGCAGCGTGGAACTCGAGTTCGCCGCCGACCTGGAGAACCGGCTTTTCCATCTTCTGCAGATACGCCCCATCTCTTCGGACAGCATGAAGACCGAGGTGGACTGGAAGAGCATTGACGAAAGCGACGCCTTCATCCGCTCCTCCTGTGCCCTTGGAACCGGATGGATCCCGGAACTCAACGATATAGTATATGTCCGCAAGGACAGCTTCGACAAGATGCGCACTGCAGAAATCGCGGCTGAACTGCGGGAAATCAATGCACGGTTGCGGGATGAAGGCCGCAACTATGTGCTTATAGGCTACGGACGCTGGGGCTCCAGCATCCCTACGCTGGGAATTCCCGTCGTATGGAGCGACATATCCGAAGCCAAGGCTCTAGTGGAGTGCTCCCTGGCTGATTTTCGGGTGGATCCCAGCCAAGGTTCGCACTTCTTCCAGAACCTGACGTCGTTCAACGCCGGATACATCTCCGTGGATGAGTTCTCCCGGAGTACAGACTTCATAGACTTCAACAGGCTTGAGTCCATGCCGGCGATAAGCGAGAGCGCGTTCATACGTCATATCCGGGTGGAGAGCCCCCTGACGGTCTGCGTGGACGGCCGAAATGGCAAAGCTATCATTAAATGAAGAAGACAATCATAGCCCTGATTCCCGTAATCGTGCTGATAGCGCTGCTTGCCTTCGATATCAGCATCCTGGGCAGCGATTCCATCCAGGGAGCGAGCCAGGTGGCACTCCTGTTCGCCTCCGGCATTGCCGTGTGGCTTGCCATGTGGATTTTCAAGACACCATGGACGGCATTCGAAGATGCCATCAAGGCCAATATAGGTAACGTCACTTCCGCAATCGTGATACTGCTTCTGATCGGCGCCATCTCCGGCACCTGGACCATGAGCGGAATAGTTCCTACCATGATATGTTACGGCGTGAAGGTGCTTTCGCCGTCCTTCTTCCTGCCGGCGGCATGCCTGATTTGCGCTGCCGTGTCGCTTATGCTCGGTAGTTCCTGGACGACCATCGCCACAATCGGCGTAGCTCTGCTAGGCATAGGTAAGGCGGAGGGGTTCAGCGACGGCCTGATTGCCGGTGCGATAATCTCCGGAGCATATTTCGGCGACAAGATATCCCCCCTTTCCGATACCACCGTGCTGGCATCCTCGATTTCGGAGACTCCCCTCTTCACGCACATCCGCTATATGATGGTAACCACCGTGCCGTCATTTGCGATAACCCTGATTGCATTCACCGTCATCGGACTTGTCGGCATACCGGAAAGTCCTGCGGACATGGGCGCTTTCACCGGCATCATCTCCGCCAAATTCCATATAACCCCCTGGCTGCTTATAGTTCCCCTGCTTACGGGTGTGATGATTGCCAGGAAGATGCCCGCGCTGATCGTCCTGAGCCTCTCAGTAGTGCTGGCGGCCATCGCGGCCGTCGTGTTCCAGCCGGAAATCATCCGCGGCATAGGCGAAAGCGCAGCCATGAAACACGGAATAGAAGGGCCTCTGAACGAGTGGAAGCTGATGCTGGCTGGAACCGTCGAGAGTATCTACAACTCCGTTCCCATCGAAACCGGGAATTCCATGGTGAACGAACTGGTCTCTTCCCGCGGGATGATAGGCATGCTGAACACGGTCTACCTCATTATATGCGCCATGTGTTTCGGAGCCTGCATGCGCGCAGGAGGCATGATCGAGACCATCATGAAGGCCATGCGGAAGTTCACCGCCAACCGCACCGGACTCGTGGCATCCACCGTCGGCACCGGCGCAACGCTTAACACCCTGGTCTGCGACCAGTATCTGGCCATCATGCTGACCTCCAACATCTTCAAGGATATATACGACGATTCCGGCTACGAGAACCGTCTCCTGAGCCGTTCTGTGGAGGATTCAGCCACGGTAACCTCGGTGCTCGTACCATGGAACACCTGCGGCATGACGCAGGCCACCATCCTGAGCACTCCTACTCTGGTCTATCTTCCGTATTGTTTCTTTAACCTGATAAGCCCGCTGATGAGTATTCTGGTGGCAGCGCTGGGTTACAAGATCTTCAGAAAGAAGTCCTAAGCCTGACGACCTGCTGGCATCCCTGGTAACCGGTGGCGTCGAAATGGAACGCCGCCGTAATCTGCAGGCTGGTCTTTTTGGAAATGCGCGGAGCCCATATCAGCTCTGCACGGTTGTAGAATCCCCTGTATGTGTTTTCCCCGGGATAAAGGTTGGAGGCGTAGACTCCCCCCTCCGGAGCGGGATAATCATAGTAATGGTAGAGATCGTTGCCAGTATAGACGCTATTCTGAAGCATTATGCTCTTCCTGCGTGCTCGGAAAATGAATTCCGCCCCAATCGGGAGTACAGGATCAGGATCGATTTCGCGCGACCGCTGGTATCCGGCAAGGAGACCGGCCTGGATGGAGAGCTCGTCGAGAGCCCCTATCTGCCTTGCAGCATCAGCTTTCAGCCAGGGGTTGATGAGGTGGTTGTCAATTACATTCTTGGCAACCGCGGAGGTGGCATAATGATAGAAACTGCCGGACCAACCGGCTGACATCCAGTTGTTTATAGTGCCGTTCCCCGAAGAGAATATCTGGAAACGCTCACGGGTGGCGGTGCCGTACCTGCCCATCCAGTCGCAGCCGAGTTCGGTGGAGAATCTCGCAGTGCCGAACCTCAGCAGCATGCCTTCCATGTTAAAATCGTAGAAGGTCTGGGCATCGCTCCAGATTGCGCGGGTATAACTGCCTTGCACGAAGCGTCGCGGGAATACTCCTGCGGCCCCCTCGAACCAGAAGCGTTTTCCGACATAATCGGCGTGATAATAGATGGAAAGCTCCTTGAAAGAATCGGCGGGCTTTTCCCCGGAACCCATGCTGCGGAGGATGTCCGTTCCCAGCATTAGCCGGTGCTCTACGGCTCGGCCCGATTTCTTGTCCTGCGTGAACTTGAACCCGATTTCAGGTGCCAGCAACGCCGAAAACAGTGTCTCCGATTCCATGTACTTCTCCCCCGCCACGTCGAACTCCCGGTTGTCGAAATAAAAATCGAAGTACTCCCCGTGTACGAACTTCTGGCCCAGCACCGACGTCGCGGCCCAGACTAGGAGAACAATGGATGTTATCAGGCGTTTCATCTTTATTGTTGCAAATATAATTGTTTTTCCCGGTGAAAAGCGCCCCCCAGTATGCATTTACGCCCACAAATGTGCAAAACGTGGTGGTTTTGCACATTCAACAGGCCGTATCGCCACCCTCGTGGTCAAAACGAGCCTCCAGTGACCATGAACCCCCTCGAACCGGCCCGTGGCTAGGGGTTTCTGGGTAAGGTCCAGTTTCATGCCGGGGACCTTACCGGCATTTCGGCCTCCCAGGCACTTCTGGTGGGTAAGGTGTCGACCCTAAAATTGGACCTTACCCAAATGAGCGCACCAGCGCGAACGATGAAGGGCAGTGAAGGCAGGAATTATAAGATTGAAAACGAGGAGTTCAGCAGCTCGCGACCAAGGTTGTGAATTGCGTCCTGTGTTTTAATAAAGCCGCAACTGATACTGCAGCTTGAAATCACGGGTGGAGGCACGGAGGTTGAGGCGGTGGGTGGCCTTGCGGCGGCGGTAGGAGACACCGGCGACGAAGCAAAGGCCGGCCTTTCGGCCATACCATGCGGGAACGCTGAAGGAACCGGGAAGGTCCCGCTCGTAGGCATAGATGCGGGAAGTCCAGTTTTCCGTGTCGCAGACAGTCCCCCGCAGATAAGCTGAAATCTGAAGCCGAGCCGTGTCAGACGGGGTTTTGTATCCGACTTCCAGATATGCCAGGCCTCCGGGACGGTAATCCACCGTCTTCACACCGTTCAGCCGCAGGCAGGTCTGCAGCCACTTGCGTGAAACCTTAAAATCGCATCGCAGATCGTGCCTCCAGACGGCCTGAAAGGCATCTCCAGAAGGGCTCAACTGCATTCGTTCAGTCCAGCGGATCATAGGCATGAACACCCAGCCGTCTCGCGAAAACTCCGGAGTCGCATTCAGTATTATCTTAATCTGTTCGTAATTGTTTTTTCGAAGCCGGTATTTCTCTGGATGAATGGTCAGGTCGGCGGTCAGGCTAAGCCAGCGATATTGAAACCCCGCTGCGGCACCGGCATCATCGACCAAAGGCCTGTACCGCCCCAAAACGGAGAAGGCAAGTTTGTACGCCGGTTCCCAGACAGCTCCGGCCAATCCTGAAAAACCGCCTGCATAACCCGCCTCCCCGAACGTGGCCAGATGCCCGAAAGCCTTCTTCCAGTCAATCGAGATGCCGCTACCGCTCTGCCCGCAGAGGGCATTCACCCCTAAACTTCCGCTACTACCAGACCAGGATGCCGATCCCACGACACCCCCGATCACCTCCCCTTCAGCAAAAAGTCCTGCCGACACCTGCCACCTCCGTCCGTCATATGCGGTAGCCAGCCCCCGCCTGCCCGGAGTGAAAGAACCCGTGCCCGAGAATCCGGATGCATTCCGCCGGAACGATGCCACGGAGGGGTATCCACCCAACATGAACCCGTCCCAGACAAGAAGCCCCTGGCCCAGGCGCACGTTGTAATCCCCAGCGATCAGTTTCCACGGTCGCCGGCCATAAACCGTCAGGCTGGCGGTAGGTCCGGTCTTCCACGAAAGATAAAGATCCGCTCTCTCGCCATTCTCCAAATGGTATTTTCCGGCGTAAGCAACCGTGGCAGCCTGCTTCGATCCGTTCCCTTTTTTCACTGTCATCCGCCCCATGGCCTCCTGCCGGATGCGTGTTTTCTCCCTGGCGCCCGCCGGGTTGTAGCTTTCCAGGGATATGAAGTACGCCAGCGCAGACACGAGGCCGGGGGTGAATCCGGGCACCGTGCCAAGTTCCGTCAGCGAAAGGATGTCCCCGGTACGCTCCCGGTAATCCAGCAGACTCGCGACCTGGTACTCGCTGAACAGGCCGCAGGAACGCAGCCTTCCGGCGGATGCTAGGTTTATACACACGGGATGGGCAGCCAGAGCCTCGAAACGCTCAAACTCGCTCTCCGAGAGTTCTTCCGCACTGCCGGCCCCTGTGAGGAGCAGAACGGCTTCCAACATCGATATCAACAGCATCATGCCGCCAATATAGCGAGCCGTAAAACAAATGTCAATCAAATAAATGCATAGCGAAAACTTTTTTTATGTTTCCGTATCGCGAAAAAATTGTAACTTTATGCATTGATTCATTTACTATGGATAAAATTTTTATTCACGACAAAGTTTTCGTACCTTTCATCCCCTACGAGAAAGTCTCGCAAATCATTGACGGTGTGGCAGATAGGTTAAACAAAGATTTTTGTGATGCCGGACTCTCCTATGCAAAAAAGGCAGAAAAAGACATACCGGTGCTGCTCTGCGTGCTTCACGGATCCATCATGTTCACGGGAGAACTATTGAAGAGAATCAATTTCCCCGTTGAACTTGCATCCATGAAATTGTCTTCCTATGTAGGCACGACCTCCACCGGAGTGGTGAAGGAAACCATGCCACTCAGCACGGACATCGTGGGCAAGACCGTAATTGTGTGCGAAGATATCGTGGATACCGGCAATACCATCATCGCCCTCAAGAAGAAACTGTTGGACAAGGGTGCCAAGGACGTGCGCATCTGCACAATGCTCCTGAAGCCCGAGGTCTTCCAGGGCAAGGATAAACTGGATTACGTGGGCGCCGAGATTCCCAACCGCTTCATAGTCGGCTTCGGCCTGGACTACGACGAGCTCGGACGCAACCTAAAGGATATTTACGTATTAGAATAAGTTATATGAAGTACTTTATCATGTTCGGCCCTCCCGGCGCCGGAAAAGGGACCCACGCGGCTCCCATGGTCAAGAAATACAACCTCAAGCACATCTCCACCGGAGAACTCCTGCGCAGCGAGATTGCAGCCGGAACCGAGCTTGGAAAGCAGGCGGCAGCCCTGATTGAAAAGGGTAATCTCGTACCCGACGAGGTGGTGGAAGGAATGATCGCCCAGACTTTCGCCAAGTATCCCGAAGTCAACGGATTCCTCCTCGATGGCTTTCCCCGCACGGTTCAGCAGGCGATGGACCTGGACGAAATGCTCGAAGCACGCGACGAGTATGTAACCGGTGTCATCTCTCTGATGATTCCCGACGAGGAGATCAAAGCCCGCATCAAGGGCCGCGCCCTCATCGAAGGCCGGGCCGACGATGCATCCGATGAGACAATCGCCAACCGCATCAAGACATATCACGCCAAGACGGAACCCCTTATCGAGGTCTATAAAGACAAGGGAATCTATCACGAAATCGATGGCGTAGGCACCATCGAAGAAGTGCAGAAGCGCGTCTTTGCGATGATGGATACGCTATAATTCCGGCAGGACCTTTTCCATGCGGATGCCGCGGGAGCCTTTGACGAGGACCGTGGCGCCGGAGAAGGCGGCCTGATGGTCGGAGATGTATTCGGCCAGGGCATCGGAAGTGAGGAAGCAGCCAAGAATCAGCGGATCTGCACCGGGGACGATGCCAAGCTCCGACAAGGCCTTGCCGAATTCCTCTCCCACAAGATATGATTTCAGTCCGGAGGCAACGAGCTTCCGGACTATGTTTTTATGCTCCTCCACTGAAGCGTCGCCCAGTTCGCGCATGTCGCCGAGCAGGGCCAGTTTGCCGTCAGACCGTATTGCCGCTAGGTTATCTATTGCCAACCCCATGGATGTAGGATTGGCATTGTAGGCATCCACGATCAGGATATTGCGCGCGGTCTTTTCCAACTGTGAACGGCTGTTCGCAGGGGTATAGGCCTCGATTGCAGCGATGGCATCCGCACGCTTCACACCAAAGTACTCCGCGATGGACAGTGCGGCCAGCACGTTGTCTGCATTATATGCGCCCACAAGCTTCGTATGGATCTCCGAATCCCCCACCTGCATAGCCAGGAAAGGGTTTTCGGCCGTGGTGGGAAGCAATTTCACCTTCATGGATTCCCGGCTGAATTCCCACTGGTGGCAGGCCTGCCTGCGGGCAGCTGCGGCCAGGTCGGTATGGTCCGTATTCACGAAAATGAGCGAGCCCTTATGGCTGCCCAGCCACTTGTACAGTTCAGTCTTAGCAGCCAGCACGCCCTCGTAGGAACCGAAGCCAAGCAGATGGGCCTTACCTACATTGGTGATGTAACCATAATCCGGCTGGCTTACTTTTACCAGTTTCGCAATATCGTCCGGGTGGTTTGCACCCATCTCCACGACGGCGATCTCGGCATCCATCGGTATCGAAAGCAGCGTCAGCGGCACGCCTATGTCATTATTCAGGTTGCCCTTCGTGGCGGCCACCTTGAACTTGGCTCCCAAAGCCGCAGCTATCAGTTCCTTCGTAGTAGTCTTTCCGTTTGTCCCCGTCAGCCCTATCACCGGGATTCCCAGCTCCTTGCGGTGATGGATCGCCAGCGCCTGCAGCGCCCCAAACGGATCCGGAACAGGGATGATGCGGGCGTGGCTACTGCGGACGGGCAATGCGGAGACGGGCTCCCCTTGCGGGACGCGGCTCTGCCCTTTGCCCGTCGCGGAAAGCATGAGGGGGCCCGCATCATCGTTTACGACTGCATACGCAGCTCCCGCTTCGAGAGCCTTCACCGCATACTCGTTTCCATCGAAATTCTCCCCGCGGAGCGCAAAGAAGATTGCTCCGGCCGGAATAGTGCGACTGTCGGTACTGACTTTGCATCCGCACTCGCAATACAACTTGTAGAGTTCCTCAGTACTCATTTCGTTCCCGTGCTTCCGAATCCGCCTTCCCCGCGTTCGGTTGCACCTAATTCTGCAACCTCCTCCCAGTCAATTTTCTCGTGCTTCGCCAGCACCAGCTGTGCAATCCTCTCCCCCGGTTCAACCGTGAACGGCTGGTCCGAAAGGTTCACCAGGATTACATTAACCTCTCCACGATAGTCGGCGTCGATGGTGCCAGGAGTATTCAGCACGGTGATGCCCTTCTTGGCCGCCAGGCCGCTGCGGGGGCGTACCTGCACTTCATATCCGACCGGAATCTCAAGATAGAGGCCGGTAGGGATCATGGCACGCTGGAGCGGGGCCAGTACTACGGGAGAAGCGAGGGAAGCACGTACGTCCATGCCGGCAGATGCCAGCGTAGCGTACTGCGGGAGGGCGTTCAGGCCCTTGTTCACGACTTTGACTGTCATTACTTCTGAGCTTTTTTATAAAGGAAAACGGTTATCAAGGCAAACAGCAGATTCGGGATCCACAACGCAACCCCGGCCGGCATGGTGCCGGCATAAACGAACATCTGAGCGAAACGAAGGAACAGGATGTATGAGAAAGCCAGTCCAATGCCAATGCCGAGATTCCAGCCTATGCCGCCACGCTTCTTTCGCGATGACAGGCACACTCCCATGATTGTCAGGATGATGGCGGAGAAAGGCATGGCAAAACGATTATGCAACTCTATTTCGGCGAACATGACATTTGCATCCCCGCGCATGTTCTGCGTAGCTATCAGCTGATTGAGGTCTTTGATGGGGAGCGTTTCAACCGTCTTTTCATTACGGTAGAAGTCCGTCACGGTCAATTCTATCACGGTATCTTTCCTCTCCCCGCTGGTAATGTGGTCTTCGAGGCCTGAAGCATAGTCCCGGATGAACCAATTCCGCAGCCTCCAGCACTGTTTGGTGCTGTCCCAAACGGCACTGTCCGCCTCCAGTTTGCTCTTGAGTTTATTATGGTCTACGGTTTCCAGGGTGAACTTGTATGCAGTATTGTTCCAGCGGCTGAAAGACTCCACGTATACGAACTGTCCAGGAGCAATCTGGTAGTGGACATTGCGGAATCGGACGGGTTTGTTCTTTATATACTTCTCTTCGAAAGCCGTTCTGGTAACATTCGATTTAGGAATCACGTAAAGATTCAGGCCCAGGGAAAGCATACCGATCAGGATTGCACAGGCCACATAGGGCACCAGGATGCGCGCATAGCTGATTCCGCCCGACAGCATGGCGATGAACTCCGAATTGGACGCCATCCTGGACGTAAAGAAAATCACGGTGATGAACACGAACAAAGGGCTGAACATGTTCATGAAATACGGCACGAAATTCAGGTAATAATCGACTATGATGGCCTTCAGGGGCGCCTCGTTCTTCACAAAGTAGTCCACCTTCTCGGAGATGTCGAAGATGATGACGATGCCGATTATGAGCAGCAGCGCCATGAAGAAGGTGGTGATGAACTTCTTTGATATGTAGATATCGAGTTTCCTCATAATCTCTGAGTCAGTTTGGCCACGGCCGCATCCTTCCAGGCCGCAAAGTCCCCGGCCTCAATGTGGGCGCGGGCCTGGCGGACAAGGTCGAGATAGAAAGCGAGGTTGTGCTCGCTTGCAATCATTCCCGCGAACATCTCTCCGGAAATGAATAGATGACGCAGGTATGCCTTGGTGTATGTATGGTCAACAAACGACGTGCCGTCCGGATCCAGCGGGCTGAAATCGTCTTTCCATTTCTCGTTCCGCATGTTCATGATGCCGCTCCACGTGAATAGCATGCCGTTGCGGCCGTTGCGCGTGGGCATCACGCAGTCGAACATGTCCACGCCGCGGGCGATACCTTCCAGGATGTTCGCGGGAGTGCCTACGCCCATCAGGTAACGTGGACGGTCGTCAGGAAGCAGGGGGCAGACCAGTTCCAGCATCTCGTACATCTTCTCGGTCGGCTCCCCTACCGCAAGGCCGCCGATGGCATAGCCGTCGGCATCGAACTGCACGGCATGGTCTACCGCTTCTTTCCGAAGGTCGGGATAGATGCATCCCTGCACAATCGGGAAGAAGCACTGACTATAGCCGTAGAGAGGCTCCGTCTCGCGGAAACGCTTTGCGAACCGCTCCAACCAGCCCTTGGTCAGATTCAAGCTCTTGCGGGCATAGGAGTGGTCGGCATCGCCGGGACAGCATTCATCCAGCGCCATGCAGATATCCGCACCGATGATGCGCTGTGTATCCACGTTGTTCTCCGGCGTGAATGTGTGGCGGCTGCCGTCTATATGGCTCTGGAAGGTGCATCCTTCCGGGGTAAGTTTGCGGATGGGGCTGAGGCTGAACACCTGGAATCCGCCGCTGTCGGTGAGGATGGGACGGTCCCAGCTTTCGAAACGGTGAAGTCCGCCGGCCTGCTTCAATATATCCAGTCCCGGGCGGAGGTACAGGTGATAGGTATTGCCGAGGATAATCTCTGCCTGCACGTCATCCTTCAGGTCTTTATGATAAACCCCTTTCACCGAACCGACGGTACCGACCGGCATGAAGATCGGGGTACGGATGTCCCCGTGATCCGTATGCAGCACACCGCACCTGGCGGCGGAAGAAAGGTCGGAATGCGTCTTTTCGAATTTCATCTTTCAAAGATAATCAAAATAGAAGAAAAAATGACTAAATTTGTTAGCTGATCATTCAATCGACACCATAATGAAAAACACACAACTCAAGATCAGGCTCGTCCTGATGCTGGTGCTCCAGTATGCCGCATGGGGTGCGTACCTCACTTCACTTGGACGCTACCTCGGCAATTCCGGCCTGGGACCTCAGATCAAGTGGTTCTTTGCCATGCAGGGCATCGTGTCCATTTTCATGCCTACGCTCATGGGCATAGTCGCAGACCGCTTCATCCAGGCACAGAAGACCTTGTCCCTCTGCCACGGCCTCGCAGGCCTGTTCATGCTGGGGGCGGGATTCTATTGCATGAACGCCGGAGGCGCCGTGCAGTTCGCTCCCCTGTTCGTGCTCTATAGCCTGAGCGTGGCATTCTACATGCCCACCATAGCAATATCCAACTCCGTAGCATACAATGCCATGGGCAAGGCCGGCATGGATCCTGTCAAGGAGTTCCCTCCCCTACGCGTGTTCGGAACCGTCGGCTTCATAGTCAGCATGCTTGCGACCAACTTCGTGAAGGTCGGCGGAGTCGCCATGCAGGACAGCTACACCCAACTGTACTCTTCCGGCATCCTGTCGCTTGTCCTCTGCGCATATGCACTCAGCATGCCCGCATGCGAAGTCAACCGCGGTGAGGCCAAGAGTCTTGCGGAAGCGTTCGGACTCAAGGCCTTCAGCCTGTTCAAGGACGGACAGTTCGCAGTGTTCTTCATCTTCTCGATGCTGCTCGGCGCATCGCTTCAGATAACCAACGGTTATGCCAACACGTTCCTTGGTTCATTTGCAGCCGATCCTGCACTTGCAGACACTTTTGCAGTCAAGAACTCCAACGCCCTCATTGCCATCAGCCAGGCATCCGAAACCCTCTGCATCCTGCTGATTCCCATCTGCATGAAGAAGTTCGGCATCAAGAAGGTGATGCTCATGGCCATGTTCGCATGGGTGTTCCGTTTCGGCTTCTTCGGAGCGGGCAACCCTGCATGGCCGGGCGTGCTGCTCTTCGTGCTGAGCTGCATTGTCTACGGCGTCGCTTTCGATTTCTTCAACATCTCCGGCTCGCTCTACGTTAACGAGAACACCACCCCGGACATCCGTTCCAGCGCCCAGGGCGTGTTCATGCTGATGACCAACGGTCTCGGCGCCACCATCGGCACACTCGCAGCCGGCAAGGTCGTAGAAGCTTTCGACGTGTTCAACACTCCCGCAAACTGGGCCACGACCTGGTATGTATTCGCCGGCTACGCCTGCGTGGTGGGCATCCTCTTCGCCATCCTGTTCAAGGATCCGCAGAAGAAAACCGCTTGATCTAGGAGTCGTCCCAGTCGAAGAAAGCCTTCGACGAAACGCTCCACTTTTCTACGGACACGTTCCCTTTATGGCTGACGTGTCCGTTTTCGTCTGCTATCTCCGCATGTCCGCCCTGATAGGTATAAGGGGCATAATAGTACAGCGCCAGGTGCCGCCCGTTTTTCGCTCCGAAGGCATTACCGTTGTACGGAGACACCACATCGTATATGAAATCCGATGAAGAATAGAATGCGCCGTTATTCTCGTTGAATTCCGGCAGCGATGTAAGGTCTCCATTCCAGTTCGTCTCCAGATAGCTTCCATCAGTCATTACTGCATATCCAGAGGATCCTATGCCTGTATTACCACTGAAAAGATTTCCTCCATCCCTGCCCTGATAGACAAAAGCGCCCTCGCTGACATCGAGCACGACGGAAGTATCGTGCGGGCGGAAGCAAAGGCAGGTTACTAAACCGCCTGCATTCACGACCTCGACCAGGACCTCGACTCCTATGGGGTTATAACATGTCGATGCATAATACCCGACACGGGCCTTCACATACTCGTTGCAGTGGGGATTCCTTTTCCCGATAAACAATGGCACAGCCGCTCCGTACTCCATTCGCACAGCCTCTTTGGGCAACTCCCAGCGTATCAGGTTTATGCTATATTCCCGGATGTAACCATCGGCATCGTTACCACCTTCCAACCTGGCACCACCGAAAAAGGTCATCCATCCGTCCGCCTCCCGTTCCTGTCGCGACTTGCAGAATTCTCTCGGGATGCCGGCAGTTATTACTGCCGTTATCGTATTGTGGTTATCGAGTTCTGCTACCGCCGGAAGAGGGTCTTCCACCATACGCATATCAAAAGCTTCTCCGAAGTAGACACTTCCTTCCAGCGGGCCCATTACCTGGTTGGTGATACTGACGTTAAAGTCTGCCGTTATCCCGCAGGAAAGCGTCACCCTGTACGGAATAGTCTTTCCAACGGCTTCCGTCCAATCATGGGACGAACCGCTTCTGTTCCATTGTATCTTGTTTACATAAAGCCTCTCGCCTGACGTGTCTGCATATATGAAATCCTGTCCGTAAAGTCCCGACACCGGTTCCAGAGCCTCCATGGATGCAATGGAATAAAGGCTGCCGAACAAAGCATCCGATTCCCTGGCCGAATAAACTGCCGACAGGCCCTGTATATCCAGATTCACCATATCTCCCAGCACATCCAGTTCTTTGTCGGATACGCAAATGGACGGGAATGATGCTTCAAGAGGCACGGAACCCATCAGCTTTCCCATAGAATCAAAGCAATAAAGTGTATCCGAACCGGCACTCAGCGCAGCCACCTTGACCCCGCTTAAATAATCTCCATATACCTTCTCCCCGATCCTGAACGTTCCCGTGCTGCTTACACCCGGAGTCTTCGACAGAGAAAAAGACACATCAGTCCCGACATGCGTACGGGAATGCAATGTCACTTCCTTTGCTTCTCCGGCAGTGAAAGCGGAGGGTATTTCAAAACGGAAATCGTCTTTCCGCCATGTATTGCTTGCCCCATCGTTACTGAGGGTTACCATGCAAGTGTAGCTGCATCCACCCTGAAGGCCTATCTTATTTCCGTCATTTGCATAAAAACGGCATACCGCACTGCCTTCACTGATATTTCCCGAAGCTTCGTAATCTACCGTCATCTCTATATAGGTGGCATATAAGGTGGACGGCAAAGGCCTGTCGGAATAATCCACATCGGTATAGTTCGGCAAACTGTAAAGATACACTGTCCCTCCTGCCTGCAAAGTTGCGAGGTCGGCGGCGGAGAGGCAGTCTCCGGTCTGGAAAACAGTATTTGATGTGGCTTTGAACAGGCTCGCACTGTCCCAGGCCGCACCTGGCAGGATGGAAAAAGACGCAGGACTGTTGACAAACCGGACTTCCCGTATCTTCACATTGCCACCCAGCACCCCGCCGCCTGCCGCCAGAGAGGAGGACAGTCCGGTTTTCAGCGCTATCCTGCACATGTCCCGCTTAAGCGACACATCGCTCCTCAATCCGGTTGATGTCATCGTCAAAGCCCCCTCGCCCACCATCAGCACAGTTCCGGGTGTTCCGGGAGGATAGTCCATCCTGAACGAGGCTTCTTCTGATTCAACCGGCGGTGCCTGTAACTTTCGACCGGCATTGCCTATCACTATCAAACTGCTGTGTCCGCCTGCCGAAGAATCAAAACTAACACTGCCTGAACCGTGTATGGACAAGTCTTCGAAGTAATACGACTCCGCCAGGACGCCGGATGAACTGAAAACCCAAACGTTCAGGTCGCGGACCCGGCTTTCATCAACAATGATGGAGCTTTTTGACTGAAATGGGCAGTCCACCTTCAAAGACAGCGTAGCAACGCTGCCATTTGTCTTTTCCCGGCACATTTCTTTCGCGCAACCGACAGTCAGGAGCCAGGCAAGGCCCAGACACAATTCCATCAATATCCTTTTCATACCCATCAACTTATGACAAAGTTCCTTTCTTCAAAACCCCAGGGATTGACGGTCACCGCCCACCTCAGGGCATTTCTGTCCACGGGCACGTCCGGCGATGCCGATCCCCAACCTAGCAGTTCCACCTCATCCGCCCGATATTCATAGTTGCACCGCATCGCAGGCAATGTTATAGGATAGTAGTTCTTCTGCCCGGCTATTGTCATTTCCAGGACAAGCCTGGTGTTCTCTTCGGGGTTGGGGCAGCAGTAAAAAGATAGGTCCAGATCAACCGGAGATGCATCTCCAAGCCAGATTGCAGGAGATGCAGACAGGAGATCCGCGAGGCCCCCGGATAAAGCAGGATCCATCGAGGCGACATTCAGCATGTCCGCCCGTGAAGGCTCCCCGGTGAATGGCACGCTGCCGGATGCATTGACAAGGTATACTCTGTCCAGGGTCACGTTTCCATTCGAAAGATGAGTGTTTCCCAGGAACGACGGGGTTATCTTCCCTATCGACACCTTGCAGACCATACGGTCCATGTCCAGATGTTCTTCCGTCCTTCCGGAAAACCGTCCGCTACCCTTCCCGACCAGCAGCAGGGCATTCCTGCCGTTATCCGCCAGCATGGCTTTTTCCTCCCGCATCAGGTCTTCCGTCGCGACGTCGTCCAACAACCCCTCCCTCGCATTGGCCACCAGCCAGTAAGACAGGTCCATGTTCTTTGTCAGCGAAGCCGTAATCGAACCGCCCTCCTGCCTTGCATAGGTATCCAACGTGCCGTCAGGACGGAAAGCACAGAGGTCGAGGGATAAAACACCCGGCACGCTGAAAGAAACCGGAGCCCTTTCGGCACGCCGGATGGCCGACATGGTAACGTTCTGTTCTTCCGTTCCCCATGGGTTGACTTCTATGCTGAAGTCTATGGTCTTTGCATCGGCATTCGGCAAGGTGCAGTTCACCGTACATACCTTTCCTATTCCGGGAGTGAACGAAACGGTCTTGTCGTAAGAAGCTATGAGCACCCCGTTCTGAAGGCAGTTCCACCTGATACGCAGATACTGCAGTGAAGGTATCACGGAAATGGCGGTTCCCGCCTCCATCGAAACGGTCTTATATGTCAATCCCGACCATGCATGCCCGACAAACTCGAACGTCCCTCCTTTGGGGGTCTGCAGATCGATATCGGTTACTTCATAAGTCACTTTGGGGTCTTCGCCCGTCCACTGCACCTTAACCTGCGCCAGTATATGTTCGAAAGTCAAAGCCACCTTCTCATCCGTCGCACTCACGTTGTTTTTGGTTGCCGCTATCACATCTGCAACTCCGTCTGAAATGAAACTGAAGATTGGCAAGGGGCCTTTGTTATTCTGTTTGAATCCTATTTCATAGCTTTTCGGATGAACGGCGTAGAATGTCAATGGCGATGCTGGAAAATAATAATCGTTTTCCGTCGCAAACCAGTTTTCGGAAGCTGACCATTCAGCATGATCGTTGAAATACGTGGTCCTTTCGTTGATTGTAATGACTTGCGCCACCACGTTGAATCCCCCCGACTGCACGGTGGCTGCGGTACTCTCCGTTATCGTTTTGGACGAAGCTGCCGCGAAGACTATCCGTCCTCCTGCAGCAACCTGCCGTCCGGTTTCCTCTCCTGCTTTCGTGCAGGATACTGCCGCGACGAGCGCGGCGATAATCATTATTCTTTTCATAGTGTCTTTATTATTCGTTTACGATTCCCGACCCTCCTGACTGCCAGGCGGCAATGCCTGCGACGACTTCTATGGTCAGGTCCCTGTCGTCAGGATTGATCCTGACACTTAATTCACAATCCGCCCCCATAGGCAGCGATACCTCTCCCGCCAGCACCCTGTCGTCTATACGCTGGGCCCCGGACCCGTCCACGGTCTGTACCCGCATCTCGAGTTTATGTTTCCCCGGGAAAGCGAAATAGGGTAGGTTATCAGGATCCAGCGTTCTTGCCGGAGACGAAAGATAATCCCAGGATTCCCTGTTGAACATGCTCCCGGATGAAGACGAATATACGAATGACTGTTCTTCCGCATCAGTCAGCGTACAATAGACCATCTTGATGTCGGAGATGTCCAGTTCCCTCGCCTGAAGCCATTCTTCATAAGCGGACAGGTCCAGGGAAATGTTGCTTATCTTTGCGCATATATGCCTGAAAGCCAGAGGGATCCCATCCGTTTTGCCAAGACTGACGTTTTTTGCTGCAAGCCAGTCTACATTATGGCCGGGATTCCTTATCACCAGTACGGCGGAAGTGCCTGAACTGTAGATCATCATCGACGATCCGAACTCCACGTCAGACTCGTCCACGGGCAGCGCCTCATTGTAACCTACCGCGTAGAAAGAATATGTCTTCCCTTCCGGCCAATAGACACGAGTCGCGTCTGCGGGAACGAAAAGACCAGGAGTGCCTGCGTCCGGCACGGCAAGCGCGCCAAGTTCCCCCACCCAGCTGCCGAGCACATAATCATAGGTAAGGTAATGGAACTTCGACAGAGTTGCGGCGGGATCCCCAGCTTTCGTCCCCCTGAATACAAGCGGGACGTTTTCTTTAACCGGCTCCCTTGCACAACCACACAGGGCCAGGAGTATTATTAAAATGCGTTTCATCGTTTTATCCCAGTGTTAGTCCGACGGTTTTGCTTTCCCAGTCCACGACGGAAACGGCAAAGTTCACGGCGACGGCGGGGTCCGCAGACAGGTTTATCCTTACATTGCTGATCTTTCCGCCGGCGAAAACTACGTCGCCGCTACTGGTGAACGTGCCGGAATAATCCCCTTTGCTCAAAGTGTATCGCACTTCCATGGCATACGTTCCAGGCACGATGAGGTAATCGTTTTCTCCTTCGGAAAGCGCTGCCGATGCAGCACCGCCAAGGCCCGACCAGGACGAAGTCCGAAGATTGAAGGTCCCGGAGGTGTTTGCCTGCAGCACCTTTACGCTTGCCACCGAAACGGCATAGCCCTTTGCCGAAGTGACCTCCACGCTGCCTATCCTTGCCATTATATGGGAGAACGTAATGGAGTTTGTCGCGTTGAATTCAGGGTCATACAGGCATGCACATATCACGTCCGCGTTTCCGTCAACGGTCACGCTTGCTCCGGCGGCAGATGTGGTAAGGGCCGCATTGGATGCATAGAAATGATACGACGGGTCGGCGAACGGCCAGTATTTGCCAGTGACGAATTCTCCGGAAGAGCTTTGTTTCGTGGCGGTGACGCTCCATCTCTCCGTTTCAGAACCGGCAGTGCCGGCAGTGGCTTTCAGATAGAAAGAAGCCAGATTGTCCCGTGTCACTTCCGTCACTTTGGATTCCGTATAAGGATCCATCCCTTTTATCACGAAACATATTTCTTTCCCATCTTCCAGCCAGGCCCCTCCCGCCCTGCGGTTTCCATTTTCCTTCGCACATGCGACTGCACACAGCGAAAGCAGTATCAGAATCTTTCTGTTCATATCCTACATCGTTATTTTAATGGTTTCGATAATATCCCACGCCTCGACCTCGATCGTAAAACTGGCCTCGGACAGGTCTACACCCAGTCCAATATCTTTCAAATCCGGGGCGGTCCAGTCGTAACCCAGTTGTGCTATCATCCTGCCGAGATTTTGTCTCGTGACCAGGCTTCCTTCCTCTTTATGATAGATTTCGAGCACGAGGGAATCGTCAAGCTGACGCGGCACGCGGACTTGGAAAACATGGCCCGGTTCCTCCGGAGGACTGTAGTCGAACTCTCCGCGGTGGGGCATGCCCCCGGGAAGGGTATATCCGTCCACATTGCCTATTATCCGGAAATAAAACGGGTACTCTCCGGGGATATCGCCTTTTACGCTCATTGATATCAGTGCATAGTCCTTGTTCAGCGGCAGTCCGGCCTCTCCTTCCTCTCCCCTTATGACAATACTGCCGTGTCCGGAGTATATGCAGTCGCTGCAGCAACCCATGGGGATAGCCAGCACCGATCCGTTCAGAGCCATCTCATCCACCCCGCAGAAGACATCCAGATAGACTTGCTCGTTCCTGGGCACTTCCAGCACCAGTCCTCCCCTGTGGGCAAAGCTCGAGAAATCCTTGCTGCCATAGCCCAGACATCCCTGCTCATCCGTCGCCACATTGCATGTCAGGCTTCCTTTACATCCGTCCGCCACATATCCGTCGGAATAAACCACGCACCATGCCGGGCAGAAAACCCTGTCCTCCTTTACCGAACAGGCTGTTAAAAAGAAGGACAGGAAGAGCAACTCCCGCAGTCTCATATCACATACTTGCCGGACTCCGTTTCGAGCGGCACTACCGTCCAAGGATTAACATCTACCGTGAAGGTGCAGGATGCCACTTCGGTCTTCTTGTCGGGATCGGACGAGCCCGGGCGCGTGATGACCAATTCTCCGATATCGTAGGTCGTATTGCCCTTGAGCTGCCCGAGAGGAAGCACGTAATAGAGCGTTTTGCCGGCAAGTGACGCCTTTACTACCAGTTTTGTATTCCGGATGGAAAAAGGAGTTTCCTCGCTGTCGGCATCGATGGCATTCGGCATCGTGTACATGCTGTAGGAAGCGTCCGTCATTGTAAGTGATGCGCCGTCGGCAAGACTGGATGAAACGGTCCTCCGCAGCCAGACTCCGTATGTGGCGTCAGGCGCTCCCAGTTTATTCGTAAAATCATCTGCCACAGGCACATAGCCGGGGCCATATGTGTCTTTGGTCACGGCGTTGGAGAGGTATACTTCCTCAATGCTGAAATCCTGCGCGGCAAGTGCGGGTGAATCGAATGCCCGCGTTATCTTGCGGAGACGCACACGCGAGACGATCCTGTCCACCGCCACGGTTACGTTATTGGTGCCTGCCACCAGCGGATTGGCCGTAGCCACGCTTCTGACCACGCTTCCCACCATCGTGAACGATCCCGGCACGTTGCCGGAAGTCTTCTGGGAACTCAGGTTTGCCAACTTTGCCAGAAGTTCATCTTTGGTGGATACTGCTTCCAGCACGTTCTCGGAATGCTCGCTGTTTATCACAGCATAGACAGTACGGTCGCCTGCGGTTGCGGTAAGCGTATACGGGGCTGAATCAAAGTGGGCGTATGCATCCAGGCGGCCGTCATATTCACCACCTTTGAAAAAGACAAAGATGTCCACGGTTCCGATAGCGTTCTCCGCATCGGTACCGGCCTCGGTCGCCTTGGTTTGGGAACGCCCGGCGATCGCCAGGGACAGTTCCGCCTTTCCGGATTGTGTCGGGATGAAGGAGTGTTGTTTTTCAAGGTTTTTGTCGCAGCTTGTAAACGCTGCTGCGGCAGCAATTGTGGCTGCCAGAAAGAAATACTTTTTCATTGATCGTAAAGATTTAAGTTATAATGTTTTATGAGTGTCGCTATCTCCGGATCCAAACTTCCCCGGAAGATATAGTTTCTGTCTGCCGAGCAGGCGTTCAGGTAGTGTTGCACCGCATTGCGGTCATCACCGAAACGGGAATAAAGGATTGCCATCAGATAGTCGGTCTTGGGAGTGCTGTCCAGCCTGCTGAGGATATCCATCGCACTGTGGTTCTTCCCAAGGGACACGAATGCGACCGCGGTGTTGTAGTCCTTATAGGGCAGCAGCAGTTCCAGCGCATGCTCGTAATCCCTGTCTTGTATTGCCTGCACGCCCATGCGGTAAACAGTGTCCGGAATCGTGGTATGGATGGTGTCCTTGACCTGTCCCTTGCGGTGCAAATGGAAATCGAAGCGCACCATCCGCAGACGCGGATATATGTTGCTGCGTAGGTATCCGTAACTCCTGAGATTCCTGAAAGATGCTTCACGCAGGTCCGGATCCTTGATTTCCATTCGGTTAAGGATGGTTTCCCGGTCGGATGCCAGCATGGTGGTGTCGGTTTCGACGAGGTGAGAGAAAAGCCGCCAGTTCTCTCCGCCGCCATGTGAAACGAAGTTCACCCTGGGGATGTCGCCGGCTATGCAGAGGCTGTCTGTCAGGAAGTCGGTATAGCCGGCAAAGAAGGCCGAAGCGGCCCCGGCCCGGCGCAAGGCGAGCGAGTTGTTCGCCACCGCAGCGCCCTCCGGGGACGCGTAGGCCGTAATCACTATGGAATCAAGGTCGAATTTGTCGTTTTCGAGTATATCCTTGATATTGCCCTTGATGCGCCCCATCTCGTAAGCGTTCATTCCAAGGTCTTCCCTTATCTCGCTCTTCCCTGCCCCGAATTCGATGTAGCACGATGTATTCGCCTCAACCCTGCGGGATATGACTTTTGTCAGGTAACGATCCTGCGGGTCCGCAAAGCCGGAAAGGGAACTGATGTAAAACGTCAGAGCGCCCGGACTGGGCAGCGTACATAGTTGTCTGTCCTCTTCGTAAACGGCTCCCTCGAGTTCAATTTCCACCTTCCTCAGCATAGGACGCGTATGTATTGTCTGCACATAGCTGTAGGTGATGTCGCCCTGCGGGGCCACCACTACCGTATCGAGCCTGAGGGCCTCCGTGCGGATGGGTGCTTTCACGTAGCGGCGGAACATCTTGTCCTTGCGGCTTGCTTTCCTGGCGTTGAGACGCTTGCGGTAGTGGTCGGTATAGTGTTCCACCGCCTCCTTTCCGGAGATGCCGAAAGCGCTCGTCCATCTCTCGTCGCTGACACGGGAGCTGTCCTGGCGGAATGCGTACAGTTCCGGCATATTCCTCTTCAGGAACAATTCCAGGTCGCTTTTATGAATAAAGAGAGTCGTATCCGTCACAATGCCGTCCACGAAGCGCGCATACCTTTCATATCCGCGCAGCTGGACCGCCCTATAACGCGATCCCGTGATATATACCGGATCCAGCGGCAGGTCGTCCCCCATTATATGCATCACGGGCGACATCCTTATCTGCCAACGGCTGTCGGTCAGGTCTGCAGGGACTCTGATATCGAACCGGAGCTCGACGAGACCCAGCCTTTCCGCCACGTTCCGGAAGGAAGCGACCACTACCGACGGCAGGATGACGTCGCTAGCGACCATGTCTCCGTTCTCATCGCGCACGGCTTTCATTATTATAAGGTCCTTCCCGTCCGCGTCCTTGATCATCATTGTGTCGCTCACCAACCGCTCCACCGGGACGTCCGGCACATGTGCGTCTTCTGCCAGGGCCAGGCCCGGCACGAAGGCGCCGGACCTGACCGATTCCATCTTCCGCGCCGGTCCGCAGGAGCAGACTAAGGCAAGGAGAATGGCCGGCAGACTACATTTCACAAGGGAACGCATCGTCATCGTCGATGATCGTGAGTTTGTTGGCCTGGATTTCCGTGGAATAGTGCTCCTGCCCGTCCATACCCGTGAACTTATTATAACGGATACGGCCGGTAACCCACACCTTGTCTCCCTTCTTCAGGTTTTCAAGTCCGCTGATTTTCTTGCCTTCCCATGCATTTACGTTATGCCACTGGGTGTCGATGACGGCTCCGCCACTGCGGTCCGTGTAGGCCAGATTCGTGGCTACCGTGAAACGAGCCACCTTCTTGCCTCCGACCTCCTGGAGCTTCACCGAGCCCACGAGGCCACGAATTTCGATTTTGTTGATCTGTTCCATATTCTTTGGTTTTTGGTCCGGTGCAAAGGTGGCGCATCGGCAGGCCAGCACCAAAGAAATGCGGCAAACATTCGCCTTAATATATGTTTCTGCTGACGATTGTGTGTTTTAACAAGACCATAAAAAAAATCTTATGATTTGCCTAAACTTAAATTTATATAAGTTTGCCGCAAAAATTTGGAGATACAAAACGTTCCATTCATCTTTGACGCAAAATAAACGATTATGACCGATAAGAAACACATGAGGCGCTGCCTCAACTGCGGGGACCTCCTGACCGGGCGGTCCGACAAGCTTTTCTGCTGCGGCAGATGCAAGAATGAATGGCACAACAAGATGACCGGCAGCGAGAAGCGCCGGCGCGAAAAAGTATTCGGCATACTGTGGAGAAACTACAAGGTGCTGGAGATGATGCTGGAAGGAGAAGAGCACACCCCAGAGATAGCCGATCTCGTAGCCGGAGGCTTCCGCCCCGAATTCATAACCGGTTACCAGCGCCTGCGTAGCGGACGCGAGGAATACCGCTGCTTCGACATCAGCTATAATAAAACGGAAGCCCGCCTGTACAACATCAGGCGGGCTCCGGAGCTCTTGTTTTGAGGAAGATTATTCCACTTCGGGGGCTTCGGTGGTTATGACATCCTTGATGAAGGTGTCGTAATCATCTTCCGTAATCATGTTGCAGGTGCCGTTGATCTGGGCGCCCATCTCCACCTGGATGCGGCGTACATGGATGTTGCCGTTCACGGCAGCAGTCGATTTGAGGGAGAAGGTGTCCTTCACATAGATGTCGCCTTCGATCTTTCCCCAGAAATCCACGTTGTCGCATGCAAGCGTTCCGGTGACGGAAGCATCTTCACCGACCACTACGCGGCCCTTGGAATAGACTTTTCCTTCAACCTTTCCGTCCACGCGGATATCGGCTACGGATGAGATTTCACCTTTGATGGCAGTGCCGGCCGAAATATGGCTGACGTTGTTGGCATCCACCTGAGTTGCGGGTTTGCTGATGTAATTCATATCGTCTTGGTTTTATATTATTCTGTTAAAGGCCACGGCCGTGGCAGTTCTTGTACTTCTTGCCGCTGCCGCAGGGGCAGGGATCGTTGCGCCCGATTTTCTTATCGACGCGCACGGGAGTGTTGGCCCTCTGTTCTCCGTTGGTGGTGAGGTCCTGGCGGCCGGCCTGAAGGGTGGACATATCCTGCCTCGGGCGCATCGCAGGGCGGTTGCCTGCCTCGGAAGCATCCCGCAGAGGTACGAATGCGCGCAGCAGGAAGCTCAGCACGTCCTGGTTCAGGGACTCGAGCATCTGGGCGAAGAGGTTGTAGCTCTCCAGCTTGTACACCACGATGGGATCCTTCTGCTCATAGGAAGCGTTCTGCACGCTCTGCTTGAGGTCGTCCATGTCGCGCAGATGCTGCTTCCAGTGCTCGTCTATCTGATAGAGTATGATGTTCTTGCTCAGCGTCTTACCCACTTCGCGACCTTCACTGTTGTAAGCCTTCTCGAGGTTGACGGAAACGGTCATGGTCTTGCGGCCGTCTGAGATGGGGATGGCGATGTTCTGGTACATCGAACCCTGCTTCTCGTACACGTTCTTGATGATGGGAGAGAGTTTCTCCACAAGAACGTCCATACGGCGGGTATAAACCTCCTGCATATGCTTGATAAGTGCATCCTCGAGCTCGTTCTGCTTGGCCTTGGCATAGAACTCGGCATCGAAGCCGGCATCTATGGAGAGCTTGCCCATCAGGGTCTCCTGGAAAGAGTCGTAGTCCATACCCTGGCACTGCTCGATGATGAGCGAGGCCGTGTCTATCATCATGTTGCTGAGGTCGATCTCAACCTTCTCGCCGCTGATAGCGTTGCGGCGGCGGGAGTAGATGGCCTCGCGCTGGTAGTTCATCACGTCGTCGTATTCGAGCAGGCGCTTGCGGATGCCGAAGTTGTTCTCCTCGACCTTCTTCTGCGCACGCTCGATGGTGGACGAGAGCATTGAGCTCTCCAAGGCTTCGTCGTCCTTCATGCCCAGACGGTCCACTATGCCTGCGATGCGTTCGGATCCGAACAGGCGCATCAGCTTGTCTTCCAAGGAAATGTAGAACACGGAAGATCCCGGGTCGCCCTGACGTCCGCTTCGGCCGCGGAGCTGGCGGTCGACGCGGCGGCTGTCGTGGCGCTCGGTGCCGATGATGGCGAGACCTCCCGCAGCCTTCACTTCGGGCGAGAGCTTGATATCGGTACCACGGCCGGCCATGTTGGTGGCGATGGTGACCGTGCTGCTCTGTCCGGCCTGGGCTACGATCTCCGCCTCCCTTGCGTTCTCCTTGGCATTCAGCACGTTATGACGGATGCCACGCATCTTGAGCATGCGGCTCAACAGCTCGGAAGTCTCCACGTCGGTGGTACCCACGAGCACCGGCCTGCCCTCGGACGAGAGTTCCACAATGCGCTGGATAACGGCGGCGTACTTGGCTTTCTTGGTCTTGTAGATGAGGTCGTCCTGGTCGTCGCGGATGACGGGGCGGTTGGTGGGGATGACCATCACGTCTAACTTGTAGATGCTCCAGAACTCACCTGCCTCCGTTTCTGCCGTACCGGTCATGCCGGACAGCTTGTGGTACATGCGGAAGTAGTTCTGGAGGGTGATGGTGGCGAAGGTCTGGGTGGCCGCCTCCACTTTCACATTCTCCTTGGCCTCCACGGCCTGATGCAGTCCGTCGCTCCAGCGGCGTCCTTCCATCACGCGGCCGGTCTGCTCGTCCACGATCTTGATCTTGCCGTCCACGATGATGTAGTCTACATCCTTCTCGAACATCGTGTAGGCCTTCAGCAGCTGGTTCACTGTGTGGATACGCTCGCTCTTGAGGGAGAAATCCTCCATCAACTCATCCTTCTTCTGCTGCTTCTGCTCCAGGTTGAGGGTTTCATCCTTCTGGATCTCCGCGATGCGGCTGCCGACGTCGGGGATGACGAAGAAGTCCTCGTTGCCCACGGCGTTCGCCAGCACCTCGTGGCCCTTGTCGGTCATATCTACCGAATGGAGTTGCTCGTTGATTACGAAGTACAGCGGATCGGTGACCACGGGCATCTCGCGTTCATTGTCCTGCATGTAGTAGTTCTCCGCCTTCTGGAGGAGGACCTTCATGCCCTGCTCGCTCAGGAACTTGATGAGCGGGGAATACTTCGGAAGTCCCTTGTGGGCACGCAGGAGCAGCTTTCCGCCTTCCTGCTCGTCGCCCGCGGCGATTGCCTTCTTGGCATCGTTCAGCACCTGGTTCACCAGCGAACGCTGGGCCTGATAGAGCCGCTCCACGAAGGGACGGAACTCCATGTACTGGCCGTCATCCTCCGCCTTTGCGACAGGACCGGAGATGATGAGAGGGGTTCGGGCGTCGTCGATGAGAACCGAGTCAACCTCGTCAACGATGGCGTAGTGATGCTTGCGCTGCACGAGGTCATCGGAGTTGATGGCCATGTTGTCGCGCAGATAGTCGAAGCCGAATTCGTTGTTGGTACCGAAGGTGATGTCGCACTCATACGCATTGCGGCGTGCGTCGGAGTTGGGCTGATGCTTGTCGATGCAGTCCACGCTGAGGCCATGGAACATGTAGAGGGGCCCCATCCACTCTGAGTCTCGTTTGGAGAGGTAGTCGTTGACGGTCACCACGTGCACGCCCTTGCCGGCAAGCGCGTTGAGGAACACCGGCAGGGTTGCCACGAGGGTCTTACCTTCACCGGTAGCCATTTCCGCAATCTTGCCTTCGTGAAGGGCGATACCGCCGATGAGCTGCACGTCGTAGTGCACCATATCCCAGGTGATCTCGTTGCCACCGGCCACCCATTTATTGTGATAGACGGCCTTGTCGCCTTCGATGGTTACGAAGTCGTGGGTCGCGGCGAGAGTGCGGTCGAAGTCGTTGGCTATCACCGTGATGGTCTCGTTCTGAGCCAGGCGCCTGGCGGTGGATTTGACTATCGCGAATGCCTCGGGAAGGATTTCTGTGAGGGCCTTCTCGATGGCCTCGTCTTCATCCTTTACGAGTTTATCCGACTCCGTGGCAAGTTTTTCCTTCTCGGAAACCGGAATGTCCTTGTCCAATTCGAGTTTGATTTCCGCGATGCGGTCCTCGAAAGGCTTTTCTACCTCTCGGAGGTGAGCGCGGAGTTTTGCCGAATGAGCGCGGAGTTCGTCTGCTGACAATTTGTCAATTTCGTCGTATGCTGCAAGTATCTTGTTCAGTAAAGGTTTGACTGCTTTGTAGTCGCGGTCAGCCTTGGATCCGAACAATGCTTTAATAACGTCTGCTAATGCCATTTTTATAAAATAAGTGTAGTCTGCAAATTTAAATATAATATTGGCGATTACAAAAATTTTGCCTATGTTTGCAGTCACTTTTGCAGTCACTGATTGCATTTGCAGGATTAGCACATCGGTAGTGCATTGGCTTCCCAAGCCAAGGAGGAGGGTTCGACTCCCTTATCCTGCTCGAAAGAAGGCCCGGATTTCGTCCGGGCCTTCTTGCATTCCCGGGCTCGTGGTCACCAGATGCCTTATTTGACCACGAGGGTGGCGTTTTAAGGGGGTTCGTGGTCACCAGAGGCCCGATTTGACCACGAGGGTGGCGGAGCGGCCAAACAATTCGCCAATATCCTTTCTGTCCAGTTTTAATATTCGCTGAATCTGGCCTTCTGATGCGTTATAATCCTGACGCATCATTCGTGCATACTCCAACTTGACATTTTGTGGAAGCATTGAAGGCCTGTTTTCATCGTATTCCCTTTTACTCTTTGTTACCACCATTGCAAACATCTCTTCATCAGTCAGTATTATCTCCTCTCCAAGAGATTTTGCCACGGCGCTATAAGCCTCATAATTCTTGGATACCGAAGCGAAGTAATGATGCGCATCCCGGAAGAGGGCTTCACCTTTACTATAAGAGCAATAAGATTCAGGCACGATTACTCCATTGCGCACCCTGTACCCTTCGGGGAGATCCAGGAGACGACTCTTACAAAGCGACTTCTTTTCTCTGTCGGATAAAGTGCTATATGGTTGTGAATCAAGCAATCGGGCATACGGGTTAAAGAAAAGATTCCCACTGCCCCAGGGGTACGAAAAAGGAGTGTATCTGGGGTCGATCAGGTAGCCATTTCTGTTCGTGTATACCACCTCGTTGCGCAGCGCAGCCAGATCGGGAATCGGCAACACCTTGGCAGTGAAATCCACAAGGTTTTTATATCTGTTTTCGGCCGGATAATAACGCAGCATCCTGTTTTTTATTCTTTGGAAGAATTTTTGGCATAGGCATTCAGGACCTTCAAGAATAAAATGGAAGTGATTGCTCATTACTTGAAAGGTAATGATTTTGACTCCTGTCACGGCAACTGCTATTGCAATGAGATTCATATAAAAGACATAGTCCTCCCGTGTTTCACAAAGGATTTCCGTGAATTGCCCGGGGGTACATAAATGCCAGTATGGCCCGCCGTTAGAAAAAGTGGCTTCGCACCGTTGTTCTTGGCGGGAGAAGGACAGACGGATTGGTTTATCGTAATTATTCATATTTATTTTAGCATTGGTCGTGGTCACCAGAGACCTTATTTGACCACGAGGGTGGCGTTTTAAGGGGGTTCGTGGTCACCAGGGGCCCGATTTGACCACGAGGGAAGCGTTTCAAGGGGGTTGGCGGTCACCAGGGGCCCGATTTGACCACGAGGTGACCTATTGGGGCTGCCCCGGCCAAGCCAAGGCCGATCTAGGGCCAATCCAGCCCAACCCGGGCCAGCCGGGCCTCGGGCAACGGTCAAAGCCAGAGCCAGGCCCGAGCGGCGGTCAGAGCCAAGGCAATCAAAGCCGGGGTCGCCAGAGCCCGGATGGTCAGAGTCCGGGCGGTCAGAGCCGGTAGTCGGAGAGGTTCTGGAGGCCGGGGAGTTTGAAGTAGGATTCGACCACGTCGCCGCGGAGCCAGACCTGACGGCCTAGAAGCGAAGGGTTGTCTACAAGATTCAAAGCGTTGCGGATGTCTCCGGCGGCCAGCTGGACGCTGAGGCAGCGTTCGCGGTCCGTGCACGTGGGCACATCCGCCAGGACAAGGTTCGTGCGTGATGAAAAGGGCCCTTCGAACGAGCACGATTTCGAACTCAAGTCTCCTCCCACGATATATCCGCATACCCATATGTCTTTTGAGCCGGCCATTCCGCGGGCCACACTCACGCTCACCGCATCCGGTACTACCGGCACGGGATTGTCAATCCCCGTGGAACTCCCGTCCCAATCGATCTCGGCAGAGGACCACAGCCGCACGGTATCCACCCGCACTGCAACATTCACTCCGGTCACCAGCATTGCCCTGGGCATGCTTTCAGCTATGCTCAGCCGCAGCGTCATGATCTCCCCCGGCCGCAACTCCAGACTGTGCACCGTAGAGGTCTTGCCCCCATCATTAAGCAGTATGGCAACCCTACCAGGCTGGAAGAAGGCGGTGCGGGTTTCTCCGAAGCCGAAGGCAAGAGTCCCGGCCGAACTCCGAAGGAACAGGGCTGCTTTTTTATAGGTGGCCACGAACTTCTCGTCCAGCTTCAGCCGCAAGCCGGAATTCAGTTGACTCACAACGAGTTCCACATCCGCAACCTGCCCCTCGGATAGAGTCACACTCCGGGTGTCGCCAAACTGTGGACAATCAAATTCCGGGTCTTTGAAAGTGCTGGAAAGCATGGAGATTGCATAGGTGTCCGGGGCAAGTTCGAACTCGGCCGGCCGCTCGCCCCAAAGGCCGCGGAAGGCGGTCTTGCCGTCGGAAGATGTCAGTGTGAGGATGTAGGCGTCGGTGTCGAAGGGGTCGGCGGTCGCGCGAGTGGCAAGGGCAGAAACACCGGAAGCTCCGTCAGCCAGCCCAAGCCGCAGCACGGCGGGTTCGACGTCAGCGGGTACGGGCACCAGGCACGATGAAACACAGATGGCGGCGGCAAGCGCTGCAGCCGCACGGGAACTGCGGGCGGCGCGCAAAACAGGAAAAAGGACTTTTGTTTTCATAAAGCGTTTTTTCCTGCAATAATATACAAAGCAAACTTAAAAATACCCCCTCAAACTTATCACAAAGAACGATTATTTAAGTTTCAACACACGCAAACATAAAAAAAATTCACGGGGACCCGCATCACTGCGAGCACCCCGCTACTTAACCTAAACTTAAACTATGAAAAACTTCAGCGGCAAATGTATGCATTTTTTCTTACATTTGTACCACTATTATAAACAAAACACATGAGAATCATCAAATCACTACTCATTGCGGCACTGGCCCTTATGGCCGCCGCATCCTGCTGCAAGTACGAAAAAGTGGCAGGAGACCCCATGCATTCTAAAATCTACACCTTGGACAACGGTCTTAAGATCTACATGACCGTCAACAAAGAAGAGCCCCGTATCCAGACCTTCATCGCAGTTCGCGTTGGTGGCAAGAACGACCCTAAGGAAACCACCGGTCTGGCCCACTATTTCGAGCACCTCATGTTCAAGGGCTCCGAGCAGTTCGGCACCCAGAACTACGAAGAAGAAAAACCCTATCTGGACCAGATAGAGCAGCTCTTCGAAGAGTATCGCACCATCACCGACCCCGCCGCCCGCAAAGCACATTATCACAAGATCGACTCCGTCAGCTACCTGGCATCCCAGATTGCCATTCCCAACGAGTACGACAAGATGATGAGCATGATCGGCAGCCGCGGCACCAACGCCTGGACCTCCTACGACGAAACCGTCTACACCGAGGACATCCCCTCCAACCAGGTGGAAAACTGGGCGAAGATACAGGCAGACCGCTTCCGTCACAATGTCATCCGGGGTTTCCACACCGAACTCGAGGCAGTGTACGAGGAGTACAACATGAGCCTCACCAACGACGGCCGCAAGATGTACGAGAACCTCTACAAGGGCCTGTTCCCTCATCATCCCTACGGCACCCAGACAGTCCTGGGCACGCAGGAGCAGCTGAAGAACCCCTCCATCGTCAATATCAAGCGCACCTTCAACACCTTCTACCGTCCGAACAACATCGCCATCTGCCTCTCCGGCGACTTCAACCCCAAGGAGATGGTCAAGATAATCAAGAAGTACTTCGGCGACTGGGAGCCCAACCCGGACATTCCCAAGCTCGAGTTTGAGCCCGAAGAGCCCATCACCGAGCCCATCGTGAAAGAGGTTGTCGGCCTCAACGCCGAGATGTTCGCCATGGGATGGAGGCTTCCCGGTGCCACCGACCTCAAGACCACCGCGGTCTCCGAGATCGCATCCAGCATCCTCTCCAACGGCCAGGCAGGTCTTATCGACCTCGACGTTAACCAGCAGCAGAAGGCCATGTACCTCTATGCCGGCGTCAACACCCAGCCCGACTACAGTTTCTTCGTGTCGATGGGTATGCCCAAGCAGGGGCAGACCCTGGATCAGGTGAAGGACCTCGCCCTCGAGGAAATGGCCAAGCTGCGCGCAGGTGACTTCGACGAGGAGCTCATCACCTCCACCATCAACAACATCCGCCTGCAGAAGATGCAGCAGCTCGAGAGCAACCGAGCCCGCGCCAACATGTTCGTGGATGCGTTCATCGCCGGTATCGACTGGAAGGACGCCGCCCTCGACATCGATCGCTACAGCAAGGTGACCAAGCAGGATGTCGTCGATTTTGCAAACGAGTACCTGAATGACAACAACTACGTCGTGGTGTACAAGCGCCAGGGCGTGGACGAGAACCAGAAGAAGATCGAGGCTCCCGCCATCACCCCCATCGCCACCAACCGCGACAAGCGCAGCGCTTTCCTCGATGAGATCGCCGCGACCGAGGTCAAGCCCATCGAGCCTGTGTTCGTAGACTTCAACAAGGATATGAAGAAGTTCGACCTCTGCGAAGGAGTGGGCGTTCTCTATAAGAAGAACGAGATCAACGACATCGCCACCGTGCAGTTCGTGTTCAACCGCGGCACCGAGGACGAGCCCTTGCTGAACTATGCTTTCACTTATCTCGAGTACCTCGGAACTCCCGAAATGAGCAGCCAGGACATCGCCCGCAAGATGTACGACCTTGCCTGCAGCTTCAGCATGAGCTCCGATGCCCACAGCACTTCCATGCGCATCACAGGCCTCAGCGAGAACCTTCCCGCAGCAGTGAAAATCGTCGAGGACCTTCTCTACAACGCCGTTCCGGACGATGCCATCCTCGCCAACCTCAAGCTCGACGCCCTCAAGAGCCGCATGGATGCCAAGACCAACCAGCGTTCATGCTTCAGCGCCCTGCAGCGCTATCTTTTCTACGGCCCCGAGTTCATCAAGAACACCACGATCCCGAACGATGCCATCATGACTACCAGTTCCGAGGCGCTTCTCACGGCCGCCCGCGAGCTTGCCGGCAAGGGCCACGAAGTCCTTTACTACGGCCCCGATAGTGAATCTGCCGTCAAGAAGATGCTTGCAGAGTGCCACAAGGTGGGAGAGAATCCCGAGGTCCTGGCAGAAAAGTTCTCCATACGCCAGCCCAGCGACAAGGCGGAAGTGATAATCGCCCCTTACGACTCCAAGCAGTTCTACTATGTGCAGTACACCAACATCGACGGCAAGTTCGATGCAGCCAATACTCCCGAGGTAACCCTCTACAACGAGTATTTCGGCGGTGGCATGAACAGCATCGTGTTCCAAGAGATGCGCGAGGCCCGCGGCCTTGCCTACAGCGCGTATGCCGATCTTGACGAGCCTGCGGATCCCGAGAACGGATACATGTTCTACGCTTTCATCGCAAGCCAGAACGACAAGCTGCGCAACGCTTCCGAAGCATTCAAGGACATCATCGAGAACATGCCCGAGAGCGACGCCGCATTCGCAATCGCCAAGGACGGTCTGCTTTCCCGCATGCGCACGAAGCGCACCACCGGAATGGCAGTTCTTAACCAGTATCGTCAGTGCCGTCGTCTCGGCCTCTCCGAACCCACCGACAAGGCTGTCTTCGAAGCCATCCAGGGTATGACTCTGGAAGATGTGAAGGCCGCCCAGCAGAAGTGGGTTGCCGGCCGCAATTACGTCTACGGCATCCTCGGCGATCCCGCCGACCTGGACCAGGCCTTCCTCAAGACCCTCGGCCCTGTGAAGCAGGTTACGCTGGAAGAAGTGTTCGGGTACTAGTCCCGACACTCGGCCCGGCCCGGACTCGACCGCGTCCGCCGAAACCATCAGTCCGCCCTGTGCACCAGCGCAAGGCGGACTGTTAGTTGTGGCGGCTCCTCCCAACTACATGTTCCTCGTCCTCGCCGCCCAGCAGTATCTCAATTAGCTGCGGGTCTTTCATCTAATGCCCCCCCCCATGTAACGACGTGGAGCCAAATTGTTGATTATTAGCTATATACGCATTTTGCCTTCCTGAGAATAAGGGAAGACAAAACAGCTAATATCCTGTTAATCAATTGGTTAATTCCACGCTCAACGGGTACGAAAAAAGGAGTGGTGTGCAGCCACTCCTCGTACCCCCGAGGCGAATCGAACGCCTATCGTCGGAACCGGAATCCGAAATTCTATCCATTAAACTACAGGGGCGCAGCGCGTCTTGCCGAACAGGGGCAAAACGGACTGCAAATATACCATTTTTTTGCTATATTTGTAGATTAGAACCTAAATCGGATATGAAGGCATACGTTTTCCCCGGGCAGGGGGCCCAATTCCCCGGAATGGGCAAAGAACTCTACGATAGCAGTCCAGAGGCCAAGGCCCTGATGGACAAGGCCAACGACATCCTCGGATTCAATATCACGAGCATTATGTTCGGCGGCACCGACGAAGACTTGCGCGCCACCAGAGTAACCCAGCCCGCGATCTTCATCCATTCCGTCGCCCTCGCGCTATACGGAAAAATAGCCGGCCCTGACGGCCAGACGCCCGAAGCACTCCCCGCTCCCGACATGGTCGGCGGCCACTCCCTCGGCGAATTCTCCGCTCTCGTGGCAGCCGGAGCCGTCAGCTTCGAAGACGGTCTCAAACTCGTTGCAGTGCGCGCCAACGCCATGCAGAAATGCTGCGAGAAGGTTCCCGGAACCATGGCGGCCATCATAGGCCTCCCCGACGAAACCATCGAAAAGGTCTGCGCGGAAGTGCCCGGCATAGTCATCCCCGCCAACTTCAACTGCGACGGGCAGATAGTCATCTCCGGAGAGAAGGAAGCCGTTCTTGCCGCGTGCGACGCCCTGAAGGCCGCGGGCGCCAAGCGCGCCCTTCCCCTCGCGGTGGGTGGAGCCTTCCACTCCCCGCTCATGGAACCCGCACGCGCCGAGCTCGCCAAGGCCATCGAGGCGACCGAAGTCAAAGCACCCCGCTGCCCCATCTACCAGAATGTGACCGCCCTTCCCGAAACCGACCCGGTCCGCATCAAGGATAACCTCCTGAAGCAGCTCACCAGCCCCGTCCGCTGGACCCAGAGCGTGAAGAACATGCTCGCGGACGGCGCAACCGAGTTCACGGAACTCGGCCCCGGAACGGTGCTGCAGGGCCTTGTGAAGAGGATTAGCGGCGCGGCCGGAGTGGAAGTTGAAATCAATGGAATCTCATAATATATCGATATAATATGGCTAAAGAAAAAAAATTCATCACTTGTGACGGTAACACCGCAGTTGCAGGCATCGCATACCTCTTCAGCGAGCACGCGGCGATCTATCCTATCACACCCTCATCACCCATGGCAGAGAACATCGACGAATGGGCTGCCCACGGGAAGAAGAACCTTTGGGGCGAGACCGTAAAGGTTACGGAGCTCCAGAGTGAAGGCGGTGCCTCGGGAACAGTGCACGGTTCCCTCCAGGCAGGCGCCCTCACCACCACATACACCGCCTCCCAGGGCCTTCTGCTGATGATTCCGAACATGTACAAGATCGCGGGCGAAATGCTTCCCGCAGTGTTCCATGTTTCGGCCCGCGCGCTCGCATCGCACGCACTTTCAATTTTCGGTGACCATCAGGACGTGATGGCCTGCCGTCAGACAGGCTTCGCGCTCCTCGCTTCCGGCTCCGTGCAGGAAGCCCAGGACCTCGCCGCCGTGGCGCATTTGAGCGCCATCAAGAGCAGCATCCCGTTCCTGCACTTCTTCGACGGTTTCCGCACCTCGCACGAGATCCAGAAGATCGAGGCCATCGACGAGGACGACCTCCGCAAGATGGTGAGCACCAAGGCATTGCAGCAGTTCCGCGAGAGGGCCCTCAACCCAGATGCCCCCGTCACCCGCGGCACCGCCCAGAACGGCGACGTCTACTTCCAGGCCGTCGAGTCCCGCAACAAGGTCTATGACGAGGTTCCGGACGTGGTAGCACGCTACATGGGCGAAATCGGCGAAGCCACCGGACGCATCTACCGTCCCTTCGACTACTACGGCGACGCCAAGGCTGAGAACATCATCATCGCAATGGGCTCCGTCACCGAGACCATACGCGAGACCATCGACTACCTCAACGGCCAGGGCCGCAAGTACGGCCTCGTGTCCGTCCACCTCTACCGTCCGTTCAGCACCAAGTATCTCCTGAAGGCCATCCCGGCTTCCGTCAAGAAGATCGCCGTGCTCGACCGCACCAAGGAACCCGGCTCGCTCGGAGAACCTCTCTACCTCGACATCAAGGCCGCCTACCAGGGCGTTGCCGACGCTCCCATCATCGTGGGAGGCCGCTATGGCCTGTCCAGCAAGGACACCACCCCCGCCCAGATCATCGCGGTTTACGACAACCTCGAGCTGAAGGCCCCCAAGAACGACTTCACCATCGGCATCGTCGACGACGTCACCTTCAAGAGCCTTCCCACCAAGGGAGAGATTTCCATCGTGAAGCCCGGCACCACCGAGTGCAAGTTCTTCGGACTCGGCTCCGACGGCACCGTGGGCGCCAACAAGAATACCATCAAGATCATCGGTTCCCACACCGATCTCTACAGCCAGGCATACTTCGACTACGATTCCAAGAAGTCCGGCGGCTACACCTGCAGCCACCTCCGCTTCGGCAAGGAACCCATCCGCGCACCCTATCTGGTATCCACTCCCGATTTCGTGGCGTGCCACGTTCCTTCCTATCTCGAGAAGTACGACGTCCTGAAGGGCATCAAGGAAGGCGGCAGCCTGCTCCTCAACTCCCTATGGGACGAGGCTGAGACCATCGAGCGCATCCCCGACAACGTCAAGAGCGTCATCGGCAAGAAGCACATCAAGCTCTACATCATCAACGCTACCAAGATCGCTGCGGAAATCGGCCTCGGCGGACGCACCAACACCATCCTCCAGAGCGCATTCTTCCGCATCACCGGCATCATCCCCGCAGAGGATGCAGTCAAGTACATGAAGGATGCCGCCCTCAAGAGCTATGGCAAGAAGGGTGAGAACATCGTCAACATGAACTATGCTGCCATCGACCGCGGCGGCGAGTATACCGAGGTGAAGGTCCCTGCAGAGTGGGCCGGCATCACCGCCAAGTTCGAGAACCCCGGCAAGGCACGCCTGGCCCCTTCGTTCGTGAAGGAGATCGCCGACGTGGTGAACGCCCAGGAGGGTGACACCCTGCCCGTGAGCGCGTTCCTCCCCTACGCCGACGGCACCATGCCCGCAGGCACTTCCGCATTCGAGAAGCGCGGCGTGGCCGTGGACGTTCCCGTCTGGAACGGCGACACCTGCATCCAGTGCAACAACTGCGCATTCGTCTGCCCTCACGCAGCCATCCGTCCTTTCCTGCTCACCGCAGATGAGGCCGCCGCTGCCGAGGCCGCGGGCGTGAAGTTCGTGGAAGGCAAGGCCAACCTGAAGGACTACAAGTTCGTCATGGGAGTATCTGTTGCCGACTGCACCGGCTGCGGCAACTGCGTGGACGTCTGCCCCACCAAGCCCGAGAAGAGCCTGGCGATGAAGCCCTACATGGACCATGTGGCCGACCAGGAGGCATTCGACTATCTCAACACCAAGGTCGGATACAAGACCCCGCTCGATCCCAAGAGCAACCTCAAGGCCGCCCAGTTCAGCCAGCCGCTGTTCGAGTTCTCCGGCGCTTGCGCAGGATGCGGCGAGACACCTTACATCAAGAACATCACCCAGCTCTTCGGCGACCACATGATGATCGCGAATGCTACCGGATGCTCCTCGATCTATGGCGCCTCCTTCCCTGCATCTCCTTACTGCACCAACGCTCAGGGCCACGGTCCCGCATGGGCCAACTCCCTGTTCGAGGACTTCTGCGAGTTCGGCCTCGGAATGCATCTTGGTTCCGACCGCATCCGCGAAACAGTCGCTTCGCTGATGGAGAAGGGCCTGGAGTGCACCAAGTGCTCCGACGAGATGAAGGCCCTCTACCAAAAGTGGCTCGACAATCGCAACGACTATGCAGTCACCCGCGAGGTGGCCGACAAGCTCGTTCCTCTCATGGAGAAGTGCGGCTGCGACATCAGCAAGGCCCTGCTCGAGCTCAAGCACTACATTCCTTCCCGCAGCCAGTGGATCTTCGGCGGTGACGGTGCTTCCTACGATATCGGTTACGGCGGACTGGACCACGTGCTTGCCAGCGGCGAGAACGTGAACATCCTCGTGCTCGATACGGAGGTTTACTCCAACACCGGCGGACAGAGTTCCAAGGCCACCCCGGCCGGCGCCATCGCCAAGTTTGCCGCCAGCGGCAAGAAGATCCGCAAGAAGGATCTGGGCATGATGGCCATCAGCTACGGCTACGTCTATGTGGCCCAGGTGGCGATGGGTGCAAGCCCCGTGCAGTACATGAACGCAATCAAGGAGGCGGAGGCCTACGACGGACCTTCACTCATCATCGCATACGCTCCTTGTATCAACCATGGCCTGAAGGCCGGCATGGGCCTCAGCCAGAAGGAGGAGAAGCTCGCGGTGGATTGCGGATACTGGCATCTGTATCGCTACAACCCTGCTCTCGAAGGCACCGACAAGAACCCGTTCAGCCTCGATTCCAAGGAACCCGACTGGACCAAGTTCCAGGACTTCCTGAAGGGCGAGGTTCGTTTCGCATCCTTGTATAAACTCTTCCCTGAGCGCGCAGAAGAACTTCTGCAGAAGACCGAGGAGTTTGCCAAGCTGCGTCTCGAGACCTACAAGAGGCTCGCAGGCAAGTAGTTTCCGCCACATATGTTGGAGGATAACAGAATCAGAATATTTCTTGCAGTTGTGGATTGCGGCAGCTTTACGGCTGCCGCAGCCAGACTGCGCATCACCCAACCGGCCGTGAGCCAGAACATCGCCGAGTTGGAGCGCATCCTCGGCGTACAGCTCATGGAGCGCGCCCGCGGGGAGATAACCCTGACAGAAAACGGCCGCCGCTTCGAAGGCTATGCACGACAGATCGCCCACTGGTACGAAGTTGCGAACAAGGCCTTCAACCCCGACCCCCTGTCTATCCATCCTCAAACGGTAGAGCCCGTACGCCTACGGCTGGATGACGGTTCAGAGGCCGAAGTCTGGGCTTCCGGCAAAGATATTCACATAGAACTCAAATAATACCCGCATCATGATAATCGGCATTATGACGGCGATGGACCAGGAGTACGAGATGGCTCGCAAGGTCCTGGCGAACAACGGCAAACACGAGATCATTCCCGTTCACTGCGGCTGGGGCAAGGTAAACTCCGCGGTCAACGCATACAAGCTTATCAGCGAGCATCATCCCGACTGCATCATATCTACCGGATGCGCCGGTGGCATTGCCAAGGACGTGCATCTGCTCGACGTGGTGGTTGCGGCCGAGGTGGCGTATCATGACTGCTGGTATGGGGAGCCCAACGAGTATGGGCAGGTGCAGGGTTTTCCGGCCCGTTTCCAGGCGCACCCGACGCTGCTGGCTGCAGCTAAATCCCTGAATAATCCCAACCTGCGTTTCGGGCTGATGGCCAGCGGCGACCGCTTCTGCTCGGGGCCGGAAGACACGGCCATGATCCTGGGGCACTATCCCGATGCGCTGGCGTGCGACATGGAATCCGGGTCCCTCTCGCAGGTGTGCCACATGTTCGACATGCCGTTCATCAGCATCCGCGTGATCAGCGACACCGCGGACGAAAAAAACCGTCTCGGCCAGTTCGAAAACTTCTGGGAGACGGTAGGGGAAGAATCCTTCGGGATTCTAAGCTCCTTTGTGGATGCGCTGGATGTTATTCCTCGGAAATAGCGCCCATGGGGCATGCTCCGGCGCAGGTGCCGCAGCTGATGCACACTTCGGGATCGATTGAATAAACATCTCCTTCGTGGATTGCACCGGTAGGGCACTCGCCCTGGCAAGTTCCACAAGCTACGCAGCTGTCAGGTGAAATTTTGTAAGCCATATCTTTTGTTTTAGTTTAGTATCTCGAACGCAAAGGTAAGGTTTTTGTATTACATTTGCAATATGAAATTGCTTTTGATCCTTTTGAGCATCCTGATAGGCGGCCGGGCGGAATTCGACCGCACGGTGCATGACTTCGGCACCATCACCCAGGCCGACGGTCCCCAGCATTGCACTTTCACCGTCACAAATACCGGAGAACAGCCCCTCACCATACTGTCTGCTATTACGTCCTGCGGATGCACGAACGTCAAGTGGACGCGCACCAGCCTCGAAAAAGGACAGAAAGGAACCATCGAAGTCACCTACTCGAACGAGGACGGTCCCTTCCCCTTCGACAAGACCGTCACCGTATATCTCTCGGATATCAAAAAACCCGTGATCCTTCACCTCCGCGGCATTGTAAAATAGCGGTATTATTGTTATCTTTGTAAGTTATGAATGTGAACACGACTAACTACACTGACGACAACATACGCACTCTGGAAGGCGTGCAGCACGTTCGCATGCGCCCGGGCATGTACATCGGGCGACTGGGCAACGGCAACAACCCCGGCGACGGCATCTACGTCCTTCTGAAGGAAATCATCGACAACTCCGTGGACGAGTACGCGATGGGGTTCGGAAAGAGCATCCAGGTGGACATCTCGGAAGACAACCGCGTGACCGTGCGCGACTTCGGCCGGGGAATCCCTCTGGATTCGGTAGTGAAGGCCGTGAGCATCCTCAATACCGGTGGCAAGTTCGACGACAAGGTCTTCAAAAAGAGCGTCGGCCTCAACGGCGTGGGCACCAAGGCGGTGAACGCCCTTTCAGAATCCTTCTACGTATGCTCATACCGCGAGGGAGAGAGTTCCTGGGCCCGCTTCGAGCGCGGTGAACTGAAAGACAGCGGCAAGGCTGAATCTCCCAAAGAGAAGAACGGGACCCTCGTCACTTTCTATCCCGACCCGATGATGTTCGGAAAATTCGCCTACAATCTGGATTATGTGGAGACGATGGTGAAGAACTACTCCTATCTCAAGAAGGGTCTCACTCTCGTGCTGAACGGCACTCCCTATAAATCCGAAAACGGCCTCCTGGACCTCGTGAACGAGAATCTTTCCGAGGAGCCCCTCTACCCTCCCATCCATCTCGAAGGGGAAGACATCGAGATAGTGCTGAGCCACGGACGGGACTACGGCGAGAACATCTCCTCCTTCGTCAACGGGCAGAACACCCGCGACGGCGGCACCCATCTCGCTGCCTACCGCGAGGCCATCGCCAAGACCCTGAAGGATTTCTTCAAGAAGAACTATGCCCCCGAAGACTGCCGTCAGGGAGTCGTGGGAGCCATTTCCATACAGATACAGGAACCCAACTTCGAGGGCCAGACGAAGACCAAGCTCGGGTCCAACTACATGTGGGAGAAGCAGACACACGATGAGCACGGCGTGCTCAAGCTGGACACCGGCCCCACCATCCGCAGCTATGTCAACTCGTTCGTAGCCACGGAGCTGGACAACTACCTCCGCATCCACAAGGAGATAGTTCCCGTCATCGAAGAGAAGATAAAGGATTCGCAGCGCGAGCGCGAGGAGATATCCGGCATCCAGAAAAAGACACGCGAGCGTGCCAAGAAGGCCAACGTCTACAACAAGAAACTGCGCGACTGCCGCTTCCACTACAACGACAAGGTCACTGAGAAGACCCAGGAAGACATCGAGCGCAGCAGCATCTTTATCACCGAGGGAGATTCCGCAAGCGGAACCATCACCAAGGCCCGCAACGCCAACTACCAGGCGGTTTTCAGCCTTCGCGGAAAGCCCATCAACTCCTACAAGGAGAGCCGCAAGAAAGTGGCCGAGAACGAGGAACTCAACCTCCTCATTTCCGCACTGGGCGTGGAGGACGACCTCGAGAATCTCCGCTACAACAACATAATCGTGGCGACCGATGCCGATAACGACGGCATGCACATACGCATGCTGGTGTGCACCTTCTTCATGAAGTACTACCCCGACCTCATCCGCCGCGGGCACGTGCACATACTGCAGACTCCCCTCTTCCGCGTCCGCAACAAGACAGCCAACCGCTACTGCTACTCCATCGAGGAGAAGGAACAGGCGATAGCGGACCTTAAGACCAAGGTGGAGATAACCCGCTTCAAGGGTCTCGGAGAAATATCTTCCGATGAGTTCGCCGACTTCATAGGCGAAGACATGCACCTGGATCCAGTGCGTCTGGCCGACGAGGAATCCATCGCCGAGATCATGGAGTTCTACATGGGCGACAACACCATAGAGCGCCAGGTCTGGCTCAGGCAGAATCTGAAGAGCGAAAAAGAACTCGAAGACGTAGACATATCCTAGATGAGCAAGAACAGGACGTCATACAGCAAGGGCTGGGCCCGTTTCTGCGGCTGGCTCCTGCGGAGGATGGGATGGACTGCCGTCGGCGGCCCCATCCCAGAAAACAAGGCCGTGGTGCTGGGCGTTCCGCATACATCCTTCTGGGATTTCGTCGTGGCATACCTGTTCTACACCTCCTTCGGCGACGTAGCCCATGTCATGATCAAGAAGGAACTGTTCTTCTGGCCCCTGGGGCCCATCCTCCGCTCCTGCGGATGCATACCGGTAGACCGCAGCAACGCTTCCGAACTCGTCCGCAGCCTTATCGAGCAGATGGAGCAGGATCCCGTCTTCAAACTGGCGATCGCACCCGAAGGCACACGCAAGCCGGTGAAACGCTGGAAAGCCGGTGCCATCAAGATAGCCCTGGCCGCCGGAGTTCCCCTGTATGCAGGCTACTTCGACTGGCGCACCAAACGCATCAGCTGCGGGGAGAAACTCACCCTCAGCGGCGACATAGGAGCCGACCTTGCCATGGTGCAGGATTACTATGAAGGCATGCATCTGACAGGAAAGCATAAAGACAAATACATCACCCATTAAACTTAAACTTTTATGAAAAAGCACAAGCATCCTTACAGGATACGCAAGATTTTCGTGCGCCTGAACCCTAAAAGACTTTTCAGGGCGTACAGGGACCATTATCCTCAAACTCTACGGGAGCTCTTCGAGACTTCCACCGAACGCTATGCAAAGCGCACCCTGAGCCAGTATGTCGAAGGAGGCGACCGTTATAGCTACTCTCATTTCCGGGATGTCTGCGACCGTGAATCCGTGCGCCTGTCGCGTTTCGGTATCAGTGCCGGCGACAAAGTGGCAATCCTCTCGCAGAACATGCCCAACTGGACGGTGGCGTTCTTCACCGCGACCGCATTCGGGCGCGTTGCCATTCCCATACTCCCGGACAGTTCCGAAAACGAGATTACCAACATCCTTACCCACTCCGAGACCAAGGTCATCTATGTCTCGAAGCGGCTGCTCCCCAAACTCAGCCAGGCCTGCATCGACAAGCTGACGCTGGTGATAGACATCGAGACTTTCGAGATAATAAAGAAGGATAAAGAGGCCTTCCAGTGCGACGGATGGGTGAGGACCCCTTCCGCCGACGAACTGGCCACCATCATCTATACTTCCGGCACCACCGGCAAGGCAAAGGGCGTGATGCTCAGCCACCGGAACCTCTGCCAAAACATCATGGCATCCCACAAGGCCGAACGCTGCGACAAGAAAGACCGCTTCATGTCCATCCTGCCCATGGCCCATGCCTACGAGATGGTCATTGGCTGTCTCTATCCTATCTATGCAGGCGCATGCGTGTATTATCTCAGCAAGCCCGCATCTCCCAGCGTGCTGATGCCGGCCATGAAGAAGGTGCGTCCCACGGTTATGTGCGCAGTACCCCTGATCATAGAAAAGGTGTACCGAAAGAGCATAGTGCCGACCGTACAGAAGAGCCGGACGCTGCGCTGGATGCAGAAATCCCTCCCCTGGCTGTTCTACAGGCTGGTCGGAGGCCGTCTCTACAAGAGCTTCGGCGGCAAGCTCCACTTCTTCGGTGTAGGCGGCAGCAAGCTGGATCCGGCCGTGGAGGCCTTCCTCAAAAAATGCCACTTCCCCTACGCCATCGGCTACGGCCTTACCGAGTGCGCACCACTGGTGTGCAATGCCATGGTCGGCCGCACATCCGTCGGTTCCATCGGAATACCTTCATATAAAGTAGAAGTCAAACTCGCTAACGTGAATCCAGAAAGCGGGGAGGGCGAGATAGTCTGCCGCGGCGACAACGTGATGATGGGTTACTACAAGGACCCCGAACGCACCCAGCAGGTTATCGACGACGATGGCTTCTTCCATACCAACGACGTGGCCGTTGAGGATAAATACGGCAACTTCTACATCAAGGGCCGCCTCAACAACACCATACTAGGCCCTTCAGGAGAGAACATCTATCCCGAAGAGATCGAACTTGTCATCAACAACGAAGAAGGAGTTTCAGAGAGCCTGGTCGTCGAGCGCGACGGCAAGCTCGTGGCCCTGGTGAAGTTCGAGGACAATGTTCTGGACTGGAACCTGGAAGGCGAGGAGCACTTCTACGAAATGCTCCAGGCGCGCCAGAAGGCGCTGATGGACAGCATCAACAAACTGCTGGGAAAGAATTCCCAGGTCAGCGAGGTTGATGCGATGAAGGAGCCCTTCGAGAAAAATGCTACGCAGAAGATCCGGAGGTTCCTATACAAAAACAAGAAATAGCTGAAAACAAAAAGAAGCCCTGCTCGCAGAAAAATGCTCGCAGGGCTTCATTGTTTTCAGCCTAAGCTTACTCGGCGCTTTCAGCAACGACTTCGACGTTGATGTCGGCAGCGACCTTCTTGTAAACTTTGACTTTGCCTTCGAAGGTGCCAACTTCCTTGATTTCAGGAACGGTGACATCCTTCTTGTCGACCTCGACACCTGCGGCTGCAAGAGCCTCGGCGACCATTGCGGCGGTAACTGCTCCGTAGAGCTTTCCGCTTTCGGCGACCTTGACGGTGATCTTCACAGGGGTGGCTGCGATCTTCGCGGCCTTGGCCTCTGCATCGGCGACGAGCTTGGCTTCCTTGTGGGCGCGCTGACGCACGGTTTCCTCATACTGCTTGAGGGCAGACTTGGTGCCGAGCACTGCGAATCCCTGAGGAATCAAATAGTTGAGAGCGTATCCGCTCTTCACTTCCACGAGTTCTCCGGCCTCTCCGAGACCTACGACTTCTTTCTTGAGAATGATTTTCATAGGGCAGGATTATTTAAGGAGGTCAGTAACATAAGGAAGCAGGGCGAGGCTGCGGGCGCGCTTGACGGCCTGGGCAACCTTGCGCTGGAACTTGAGGGAAGTACCGGTGATGCGGCGGGGAAGAATCTTACCCTGCTCGTTGAGGAACTTCTTCAGGAACTCAGGATCCTTGTAATCAACATACTTGATACCAGCCTTTTTGAAACGGCAGTATTTCTTCTTGCGAACCTCTACGGTAGGAGGGTTCAGATAGCGTACATTGTCATTCTGTGCCATGGTTTATTCCTCCTTGGAATCTACGGGTTCAACATCATACTCGGTGACGTCCTCGACCTCTTCGGCCTTGGGTTCCTCAACGGGAGCCTCGACGGGGGCGTTCTTCTTCGCGGCCTTCATCTCGCGGCGGTGCTCGGCATATGCGATGGCATCTTTGTCGAGGGCTACGGTGAGAAAGCGAAGAATCCTTTCGTCACGCTTGTACTGGATTTCGAGACTTGCTACGAATTCAGGATCGGCCTTGAATTCGATCAGGTAGTAGAAGCCTGATGTCTTGTGCTGGATGGGGTAAGCAAGCTGCTTCAGGCCCCAGTCCTCTTCGTACACGATTTCTCCACCATTGCTTGTGATGAAGCTTGTGTACTTGGCAACCGCTTCCTTCATCTGGGCGTCAGACAAAACGGGAGTTGCAATGAAAACGGTTTCGTACTGTTTTAACATTTTGATAATTAATTAGTTATAAATAAAGCCCTTATGGAACTTTCCAAAAGGGCTGCAAATATAGAAAGAATTTCTATAAAATCCTAAAAATTCTCACCCATATCTTCGAGGAAAACGCTCATTTTGAACTTGTCCCCGCCTTGCTCGACGGCATCGACAATCAAATTGAGTCCGCCCTTGACCTCGGTGATCTTGCAGGTACCGCTCTTGATGACGGGATCGATGGAAGGCCCCTGCTGGGGATTGAAGGAAAGGAAGAAATCGCCTTTCAGGTCGGTAGTCTTTCCAATCAGACTGGATTCGAATCCACCATAGCCGTGAAGGACACCACCTTCCGTATCGACATCGACCCTGCAGAAACCTTGCATATTGGCGCAGATGGCGTGTACGATCTTGTACGTCTGCCCACTGACGGTCATGGTGTTGGAAACCGTAGCGTCTTCTTTCTTGCAAGAAGAGAATACTGCCACGAAGGCAAGTGCGATTGCGAGAATGCTAAGAATCTTTTTCATATCAGTAAAGAGTTAAAAATTATTGCTTGGTGTAGGTGTATCCATTGACATCAAAGCCCCAGTCCAGAGGATTGGATACATACAAGGTTGAACCTGAGAGGAATATACGAGCTGTCCCAAAGGCCAGGGATTCGGATCCTTCGAATGTTATGATGCCTTTATTGTATGTCCACGTTCCGGAATCTTCACATTCCGGCAAGGGGTTGACCGAACCTCTATACTCTATATAGACCTTTCTGGAGTACTTTTTTCCGTTGAAAACGTATTTCGACACTACCTGTTCGGACGCATTCTTATAAACCCAGGTTCCATTCAGGTCGGA